>Ga0265327_10005798_pt1 | contig 10155 bp, 10 predicted proteins | sample 41621metaG_FD_202089 | JGI IMG/M metagenome (GOLD analysis project Ga0265327, IMG submission 202089) | Rhizosphere microbial communities from Carex aquatilis grown in University of Washington, Seatle, WA, United States - 4-16-21 metaG | ecosystem: Host-associated > Plants > Roots > Rhizosphere... | reverse complement strand
CGAACATCCATACCTGGCTGCGCATCCGAAAACGTTTGTACAGCATGGTGTTCCCGTACAGGTTCGAACCGTCGATGAAATCGCGTTGCACGTAGGTGAAGGCGAGGCGACTGCCTGGTGCAGCGGTGCTCAGATAGTCCAGCGTCGCCCGAACCGCGGGCTCGGAGAGGTACTGCGTGACGCCCTCCCAGATGAAGAAGGTGCGTGAGGTGCGATCGTGCCCGGCCCGCAGCAGTGCGTCGGACAGATTGTCATGCTGGAAGTGGACGGCCACCAGGTGCACCGACGGCGGTTGAACGCCCACCGCCTGCTGGATCGCACGTCGTTTGGCCGCGATGTTCACCGGCTGATCGACTTCGAAGACCGGTATCGATGAGGTTCGGGACAGTCGGCATCCCCGGCTGTCCATTCCCGCACCCAAATTGACGACCGCTTCCGCAATGTCTGCCCACGAGGCCAACTGATCATCGATGTAACGCTTACGGCACACAAAGATGGACCAGGCGCCTTGGCCGCTTCTCTCCGCCAGCGTGATCAACAGGTTCCGCAGCGTCGTCCACGCGGTGAGGCGGACAAACCACCGTGACGCGGTGGGCAGGATCCGGGCCGCCAGGTCGTCGTCGACGATCCGGGACCCGGCAGGCTCATGCTGCTCGATGGCTGCGATGGCCATGGGGCCGTACGCAGTCTGCGCGGCGGGATTTTTCCGTGACATGTCTAGCGCCTGTTGGTGAACCCGGCATCGACGGGGAGTGCGACGCCGGTGACGTACCGCGCATCCTCGGACACCAGCCAGGCCACGGCGTTGGCCATGTCTTCGGCGGGCATGAGAACCACCGGCAAGGCATGGCCGGTATCGGACATGCCTTCGGGCGCGCCGTTGGCGAACAGCTCTTCTGTCACCGGGTTCACCAGCATGGGGGTCGCGACACCGCCCGGGTGAATCGTGTTCACCCGGATACTGTGTGGCGCAAGCATGTTGGCATAGGACCGCATGAGCCCGACCAGCCCGTGTTTAGCGGCGGTATAGGCCAGTCCACCGGGAGTATTCATCACCATGCCGGTCAGGCCGGCCACCGAGCTGGTCAGCACGATCGATCCGCCCGCGCCGCGCTCGACCATCGACGGCCGGGCCACCTCGATCGTGTGATACACCCCGGTGAGATTGACATCGAGCACATCGGTCCAGCCATCCTCGCCGCTTTCGGGAGTGAGGGTGGCGATGCCGGCGTTCGCAATCACGATGTCGACCGGCCCAAGGGCTTGGACACCGGCGTCGAAGGCGCTTTGCAATGCCTGCCGGTCGCGCACATCGGCTTCGTGTGCCGAGATGGCACGCCCCAGGGCATCGACCTCCTTGACCGTGAGATCGAGATCCTCCGCGGTGGCCATCGGGTACTCCACGGAGGGTATCTGTGCGCAGATGTCCACCGCGATGACGTTGGCTCCCTCGGACGCCAGCTTGATGGCGTGGGCGCGGCCCTGGCCGCGGGCCGCCCCGGTGATGAACGCGACCTTGCCATCCAGCTTGCCCATGTCAGTGGGTCAGATCGCCCTTGGCCGGATCGCCCGCGGGAAGCGCTTCGGCGACAACGATTTCCGGCGCCTGACTGAGTAGCGGTCCTACCTTGCCGAACATCGCGGTGACGGCCGGCGCTTTCCCATGCTCCGCGAGTGCTTCGTTACTCGCCCACGACTCGACGAAGACGAAGCGATCGTGTGCCTCGTGCAGGGAGTAGAGATTGCAGCCCGCCTCGTCGTGGACCTGGGGAATGGTCTCCAGGAGTGCGGCACGAACCTCGTCGCGCTTGTCGGGCTGGGGATACAGGAACGCCACCACAGTGGGCATGGAACACCTCTCGTCGTTGGGAGTGGATCGAATTCCACCGTACCGAAGCCAGCTGGGGCGCCCTGCGGTCGATACGCTGTGGGGGATATCGAGGGAGGGATATGACCGATCACGACCTGGCGAGCGGGTCGCCCATCCGAACCGAGGTTGTCCTCACCGAAGAGGGGCGGGGCAAACTTGCAAAGGGCGCGCTTCAGACGGTTGCACGTTCCCGGGGCGTCTGGATTCTGCTCGTCGGGGCCGTATCGTACGTCGCGTTCTTCTTTGTGTTTGTGGCGGCTGGCGCCGGTGTGGTGATCCTGATCGTTGTGATTGCGGCGGCGGCGCTGATCGCGTCGAGAATCCGTTCTCGTACCCAGCTGTCCATGCAGGCGATACCTGTCGGGACGGTGCAGCGTGCCGAGTTCGGGGCGTCAGAGTTCACGTTCTGGGTACTGCGCCCAACGACGAATGCCTTACTCGGGCAATCATTTCTGACCACTCGGCTGATGGTTTTGCGGGACTACGCCGAGATCAAGAACGTTGTGGTGAACGACAACGCCGTGGGGATCTTGTTTTCCGCGCGGCCGGGAATGCGTGAAGCCTTCCCCCGTGAACTCTTTCCTGACCAGGCCCTGGCGCTGATGTCTCGCTACACCAAGGTCAGCGGGACGTGGTCGCCTCCGTAGGCACCAGCGAGTTGATCCAGACGGAGTATTCATCGAGTGCGGCATTGAGACGCTTGCGGTCTACCTGGGTGCCGAACTGCTGAGCGCCAATCAAGATGCTGAAACCAATGCGTGCCATCGTGTCCGCCCGATCCGGAGCGAAGCCGGCTTCGATGTAGTGCTTGGTGAGATGTTGATGTCGTACCTGGTCCACGCGGTGCTGCGCCGCCGTCACGTAGCGGTCCGCCATCGCCCAGGCGCGAATGGCCTTCTCCACCTCATGGTCGGCCTCACGCGCTGCTTGCTCCAGCACGACCAGCCGTTCCTGCGGATCGGATACTTCGTCCACGCGGCGGCGCTGCGCGGTAGTGATGTCGTTCTCCCAGTAATCGATGACTGCTCGGTAGAAGCCCGCCCCACTGCCGAAGTGGTGGTACAGCGAGCCCGTGGTCACGCCGATTCGGCGGCATACCGCCGTCGTGGTGAGTGCGGGCTTGCCGCCAGCCGCCAGTAGTTCGAACGCGGCAGTGAAGTAGTCGTGGCGAGAGACCTTCTCGGTCATGCTCTCACCATAGATAAATCTATGTACGAGCGGAAGGGAAAATGCGGAGGTGTTACCGGGCAAGACCTGGCTGGGGGCCCAGAGCTAGGCACCGACGCGCGGGGCGTGCGGCACCGGGCATCCGGCCGGTGTCGCCGCCGTCGCGTCGTGATGGGTGTAGGACGTATCCCGCATTCCGCCGAGCCTGGCCAGTGCCTGATTGATCATCGTCGCGGACCACCACAGCAGTTCGCCATTGCGTTGTTGTGCACGGCGTTTGGCGCCCGGCAGCCTGTCCGTGAGTCGCCGCATCTGGACATTGGCATGTACCGCGATGCTGGTTAGCGTGGTCCACGGTTGAAGACGCGCGTCGCGTAGGGGAGTTGCGCGCACAAGTGCGCGGACAAGGTCCTCGCCGCCGTAGTAGGCGGCGACACCCAGAACCGGGGTGAACACCAGTCGGCCGATCCTCCCGGCAATTCCCTTGTCCACGAAGCCGAATGCCGCGGTCATCATGACGTCAGTCCATTCCGAGGGGCCGCCGGCGTAGGCGACCATATAGTCCATCGTCTCCATGCCCTCGGCCACGGATTTCGGGATCAGCTCCTCGGCGACACCGAATACGTAGGCGATGTATGCCCAATACATCACTGCTGCTTCAAGATCGGCCATGCTGCGGGTGCGCCCGTGCTGATGGTCGATCAGTGGCGGGATGAGCCCGAAGGTCATCGCGGCACCCATCATCATCGAATTGGAGATCGGGTTGCCGTGGTGAGCGAACTGTTCGTCGCCCCAGGAGCGCCGGAGCCCGGCGCGCACTTGTGCGTGCATCAGCCGAACCAGGACGGTGTCCTTGAAAGGTTGTGAAAAGCGTTCCAGGGCTCCGCGATAGGTCATCTTGCGGAACCACGCGGTGGTCTCCAGATTTCTCCGCAGGGTGTCGTTGACGAATCTGCCGGTGGCCCCGGTTGCATAGGCGACTTCATCGCCCACAAAGGTGCCGAAGGTGTCGCCGAACCCCATGCCGAACTTCGCCGCCAACGACGAGTTGTTCCATAGCTGGCGGCCCCGCTCCCAGAGCGCGGGGTCGTACCACGGGGGCGGATTATCGAGCTGCGCGAACAGCGCGACAAACTCTGCCGGCGGGTTTTCTATCGATTCGATGCCGTGGTCAAGGGCCCGGGTGAGCATCGCCCGTCCCTGGCGCGCGGGCATCTTCCGGATGCGGTCCACGACCGCATCCATCAGCTCGTCGCCCTGCCAGAGGTGATCGGCGAGCAGCCGGGTACGCGCCGTTTCCCTGGGGATCTCCTGGAAGTCCATCCACGGCGCCAGGATGTCCCTGCGGGATTGGGTCCACATGGCATCGAAGCGCAGCCGGGCAGGTGCGGGGCGCAGGTTCATACCTGCCCGCCAGTAGTAGTCGTTGGGATGTGTGCTGACCGTCGATAGGGCGCCGTTGCCACTCATGGGGAAAGGCTAGCGAGCACACAGGCATGTTGGCAACACTCATTGTCAAGTGTCTGGCCGGTTTTCCCGCGCCGGATCGACGGCGTCAATACAATCGGCCTCGCTATTTTGCTGACTCAGTAACCACGAATATCGGGAGGGCTTGGAATGCGGCTGCTGGCTCGGATAGTGGCACCTATCGCGCTGATGCTGGGACTAAGTGCCGGATCGCTGGCCTTCGCGATGGCGGACCCAGACATCCCCGGGGACCCAAATCCCTATCCCGACGTCAATAACGCCACCAAGTTCAAGCAGGCCGACTTCGAGCAGTTCTTGCGTGACGACACCGATGGGGCATGGTTTTCGACGCCGCGCGGGTTGACCTGTGCGATCTGGATCGACGGAAGCTTCGGCTGTAACGGCTCGTTCCCCGGGGCGCCTGCCGGTACGAACCAAGTCGCCTGGTTCCCGGGTGATTGGCGTGCTCATTTCGACACCACCAATGACGCGCTGTTCACGCCGGCGACGCGTCCGCCGGTGCTCACGCCCGGTAACTACTTCAACTACCGCGCCGTCAAATGCGCAGTCACCAAGGATCAGGGCGTCTACTGCTTCCGGGGTCATTCCGCGAGCAGCTTCAACGGCGATCAGTTCTATATCGCGGCGAATCAGTCCTGGCTGGGTGAGACCAAGCCCCGCCCCGAACGCTGAGCCGGGTTTCGCAGGTCACGAAACTGTCTCGGGGTGGCCTCGCGTAGGTGACAAAACATTTGCTTACTAGCGGTTTTATCCGTGTTGCAGATGGTGCAGATGTGACTGTTGCGACTAGGCTGTCGCCATGGCGAGTAAGACTGTCAGCCGTTCGCGTGGCCGGAACACCAAATCGGGACCCCGGTCGCGCAACACCGCGCCGACCCGTCGTCCGGCACCGCGCCGGCGTAATCAGCGTCGTAACCAGCATTGGACGACGCCGCTGGTGGCATTGGGCCGAGGGGCGCGTAGCGGGTGGCACGCCTGCGCCCACGGCGTGGGGTCGTTGTTCCGGTCGGTGGGCAGGGCTCACGACATCGAGCACGGTCACCGGCGCGACGGTGTAGCGCTGGCGTTGCTGGGCCTGGCCTTCGTGGTGGGCGCGAGCTCATGGTTCCACGCCGCCAAACCGGTAGGCGGCTGGATCGACGATGTCTTCCGCGCGGTCGTGGGATCCGGTGTCGCACTGGTGCCGATCATCGCCGTCGTCATCGCGGTGTTCTTGATGCGCACCGAGCCGAACCCGGAGGAGCGTCCGCGCCTACTGCTCGGCTTCGCCATGGTCGCGCTGCCGATCCTGGGGCTGTGGCATCTGTTCGCGGGTTCCCCCGATTCCCCAGAGGGGCGAGCGGACGCGGGAGGATTTGTCGGCTTCGTGATCGGCGGGCCGCTCGCACAAGGCCTCACCGCGTGGATCGCCGCGCCGCTACTCGTGATGGCGATCGTCTTCGGGGTGCTGCTACTGACCGGCACCACGATCCGCGACATCCCGGACACCCTTCGGAACATGTTCTCGCCCAGGGACTACGACGAATGGGATGAGGAGTGGGACGACGAAGACTACGTAGAGGACTACGAGCCCGAAGACGACTACGAGGCGACGCGTGAATTCACGCGCGGCGCCACCCCGATGGACAACTACCCGCTTGAGGAAGAGGCGGCGGCGCCAGAGCCGCCCGCTGCACCGGCTCCCAAGCCGGCGCCCGTGGTCAAGTCGACCAAGAAGTCCAAGCCGAAACCGCAGATGCCCGTTGTCGATCGGGTGGTCGAGGGCCCCTACGTGCTGCCCTCGCTGGATCTGCTCATCGCGGGAGATCCCCCGAAGGAAAGCAGCGCGGCGAACGACGACATGATCGCCGCGATCACCGGAGTGCTCGAACAGTTCAAGGTCGATGCGGCGGTCACCGGCTTCAACCGTGGTCCCACCGTCACCCGCTACGAGGTTGAGCTCGGCCCCGGCGTCAAGGTGGAGAAAATCACCGCCCTGCAACGCAATATCGCGTACGCGGTGGCTACCGACAGCGTGCGTCTGCTCGCGCCGATCCCCGGCAAGTCAGCGGTCGGCATTGAGGTGCCAAACACCGACCGAGAGATGGTGCGGCTGGCCGACGTGCTGACCGCACCCGAAACCCGCACCGATCACCATCCGCTGTTGATCGGCCTGGGCAAGGACATCGAGGGCGACTTCATCTCCGCCAACCTGGCCAAGATGCCGCACTTGCTGGTTGCCGGTTCCACCGGTTCGGGCAAGTCGAGCTTCGTCAACTCGATGCTCGTTTCGCTGCTGGCCCGCGCCACCCCGGAGGAGGTCAGGATGATCCTGATCGACCCCAAGATGGTGGAACTGACACCCTACGAAGGCATTCCGCACCTGATCACCCCGATCATCACCTCGCCGAAGAAGGCTGCGGCCGCCCTGGCCTGGCTGGTGGAAGAGATGGAGCAGCGATACCAGGACATGCAGGCCAGCCGGGTCCGGCACATCAACGACTTCAACGCGAAGGTGCGCTCCGGCGAGATCACCACCCCGCTGGGCAGCCAGCGTGAGTACCGTCCGTACCCCTTCATTCTCGCCGTCGTCGACGAGTTGGCTGACCTCATGATGACCGCGCCTCGTGACGTCGAGGACGCCATCGTGCGTATCACCCAGAAGGCGCGAGCGGCCGGTATCCACCTGGTGCTCGCCACCCAGCGTCCGTCGGTGGACGTGGTCACCGGCCTCATCAAGACGAATGTGCCTTCGCGCCTTGCCTTTGCGACGTCATCGCTGACCGACAGCCGCGTCATCCTGGACCAACCCGGCGCCGAGAAGCTCATCGGCATGGGCGACGGACTGTTCCTGCCGATGGGCGCCGGGCGACCGATTCGCATGCAGGGCGCCTTCATCACCGACGAGGAGATCAGCGCCGTGGTGGCGGCGGCCAAGGAACAGGCCGAGCCCGACTACACCGAGGGTGTCACCGCGACCAAGGTCGGCGGCGGTCCCGGTAAAGAAGACGTCGATCCCGACATCGGTGACGACATGGACGCCTTCTTGCAGGCCGTCGAGCTCGTGGTGTCGAGTCAATTCGGCTCGACCTCAATGCTGCAGCGCAAGCTGCGGGTCGGTTTCGCCAAGGCGGGTCGCCTCATGGACCTGATGGAGACGCGCGGAATCGTCGGCCCCAGTGAGGGATCCAAGGCGCGCGAGGTCATGGTGAAGCCCGAGGACCTCGGCAGTGTGATGGCATCGATCCGCGGCGGAGGGGGAGCCGACGAGGAAGACGAAGACGACGGCGCGGTGCCCGAAGACTTCTAAGCGTTCTCGTCGCGCCGCAGTGCGATGGCGTCGCCCACATCGAAGGATGTGAATCCCTCGGGGGCGGCGATCTCCACGATCGGCTCGTCGCGGTTGTCCCACTCCAGACGTAAGGCCGTGCTCATCACGGCATGCATTTCATACATCGCGGTGATGTAGGTGAGTTCCAGGATCTCTTCGTCGGAGAGGTGGGCTTTCAACGAGGCGAAGATCCCGTCGGGCACCCGGCCCCCGTCGAGAACCAGGCAGTCCGTGTAGGCGAGTACGGCTCGCTGCGCCGCGGTGAAGCAATCAGCGGTACTCCATGACGGGATCGCGGCGATCATTTCCTCGGACATACCCACCATGCGGCACGACTTGCAATGCTGGGAGAACACGAACTGGCTGCGACGAGCCCAACCGGCGCGTGTTTGGCCAAGCTCCCGCAGGACCGGGTCCAGCTTGCGATCGGGACTGCGGTAGAACGCGAAACCCTGAACCGAATGCTTCAGCGCCTCGGGTACGAGCGCGAAGACCGTCCACCAGTCACCGGGTGTGCCCGTGGTGGTCCCGGGATCGGAGACCGGATCGCGATCACCGAAGATCTGGTCGTACATGCGATGGACAAGGAGGTCGTCGGTTTCGGCGCGGGAGACCTGGCGCAGTCTTGGCATGCCTCGATCATGGCCGACGATCGCGCCCAGAATGCCCGATGCGCAGAAATCAGAGGTGGGCGAGCATGCGGGTGTTGCCCAGGGTGTTCGGCTTCACGTAGCTCAAGTCGAGGAACTCGGCCACGCCGGTGTCGTAGGACCGGCACATCTCCTCGTAGACCTCGGCCGTCACCGGGGTGCCATCGATCTCGCGGAATCCGTGTTTGGTGAAGAAGTCGACCTCGAAGGTCAGTACGAAGACTCTTTTGAGTTCAAGTTCCCTGGCGACATCGAGCAGGCGGCCGACGATCGCGTGCCCAACCCCCGAGCCCTTGAGCCGGGGGTGCACCGCGATGGTGCGTACCTCGCCGAGATCGGACCACAGCACATGCAGGGCGCCGCAGCCCACGACGTCCCCGTCGAGCTCGGCCACCCAGAACTCCTGAACCGCCTCGTACAGCGTCACAAGGTTCTTTTCCAGCAGGATGCGCCCGGCATAGACGTCCACGAGCGCCTTGATAGCGGGCACATCGGAGGTACGGGCACGACGAACGGTCACCGCGGGAGCCGTGTTAGTCGAGATGCCGGATGTACCTTCAGCGCTCATGCGTGAACAGTAGCTAGCCCTAGAACAGATAGGGTGTTTGACGTGCCGATGCCACCGGAAACCCAGCCTGATTCCGAGGCTTCGGCTGCGCCGGTGCCGGTGGTGAACATTGCCAACATCCTGACAGTGCTGCGCATTGTGCTCGTACCGGTGTTCATCGTTGTCCTGTTCACCGCGGGTGGGCACGAATCCTCCTGGCGCATCGCCGCTTTCGGGGTGTTCGCGCTAGCCATCGCCACCGACCGCTACGACGGCGTGCTGGCCCGCCGGTATGGCTTGGTCACGCCGTTCGGCCAGCTTGCCGACCCGATTGCCGACAAGGCGCTTGTCGGTGCGGCACTGGTGGGGCTCAGCGTGCTCGGAGATCTCGCGTGGTGGGTTACCGCGGTCATCCTGGTGCGCGAGATCGGGATCACGGTGCTGCGTTTCTCGGTGCTCCGCCATGGGGTGATCCCCGCCAACCGGGGCGGCAAGCTCAAGACCATGGTGCAGTCACTGGCGATCGCCGGGTATCTGCTGCCATTGACGGGGCATTGGCACACCGCCGCTGCGGTCCTGATGGGGCTGGCGGTGGCACTCACCGTCATCACCGGTGTCGACTACCTGGTGCAGGCGCTGCGGCCCCGGCCGAAGGCCGAATAAGCCGGGCGTCGGCGAACCCCTTGCTGACCGTGATCACCGACTTTCTATGACGCCGAATGTGGCGCACGAGTCAAAATCCACATGAACACGTCGGGAACCTCGCGCTGCGTGGCAACGTTGAGCAAGGCAGACTCAACTAACACGCGGTACGGACACCGACGTTCAGGACGCAAAGGAGAAAGACATGGCGCTGTTGCTTAGAGAGGCCATCGGCGACACCCTGCGGAACGCCCGATCCGGGCAGGGCAGGACATTGCGCGAGGTATCGGACTCGGCACGCGTCAGCCTGGGATATCTGTCCGAGGTGGAACGTGGCCGCAAGGAAGCCTCCAGCGAGCTGCTGGCCGCGATCTGCGGTGCGCTCGATGTCCCGCTGTCGGAGGTGTTATCCGAGGTCAGCGCGAGGCTGGCGCATCGCGAGGCTGCCGTCGCGGCTCCGCAGCCCGCAGTGACGACAGCG
>Ga0265327_10005797_pt1 | contig 10156 bp, 13 predicted proteins | sample 41621metaG_FD_202089 | JGI IMG/M metagenome (GOLD analysis project Ga0265327, IMG submission 202089) | Rhizosphere microbial communities from Carex aquatilis grown in University of Washington, Seatle, WA, United States - 4-16-21 metaG | ecosystem: Host-associated > Plants > Roots > Rhizosphere... | reverse complement strand
GCAGGGGTCCTCCAACACGATCATCGCCGACAACGTGGTCAACGACATCACTGTCTACGGCTTCAACCAGAAGGTCCTCTACAAGTCCGGTGAACCGGCAGTCATCGATCGCGGGCGCGAGCTGGGCATGATGAATTTCATCGACCGCATTCCCGGCTAACCCCCTGCCGTCATCCAAAACTCCGGATAATCGATGTCATGTCCCGCCATCATGTGGTCCTGGCCCTGGCCCTCGTCGCCCTCGGACTGACGGGCTGCGGTGCCATCAAACCGGGTTCGAGCAATCCGACGCCCGGCACCTGGACTCCGCCGTCCACCTCGGCCTCGTCCAGCCCCTCCACACCGACCTCTGCCAAGGTCGATATCGGGGATGAGACGGTGATCGGGTACTTCGGCCAAACCACGACCGCCGCGTGCGACGAGGGCAAGCGCCTGAACATCACGGGCGCCAACAACACCCTCACCATCACCGGCACCTGTGACAAGGTCACCGTCTCGGGTTTCTCGAACACCGTCACGTTCGACGAGCTGAAAACCGAAGTGACGGTGACCGGCTACGGGAACAAGCTGACCTACAAGACGGGCGAACCCAAGGTCAACAACTACGGAAGCAACAACACCATTCAGAAGGCTTCCTAGCCACCGCTCACAACACCGTCTGCACGATGTGTTCGACCAGTTGGCGAGCAGCAGCGCAACTATCGCCGCCCTTGCGGTACTGAACCCACCAGGTCAACGAACCGGTACCGGCCGGAACCGTCACCCCGCAGCCCCCGCCGGGGCCAGTGCTGGTGAACCCCTTGCGGCCGTTGATCGTAATATCGGCGGTCTTCTGTCCCATCCCGTCGGCCGACGTGCGATCGCGGTCGACGTCACCGCTCTCGTAGTAGGCGTACAAGAGGTCGATGAGATTTCCCGCATCATCGGCTGCGACCCAATAGCACAGTGCCCCAAAGAAATTCTGGTAGACCTGGGCAGCCTTGACGGTCTCCACGATCGTCTTCTCATCGAGCGGACCACACTGGCCGTTGGCGAATCCGTAGGGGTCCAGCTTGTCGTTCTCGCCTCGCTCGTTGGAGTTCAGTGACTCTCCCGGAGCGACGGCGGAACCGTCGACGGTGCGCGCACACCCGGTGGGGCTGACGAGGAGCAGCGCCGCTGCGGCAAGCGCGCCGACAATCCGTTTCATTGCTTGCCTACCTTGCTGAGCAGTGAGTCCATCAGGGTCTCGACGGCCTTGCACGGGTCGTTTTTGACGTCTCCCGATTGCAGGGACCAATGCAGGAAATCGGGCCCGGATCCCGCGGACAGCTCACACAACCCGACATTGCTCACGCGGTAACCGGGATAGGACTTGGTGGTCACCGATTCCACCGTGTGTCCGAGGTTTCGCGCGACGGACGCCTCCTTCTGTGCCGAGCTGCCCCGATACCAGTACAGCGACAAAGACGTATCTCCGGTTCCGGGGCCGGTGGACCACCGGCAGCCAAGCAGGCTGTCCACATCGCGCTTGAGTGCTGGATTACCCACCGCTGCAGTGACTTCCGCATCGGTCATGCCACCGCAGTCGCCGAGTTTGAAACCCTTACCGGGCCCGTTGTTCACCTCGGGAACCGTGGTCACCTGCACATCGGGAGATCCGCCGTCGTCGTCACCGCCGGAGGACCGCGGCGAGCAGCCAGCCAGCACCACGGCGGCAACAACCAGGGCCGATACCGGAACCATCCGCACACTCACGGTGTCCACAGTACGTCCGTATCCCGTGGGTCTCCCTGAAGTCTGAGTGTGTCGGCGCTACTACTGCCCCGGGCTCAGACAGCTCAGACCCCGGCTCCGTGGCGGCCGGCACCCGCGGCAAACCGGCCGGCTCCCTCCAGCGCCTCGGCCGCCACCCGCTCGATGCTGCCGAACTCGTTATCCAATGCCGCTTCCTCGGCCATCCCCCACTGCGCGATCGCCGAATCGCGGTCTGCTCGCACACATTGCTGGGGGAATGCCGCGATCTCCGCCGCCAACGCCTCGGCGGCAGCGCGGGCCTGCCCACGAGGTACCACGCGATTGGCCAGGCCGATGTCCAGCGCCTCTGGTGCGGCGACGGGACGCCCGGTGAGGATGAGGTCCATGGCACGCGAGTGCCCGATCAACCGCGGCAATCTGATCGTCCCGCCATCGATGAGCGGCACGCCCCAGCGCCTGCAGAACACCCCCAGGACGGCGTCCTCCTCGACCACCCGAAGGTCACACCACAACGCGAGCTCGATACCACCGGCGACGGCATGGCCCGATATCGCAGCGATCACCGGCTTGGACAGCCGCAGCCGTGACGGGCCCATCGGACCGGGGCCCTGCGGGTGCAGTTCATTTCCACGGTCGGTGCCCATAGCCTTGAGATCTGCCCCGGCACAGAATGTTCCGCCATCACCCCAGAGCACCGCCACGGACGCCTCCTGGTCGGCGTCGAACTCGGCGAACGCCGCGAGCAGCGCCGCGGCGGTCGGGCCGTCAACGGCATTACGAGCGTGAGGGCGGTTGAGAATGACCGTGGTCACCGGTCCTGCCTTCTCTACGCGAACAGCATTCTCACTCACAGGGAGACCTCCTCCATCTCAGCATTGTCGCGCAGTGCCACCAGTTCATCCTTGAACTCCCGGTAACGGGAACGTATTTCGTCGGCCGGCCAGTCCGTCGGCAACAACTCATCCGGCAGCACCGGGTCGGCGAGCAGGTGCCGCACCATCGCCGCAGCCAGCACAAATCGCGCAGGAATTGCCTCGGCCCGATCCCACCACCGCAACAGGGACGTCGCATAGAGCGACCACCCGGGCAGATCCCACAGCTGAGCGGACAATGCTTCGGGGGTCGCGGTCCGGGTCTGCAACACCCAGACGTGGTCGGTCACCGACGGTGGCAGCTCGATGTCCAGATTATCCGGACGCAGCCACACTCCCTCGCGCAGTTCTCCGAAACGGCTTTGCCGCAACGTGGTTCGCAGGTCATTGCGGTCACGCGCATCACGCCCCACGCTGGTGATCACCAGCTGCGTCCAGTCTCCGTTCCAGGAGCGCCGGTGTGGATCGCAGGCCTCGTCCTGCCGCAGCTGACGGGCCTGCAGACGCTCGGCGAGCCGATATCCCGATTCGGTTCGCGCAAGATCTCCCGCAGCGACCATCCGGGTCAGCGCCACCCTTACAGTGGTATCACTGATTCCGAACAAGGCTGTCAGTGAACGTATTTCGCGCACAGACAGCTCCGCGGGGTGTGCGCCCAGCAGCAGGCTCAGGATGACCGAACGCGCGGTCAGCGGGTGATGCTCGACCGGGTTAGTCATCGCTACAGATCGGTGGGCCTGCGGCCGTAATCACCGAAGGGCTCATCACGATGCCGGACCGCTTGCCGGTAACCGTTCGTCATGGCATCGAACGTGAACGCGTGGGCCTCCGCGGTGTGCCGGGATATGCCGTCGAAGACGGTGCCCACCATGGCGCTATTGGCAATGCCCTGGTTGATGAGCACCGAGTTGCATGCGAGCTTGACCATTATCAACTGGTTCAACGGCATCGCGGCGATCCGCGCCACCAATCGCTCGGTGCGCTCGTCCAGATCATCGGGCTCCGGCGCTTCGACCGCCAAACCCCACTCGTATGCCTGCTTACCCGATAGACAATCTCCGGTCAGCATAAGACGTTTCGCCCGCTGATCGCCGAGCTTGTGCGCCCACAGCCCGGTGGCCGGTACACCCCATACCCGGGTGGGCGGGTACCCGATCTTGGCATCGGCAGCGACGATCAACTGGTCGGCATGCAAGGCGATGTCGGTACCACCGGCCACGCAATACCCGTGCACCTTCACCACGGTCGGCTTGTTGGCGTACAACAGCGAGGAGAAGCCCCGGGTGAACCGGCTCATCATCTGGTAGTCGAGCATGGGGTCCCAGTTGATGTTCGGCAGGTGGTTGCGCAGCTGCACCTCACCATCTAGTGCGGTGCCTGAATACTGCGCCGTGCCTTCATCGTTCGCCTCAGCATAGGCACTGAGGTCGAAGCCCCCGCAGAATCCGTCTCCCCTGCCCGACACCAGGATGACGTGAACCTGCGGATCCAGGTCGGCACGCTCCACCAGTGCCGCCAGTTCCAGTGGGGTCTCGGCGATGATGGCGTTGCCCTGTTCGGGCCGGTTGAAGGTAATGCGCGCGACGCGGTCGGTGACCTCGTAGGTCATCGTCTTGAGTGTGTCCACCGGCCTAGCTACCCGACTTGACGGTCGCCCGCTCCAGGATGGGCGAAAGGTCCAGTCCGGTGGGGAGAGTGCCGAACGCACCACCCCAGTCACCGGCAAGCCGGGTCGCCAGGAATGCCTGTGCGACCGCCGGATGACCATGACGGACCAGCAGCGCCCCCTGCAGCGCGAGGCAGATGTCCTCGGCGACCTTGCGGGCACGGTAGGTAACCGAATCCAGATCACCGAGCTGCGAATGCAATCCGTTGATATGGCGGTCCAGCCGTTCGTCCTGGCCCTGGGCGAGCGCAAGCTCCTTGAACAGCACCTCGACGCACTCGGGCTTGGTGGCCATGGCGCGCAACGTGTCCAGGGCGCTGACGTTCCCCGAGCCTTCCCAGATTCCCATCAGCGGTGCTTCACGATAAAGACGCGGCAGTCCTGAATCCTCGACATACCCATTGCCACCCAGACATTCCATCGCCTCACCGGCATGTGGGGTCGCCCGCTTACACACCCAATACTTGCTGGCGGCCAAGCCGATACGGCGTAACAGGGACTCGGTCTCGTCACCGCGCGTGGCGCGGTCCGTGGCACCCGCCATCCGCATCGCGACCATGGTGGCGGCCTCCGCTTCGATGGCGAGGTCCGCGAGCACGTTGCGCATGAGTGGCTGGTCGATGAGGTACTCACCGAAGGCCTTGCGATGCTGAGCATGGTGCATGGCCAGCGCCACACCGGTGCGCATGCTGGTGGCCGATCCCAGGGTGCAGTCCAGCCGCGTCATGTTCACCATCTCGATGATGGTCTTGACGCCCTTGCCTTCCTCACCGACGAGCCATGCCGTGGCGTCGTCGTACTCGACCTCCGAAGATGCGTTGGAATGGTTGCCGAGCTTGTCCTTCAAGCGCTGCAACCGCATCCGGTTACGGGTGCCGTCCGGCAGTATCCGCGGGAGGAAGAAACATGACAGGCCGCCGGGCGCCTGGGCGAGCACCAGGAACACATCGCACATCGGCGCCGAGGTGAACCACTTGTGCCCCACCAACGTATAGCTGCCGTCGGCGTTCGGCGTGGCCGTGGTGGTGCCTGCGCGCACATCCGAGCCGCCCTGCTTCTCGGTCATGGACATACCCGCGGTCAGCCCTGCCTTGGTGGCGGGTACCGAAAGCACCGGGTCGTAGACACGACTGGACAGCAACGGCTCGTAGATGGCCGCCAGCTCGGGATTGGCACGCAGAGCCGGTATCACTGCGTAGGTCATCGAGATGGGACACATGTGGCCTGGATCGGCAGTCCATACGCCGGTCTTCGCGGCACGCACGACGTGAGCGCCCGGCCGGTCGTCTGCCCACGGTGCCCCATGTAGTCCGTGAGCGACTGCTTCCCGCATGAGCTCGTGATAGGCCGGGTCGAACTCGATGTCATCGACGCGATGACCCCAACGGTCGTGGGTGTGCAGCACCGGACGGTTCCGGTTCGCCAACTCGCCGGCGCGCTGCATGCGGTCGGTGCCGTTGAGCGCACCGACCTCGACAACCTCGTCGACACCCCACTGACCACCTTCGCGAATGAGGGCTTCCATCAGCACGGGACTGGTCGCGGCGTTGTAGTCGCGCAGGGCGGGGACCTGATTGGTGACGATATGCGTATCGGCCATGCGTCCAGTGTTACATTTCTACGACAACCGCACAAGATCTGTTCACATGCCATTCCGTGCGCCTCTCGTGCGCTAGAAAGAAAAGCGTGGAGAAGGTCGTCTTCGTGCTGCGCCAACCGCTCGACGCCGCCACCGATGAGTGGTCTGAGCAGCTACGCACGAACGTTGTGGACAAGATCCGGGCCACGGGCCCGCATGGCCTGACCATATGCGTGCATGACGCCGCAGTGCGTGCCGCGAGCCTGCGTCTGGTAACCCTGGACCCGCCCTTCGCCGCCGCCGTCAGCGTGTGGGTTCAGCAGTCATATGGTCCGGCGATACGCGAGATCGAGGCAATCCTCGCCGCAGCATCGGCCAATGCACACGGATATCTGGTGACAGAGTCGGTGCCGCTGCCAGCCCCCGAGCCCGAACCGGGATCGCGGTCAACGGGTTTCACCAACATCGCATTGCTGCGCAGGCCCGCCGACATGTCCTTCGACACCTGGCGTCAGCAGTGGCAGGGCGTGCATACCCGCAACGCGCTCGAGCTGCAGTCGACCATCGGCTATGAACAGAACCTGGTCGTACACGCCGTCACGGCCGACGCACCCGCGATCTCAGCCATCGTCTTCGAGCAGTTCCCCGCGGCGGCCCTCACCGACCCACTGGCCTGGTACGGCGCCGCGGATCAACAGCAGCTGAGCCAACGCACGATGGCCATGCTCGAGAGCGTCAAAGCCTTTGGAGCCCATGCCAACATCGACACCGTGGCCACCAGTCGATACGACGTAATTCGACCGTTCTCGTGACACCTGTCGCGCCCGCCGACATCACCCTTGACATACAACCAAATGGTTGTAGATTGGAATTGTGACCGACTCGGATGAGGACAGGGCTGACGCCATGTTCCATGCACTCTCCGACCGCACCCGACGCGACATCCTGCGGCGAGTGTTGGCCGGCGAGCACTCGGTCTCGACGCTTGCGGCGAACTACGACATGAGTTTCGCCGCAGTGCAAAAGCACGTCGCCGTGCTGGAGAAGTCCGGGCTGCTGACAAAGAGGCGCAGCGGCCGCGAACAGCTGGCCAGCGGCGATGTGGAAGCGGTTCGCTCGGTCGGCACCATGCTCACCGAGCTTGAGCAGTTCTGGCGCGGCAGGATCGCCCGCATCGACGAACTCATCGCATACCCAACATCGACGCTCGAGACACCAGGTAAGGACTGAATCATGCCCGTCACCAACGTCACTCACGATATCGATACCCTGACCATCACCATCGACGCAGAGTTCGAAGCGCCGATCAGCCGGATCTGGCAGATCTATGCCGACCCGCGTCAACTCGAAAAGGTATGGGGTCCACCAAGCTATCCGGCCACGTTCGTCGACCATGACTTCACGCCCGGCGGCCGGGTGAATTACTACATGACCGGACCGGATGGCGCACGGTATGCGGGCTGGTGGGAGCTCACAACCATCGATGAACCGAACAGCTTCGCGTTCAGGGATGGCTTCTCCGACGAAGATCTGAATCCGGTTGACAACATGCCGGTCTCGACGAACCTCTACACCTTCGCCGAAAAGGACGGCCGCACCCTGGCGACCTACGTCAGCACGTTTGAGACTGCCGAGGCACTGCAACAGGTACTGGACATGGGCGTCATCGAAGGTGCGTCGTCGGCGATCAACCAGATCGACGACCTCATCGGTTCGTAAGCGCCATGGTGCATTACCGCGACCCCGGCACCATCACCTTCGAGGCGACGATCGAGCAGCCCGAGGGCCCCGGCGCCTACGTCGTGTTCCCGTTCTCCGCTGTCGACACCTTCGGAGTCAAGGCCAGGGTGCCGGTGCACGCCGTGTTCGACGCCTCGGTGACCTACACGGGATCGCTGGCACCATATGGCGGCAGGCACCTACTCGGGGTCCGCAAGGACATTCAGAAACAGCTGGGCAAGGGGCCCGGGGACACAGTGCGCGTCGAGGTCAGACTCGATACCGACCGCGCTTAGGCGTCTTGTTTCTCACGCTGGGCCGGCTCACCGTGGTGCACGAAGTACCCGAGCACCACGATCGCGAACCACACCAGGCCCACCAGGATCGCGGTACGGCCATCCTCCGTGAAGAACAGCAGCACCACGACCAGCGCAAGGAAGGCCAGCGCCAAGATGTTCGTCACCGGCGCCCCCGGCAGCCGGTAATCCGAAGCAGGCAGCTCGCCGGCCGCGACCCGCTTCCGGTAAATCAAGTGGGACACCAGGATCGAGCCCCACACGAAAATGATGCCGATGGTCGATACCGACGTGATGTAGGCGAACGCCTTGTCCGGTGACAGCCAGTTCACGAATACGCCAATGCCCATGGCCAGCGCGGAAAAGCAGATGGCCAACATCGGGACGTGCCGTGAGCTCAGCGACTGCAGACCCACTGGGGCATCGCCACGTTGCGCCAGGCTGCGCACCATCCGGCCCGTGGAGTAGATGCCCGAGTTGCACGAGGACAGGGCGGCCGTCAGCAAGATGAAGTTCACGATGTTCGCCGCCTGCGGAATGTTCAGGTACTCGAACACCGCGACGAAGGGGCTCTCGCCCTTGTGGTAGTTCCGCCAGCCCTGAATCGACAGGATGACGATCAGCGCACCCACGTAGAAGAGCCCGATGCGGAACGGCAGGGTGTTAATCGCCTTGCGCAGGGTGACTTTCGGGTTCTCGGCCTCCCCCGCCGTCACACCCACGAGCTCAACACCGACATAGGCGAACACAACGATCTGCAAGCTCAGCAGCGCCTGGCTGAATCCGGTCGGGAAGAACCCGCCGTCGTTCCACAGATTGGCGACGGTGGGGCCCGACTCCGGCCCGAGGCCCGCAATGGGAAGCAGCACACCGATACCGATGATGATCATGCCGACGATCGCCGTCACCTTGATCATCGAGAACCAGAACTCGGCCTCGCCGAAGATCTTCACCGATATCAGGTTGGCCGCGAACAGGATCAGCAGAACAGCCAGGGCGGTGACCCACTGCGGAATGCCGGGCCACCACCGCTGGATGTAGACCCCGGCGACGGTAATCTCCGCCATACAGGTGGTGGCCCACACCGCCCAGTACGTCCAACCGTTGGCGAATCCGGCGAAACGCCCCATGAATTCTTCGGCGTACTCGGAGATGCTGCCCGACACCGGCCGATAGACCAGCAGTTCACCGAGTGCCCGCATGATCACGAAGATGGCCAGACCTGCCACCAGGTACGCCAGGATGAGCGCCGGACCGGCCTTCTCTATGGCACCGCCGGCGCCATAGAACAGGCCGGTGCCGATCGCACCGCCGATTGCGATCATCTGCACCGTGCGTGCGGATAGGCCACGTGAGTAACCGGCGTCGGGCGTCTCGGATTCGGAATTGGCAACGGTCATCGGAACATCATTGCGTGAGCAGACACTTATTGCACGGGAAACCCGGACACACCGTCCACAACTCGCGTGGAATTGCGTGGCCTGGCTAGGTATTTACGCGCTGAGCCGACTTCTCTTACGTACATAGGCTTCTGGCATGCTCAACCCACAGTTCATTGGACGCGTGGCATTGCCGATATTCGCCGCGGTACTTCCGTTCAATTCGAACGGCCCGGGGCTCGCGGTCAGTCGGTCCTGGGCGTTCTTTTGGATAAGCCTGGCGGCACTCACCGCGGTGCAGGGCTTCTTCTACAACGGAGCTCCGCCATCAGTGCCCGGCAGCCGGGCCGATCATCGCGATCGACGCGTTCCTCGAATGGCTCATCGCACCCGTGGTTCTCGTCGCCGTGGCCGGGGGTGCATTCCAGCGCGCATGGACCGCCGCGAGGCGAAAGGGAAAGGCCCCCGGGGCGTAACCCGGGGGCCTTTCTCCTGCTTGCGATCTAGCGGTAGTCGCTGTATCCGTAGTCGTCCAGCGGCACCGCAGCACCGGTGTTGGAACCGAAGTCGGGGCTGTAGTACTGATCCTCGTACGACGGGATCGTGTACGCGGCGGCCCGCGCCTCTTCGGTCGGTTGCACCGAGATGTTGCGGTAACGGTTGATACCGGTACCAGCCGGGATCAACTTACCGATGATGACGTTCTCCTTCAGACCATTCAGTCTGTCGCTGCGGCAATTGATGGCCGCATCGGTCAGCACGCGAGTGGTCTCCTGGAAGGACGCCGCCGACAGCCACGAGTCGGTGGCCAGCGATGCCTTGGTGATACCCATCAGCACCGGACGGCCGGCCGCGGGCTCGTTGCCCTCGGCCACCACGCGACGGTTCGCGGTCTCGAACTCGCCACG
>Ga0265327_10005796_pt1 | contig 10156 bp, 5 predicted proteins | sample 41621metaG_FD_202089 | JGI IMG/M metagenome (GOLD analysis project Ga0265327, IMG submission 202089) | Rhizosphere microbial communities from Carex aquatilis grown in University of Washington, Seatle, WA, United States - 4-16-21 metaG | ecosystem: Host-associated > Plants > Roots > Rhizosphere >... | reverse complement strand
GCGAGGCCGCCTCGAGCGCGTCTCCCGCAATACGAGTTAGAACTGGAGAATGAGCTTGGCGCGGACCACCTCGGTTTGATCCGTACGGGGTTTTCGAGGCTCACATACGGGCGCACGCCGGCGAGCGGCAGGCCGCGCCCGCCGCTCGTCGCCGCGACATGGAGAAACCGCGGGGCTTAGGCCCCGCTGGCCAATCAGGCCCGCTTCATGGCGACGATATTGTCGCCGCCGGCGCGCTTCGCCGGACGCCCGTCGATGAGGAGCCCGTTCGCGTCGGCCGAGACCGTCACGCGCGTCCCGTCCACGATCTCACCGGCGAGCAGCCGCTCGGCCAGGGCGTCCTGCAGCTCCTTCTGGAACACGCGCTTTAGAGGCCTTGCGCCATAGGCCGCGTCGTAGCCGCGTGCGCTAAGCCAGTCGCGGGCCTTGGCGTCGGGCTCGAGGGTGATCTTGCGATCCTCGAGGAGCTTCGCGAGCCTCCCGAACTGGATATCGACGATCGCGCCCATGTCCTCGCGGCGCAGCCGGTGGAACAGGACGATCTCATCGATCCGGTTCAAGAACTCCGGCCGGAAATGCGCGCGGACGACCCCCATCACCTCATCATGCACGGCGGCGGAGTCTTCCCCTTCCTTCTGCATGACGAGGAATTCGGAGCCCAAATTCGAGGTCATCACGATGAGCGTGTTCTTGAAGTCGACCGTGCGCCCCTGCCCGTCGGTGAGCCGCCCATCGTCGAGCACCTGCAGCAGCACGTTGAAGACGTCGGGGTGCGCCTTCTCGATCTCGTCGAAGAGCACGACCTGATAGGGACGCCGGCGCACGGCTTCGGTCAGCGCCCCGCCTTCCTCATAGCCGACATAGCCGGGAGGCGCGCCGATGAGGCGGGCGACCGAGTGCTTCTCCATATATTCCGACATGTCGAGACGCACCATGGCGGTCTCGTCATCGAAGAGGAAATTGGCGAGCGCCTTGGTGAGCTCCGTCTTGCCGACGCCCGTGGGCCCGAGGAAGATGAAAGAGCCGATCGGGCGATTGGGGTCCTGCAGGCCGGCGCGGGCGCGCCGCACCGCGGTCGAGACGGCGATCACCGCCTCCTTCTGGCCCACGACGCGTTTCGCCAGCTCTTCTTCCATATGCAAGAGCTTCTTGCGCTCGCCTTCGAGCATCTTGTCGACCGGCACGCCGGTCCAGCGCGACACGACCTGGGCGATGTGCTCGCTCGTCACCGCCTCGTCGACGAGTACGTCTGCCTTGCCTTCGCTCTCTGCGAGCTTGCGCTCGAGATCGGGAATTACGCCATAAGTGAGCTCGCCGGCGCGACGGAAATCGCCGCGTCGCTGCGCCTGCGCCAATTCGTTGCGGGCGTTCTCGAGCTGCTCCTTCCACTTCTGCGCTTGGCCGAGCTTGTCCTTCTCGGCGCGCCAGCGGGTCGTGAGCGCTGCCGATTTTTCCTCGAGGCCCGAAAGCTCCTTCTCCAACCTCTCGAGCCGGTCCTTCGAGGCGGGGTCGCTCTCTTTCCTCAAAGCCTCCTTCTCGATCTTGAGCTGCACGATCCGGCGATCGAGCTCGTCGAGCTCCTCGGGCTTCGAATCGATCTGCATGCGCAGGCGCGAGCTTGCTTCATCCACGAGGTCGATCGCCTTGTCGGGCAGGAAGCGGTCGGAGATATAGCGGTTGGAGAGCGTCGCGGCGGCGACGAGCGCGGAATCGGAGATGCGCACGCCGTGATGCAGCTCATATTTCTCCTTCAATCCGCGCAGTATCGAGACCGTGTCCTCGACCGTCGGCTCGCCGACGAAGACGGGCTGGAAGCGCCGCGCGAGAGCCGCGTCCTTCTCGACGTGCTTGCGGTATTCGTCGAGCGTCGTCGCGCCGACGCAATGTAATTCGCCCCGCGCCAGCGCCGGCTTCAGCAGATTCGACGCGTCCATCGCGCCCTCCGCCTTGCCCGCGCCGACCAGTGTGTGCATCTCGTCGATGAACAGGATCACCTGTCCCTCGGCGGCGGTGACCTCGTTGAGCACGGCCTTGAGCCGCTCCTCGAACTCGCCGCGATATTTGGCGCCGGCGATCAGCGCGCCCATGTCGAGCGCCAGCAACTTCTTGTCTTGCAGCGATTCCGGCACGTCGCCGTTGACGATGCGCAGCGCGAGGCCTTCGACGATCGCGGTCTTGCCGACGCCGGGCTCGCCGATCAGCACGGGATTGTTCTTGGTGCGGCGCGAGAGCACTTGGATCGTGCGACGGATCTCCTCGTCGCGGCCGATCACGGGATCGAGCTTGCCCTCGCGCGCCGCCTCCGTCAGATCGCGCGCATATTTCTTCAGCGCGTCATATTGGTTTTCGGCCGAGGCGCTGTCGGCCGTGCGCCCCTTGCGCAGAGCCTCGATCGCGGCGTTGAGCGTCTGCGCGGTGACGCCCGCCTCCGAGAGGATTCGCGCCGCGTCGGTCCCTTTCTCCAGCGCGAGCGCGAGCAGCAGCCGCTCGACGGTGACATAGGAATCGCCGGCCTTCTGCGCGATCTTCTCGGCGTTGTCGAAAAGCCTCGCGGTGGCGGGCCCCATGTAAAGCTGGCCCGCGCCCGAGCCTTCCACCTTGGGGAGCTTCGCGAGCGCGGCTTCCGTCTTGGCCAGCGCCTCGCGCGAGCGGCCGCCCGCGCGGTCGATGAGCCCGGCGGCGAGCCCCTCGCTGTCGTCGAGCAGAACCTTGAGCAGATGCTCGGGCAAAAATTGCTGATGGCCCTCGCGCTGCGCCAGCGATTGCGCCGACTGCACGAAACCCCGAACCCTATCGGTATATTTGTCGATGTTCATACGTTCCCCTGGAAGCGAATGGATGCTCTCTTGGAGGAGAGCGAAGCCTTAGGCGCGATATGGGACGGATTTCATGATTTCAAAGGGGGCGGGACGATGCGTCGCGCGGGTTGAGGCGTCGTCTTGAGACTGCGAAGCGCGCGGGGTATCGTCGGCCCCGATGCGGCCTGGGATTGAGGAGACGTCTCGCTCGGGCGGGGCGGGTTCACGCATCAGGCGCCGTTCGAGAGGCCTCCGAAGATGCATGATCCCGTCGCTTTGCCGCTCCAGGAGGAGCGGGCCAGCTTCACCGGCGACGACGCCGACTTTCGCCGTCTCGTCACCAAAGGGGCGCTGCTGGAGCTCATCACCGCCGGCTTCTATCGCTTTTGGCTCGCGACCCGCATCCGCCACTATCTCTGGGGCGGAACGCTGCTCGGCGGCGACCCTCTGGAATATCTCGGAACGGGGCGCGAGCTGCTCTACGGCTTCCTCTTCGCGCTGGCGATCCTCGCGCCGGTCTACCTCGCCTATCTCTTGCTCGGACTCGCGGCGGAAAGCTACAAGGCCTTCGCCTCCGTGCCGCTCGGCCTCTTCTTCATCGCCTTCGGGCAGTTCGCGCTCTATCGCGCGCGACGCTACCGGCTGCATCGCACCGCCTGGCGCGGGCTGCGCTTCGGCATGGGCGGATCGGGCTGGGCCTATTCCTGGCGAGCGATGCTCTGGGGCGCGGCCTTCTTCGCCTCCTTCGGCCTGGTCCTCCCCTGGGCCGAGGCGGCGCTCGAGCGCTACAAGATGCGCAACACTTTTTACGGCGAGCTGCAGGGAAGCTTCGTCGGGCGCGGCTGGGACCTGTTCAAGCGCGGCTGGTGGATTTGGCTTGCCGGGGTGCTCGCGATAATCGGGTTCTCCGCCTTGGTGGTGGCGCTCGCCAAATCAGGGGGAGGCCCCGGCCACAAGCCTGACCCCCAGGCCTCTGCTCTGGTCGGGCTCGCGATGCTCGGCATGGGGCTCGTCGCCGTCTTCTTCTACGGCGCCTACAAGGCCATCCAATGGAGATGGTGGCTCGAAGGCGTGCGCATCGGCGAAATTCGCGCGACCTCCGACCTGCGGACCTGGTCCTACATCGGCAATTCTTGGAAATTCATCGGGTGGACGGCGCTCGTGGCGCTTGTCGGCGGCCTCCTCGTCGGCCTCGCGGTGTTCCTTCTCACGCACTTTGCCGGCGTGCGCTTTGAGAAGCCGGGCGGAGCGCTACCCCCCGCCTTTCTGGTGACGATGGGCCTCGAATATTTGTTCTTCCTTCTCGCTCTCGGCGCTCTCTACCGCATCTACTTCATCCAGCGCGTCTGGAAGCTCGTCGTCCGGTCGCTCACCCTGCACGGGCTCGAGGCCGCGCGGGAAGTGCGGGCGCGAGAGGGGAGCGCCGACGCGGTGGGCGAAGGGTTGATGGACAGCCTCGACGTCGTCGGATTCTAGCGGGGACCCCGTGAGCGACGCAGCCCAAGACTCCCTGCCCCAAGACGCCGCGCAAACGACTTTCTTCGACGGCTCCTCGAGCCGCAAGCGCTTCGTCACGCTGGACCTCGGGCCGATGCTCGCCATCCTCGAGGACGGCGTCGCGATCGCCTTCTGGCCCTATGAGAACGTCCGGCGCATCAGCGCCGACGGCGGTCTGCTGAGGCTCAAGGCGGTCGGCGCGCCGGAGCTCGCGCGGCTCGAGCTGCGCGACCCGGCGCTGCAGGCGCGCCTCGTCGCGCTCTGCCCGAAGATCGGCGAAGCGGCTTCGCCCGACGTCTCGACGCGCGCCGTGGTCTTCTGGTCGCTCGCCGCGGTCGCGTCCATTTTCGGACTCGTCTTCTTCGCCATACCGCATGCGGCCAAGACCATCGCCGATCATTTTCCCGACACGCTGGAGCGTCGACTCGGCCGCGTCGCGGAAGGTCAGGCTGCCACGCTCTTTCCCGGCCAGCAGTGCACGGCACCCAAGGGCGTCGCCGCGCTGCAAAAGCTCTCGAAAAAGCTCCAGGACGCCGCCGATCTCCGCCTGCCCGCGGAGATGGTCGCCGTATCTTCGAGCGTGCCCAACGCCTTCGCGCTTCCGGGCGGCAAGGTGTTCCTGTTCTCGGGCCTGCTCGCCAAAGCGCAAAACCAGGACGAGATCGCGGGCGTGCTCGCCCATGAGCTCGGGCATCTTCAGCATCGCGACCATGTGCGCCGCATGATCGAGAATGGCGGCGGCGCCTATCTCATCGGCCTCCTGTTTGGCGACGTGAAGGGCGGCGGCGCGCTGATCTTCCTGGGCAAGCAGATGTTCTTCGCCGCGCATTCCAGGGAGGCCGAAGCCGCGGCCGACGACTTCGCCGCGCAAACTCTCGCAAGGCTCGGGCGCCCGGCGAAGCCGCTGGGCGAGCTGCTCGAACGCGTGACCGGCCCGGAAGAGGACGGCGCCTTCACGATCCTGCACGACCATCCGCTGAGCAAGGAGCGGCGCGCGGCGCTCTCGGCGGCGGGCGGGCGGGCGACGGGCTTGCTGCTGCTCACGGACGAAGAGTGGCGCGCGCTGAAATCGATCTGCGGCGGCGTCGAGGCGCGCCCGAACACGGTCGCGGTCGATCCGGCCCATCTGACCGACGCCTATCGCCAGGCGGCGCCGCTGGATTGGGCGGCGGCGTGGAACCAGCAGGGTCTTGCGCTCAAACAGCAGGGCGACCGCGAGAACAGCCTCGCGCATTTTCGAGAAGCCGTCGCCGCTTATCAGGCGGCGTTGACGGTGCGCACGCGCGAGACGGTTCCGCTCGACTGGGCCGCGACCCAGCATAATCTGGGCGTCGCGCTGCTGGCGCTGGGCGAGCGCGAGCCGGGGCAGGCGCGGCTCAATGAGGCCGTCGCCGCGCTTCAAGCCGCGCTGACCGAGCAGACGCGCGAACGCGACGCCGACCAGTGGGCGCAGGACGAGCAGGACCTCGGCTTCGCGCTGATCCGGCTCGGAGAGCGGGAGAACGGGACCGCGCATCTCTCGCAGGCGATCGAGGCCTTTCAAGCGGTGCTGTCGGAGCGCACCCGCGCGAAGGCTCCGCTCGAATGGGCGCGCGCCGAGAATGGGCTCGGCAATGCGCAGGCGGCGCTCGGCTGGCGCGAGGCCGGCACGACGCAGCTTAACGCGGCGGTCGCGAGCTACCGCGCCGCGCTGGAGGAGCGCACGCGCGAGCGCGGTCCGCTCAATTGGGCGAGCACGCAGCATAATCTCGGCGGCGTCCTCAAAACCCTGGGCGAGCGCGAGGGCGGCAGCGCGCGCCTCGAGGAATCCATCGCCGCCTATAGGGCCGCGCTCGAAGAGCGGAGTGCGGAAAAAGCCCCGCGCGATTGGGCGATGTCGCAGCTGGGCCTTGGAGGAGCGCTTCTGGCTCTCGCGGATCGACGGAGCGGAACCATCGAGCTCGAGCAGGCCATCGGCGCCTTCCGCGCCGCGCTGACGCTGTGGACGCCCGAAACCGCTCCGCAGGATTGGCTCAGGACCGAAGGCGAGCTGGCGAGCGCGCTACACAAGCTCGGCGAGCGGCGCGGCGACCCCGCGCTGGTGAAACAGGCGGTCGCCGCCTATCGCTTGGTCTTGAGCGTGCAGACGGCGAAGAAAGATCCCCTGAACTGGGCTGTGACGCAGAGCAATATCGGCAACGCGCTGTCCACGCTTGGGAATTGGGAGCCGGGACCGGCCCGGCTGGAGGAGGCCGTGGAGGCCTATCGCGCCGCATTGACCCAGGCGACGCGCGAGCGCTCGCCCCTGGTCTGGGCGAATGTTCAGCATGGTCTCGGGGGCGCGCTGACGACGCTCGGCGCACGCCAGGGCGATCCGGCCCGGCTGGAAGACGCCATCCAAGCCTATCGCGAAGCGCTCTCCGAACGATCGCCCGAGCGCTCGCCCTTGCTCTGGGCGATGACGCAGATCAGTCTCGGCAACGCGCTCGCGCGTCTTGGGCAGCTCGAGGCCAATCCCGCGCGTCTGGAGGAAGCGGTCGCCGCCTATCGGGCCGCGCTGACGCAGCTCACGCTGGAGCGCGCTCCGCTCCCCTGGGCGAGCGCGCAGGAGGGGCTCGGCAACGCCTTTCTGTCTCTCGCCGGACGCGAGCGCGGGACCGAGCGTCTGGAGCAGGCGGTCGCGGCCTATCGCGAGGCTTTGCGCGGAAGGCCGAAAGAACGCGCGCCCCTCGCATGGGCGAGCGCCGAGTACAATCTCGGACTCGCCTTGCGTAACCTTGGGGAGCGCGAGGCGGGCACCGCCAGGCTCGAGGAGGCCGTCGCGGCCTTCGGCGCGGCGCTCAGCGAGCGCACACGCGAGCGCGTCCCCGTCGACTGGGCGGGGAGCTATGGGGAGCAGGGCGTGGCGATGTTCGACGTCGCCGGACGCAAGCAGGACGCCGCCGCCGCCAAGGCCGCGCTGGCTCAGATCGAGACCGCGCGACTGGTGGCGAACGAGGCCGGGCGCGCGCCGCTCGCCAAATATTTCGAGGGCGTCATGACGCGTGCGCAGTCGGAACTCGCCAAGCTGGCCCCGCAACAATGACAGAAGAACCATCCAGCGGCAGCCGCAAGGCTCAGGAGCCGCGACGCGGCCGGGCGGTCGTCTCGCCCAGGACGGGCGGCCTGCCCATCCTCGTCGTGACGGGCCTCGTGCGCGAGGCCGCCTCGCTCGGCGCAGGCGTCGTTCCCGCGATCAGCGGCGCCGACTGCGTCGCGCTACGCCGCGCGCTCGCTGACGCGGCGCAAACGCCCTTTTCCGCCGTGGTAAGCTTTGGCCTCGCGGGCGGACTGGATCCCGCCCTCACGCCCGGAACGATGATCGTCGCGAGCGGAGTCGTCGCCGGGAGCGAGCGGCGCGATTGCTCGCCAGCGCTGGTCCGCATGCTGGTCGAGGGATTTGCCGGCGCGGGCGTTACGGCTCGCGAGGGCCTTGTCGCAGGCGTCGACGCGCCGGTCATGACGCCCGAGGCCAAGACGACGCTGTTTCGGGAGAGCGGCGCGCTCGCCGTCGACATGGAGTCGCATCTCGCGGCGGCTTTCGCCAAGCGGCAGGGGCTGCCTTTCGCGGTGGCGCGCGCGGTCAGCGATCCCGCAAAGCGCGCGCTGCCGCCGCTCGCCGCCAAGGCCGTGCGCCCCGACGGCTCCGTGGATACAGGCTTCGTTCTGCGCGAGCTCCGCCGCGAGCCGCGCCAGCTCGCGGGACTTATCGCCGCAGGGCTCGACTCGCGCGCCGCTTTCGCGACGCTCGCCCGCTGCGGGCCGCTGATCGGCCCGCTGCTGCGCCTCGCGCTCTGACGCGGGACGCGCCTCCGCAAAATGCGCATTCTGCGCGGGAACCAAGCGGCGGAGCGCTCGTTGAGCATAAGCGTGGTCCCGGTCGTCATCGGCAAAACCCACGCAAAACCGTCAAGCCTCAAGGTCTTCGGCGGTCTCATAAAATGAGGGGAGGAGAGCATGAAATTTTTCAAGTCCTTGCAGCTCATGGCGGCGCTTTGCGCCGGCGCGGGGGCCTTTGCGGCGGGGAGCGCCTTCGCGAAGACGCCGCTCACGAGCCCGGCGACGGTCTTTTCCGGCCCGGGAACGTCCTGGGCGGTGCTCGCGCAGATTCCGGCGGGCGCGCATGTGGACGTCATCAATTGCTACGGCGGCTGGAATCAGGGCTGGTGCCAGGTGCGCTACGGCAGGGTCACGGGCTATGTGAGGGGCGGCGTGCTCGCCCCGGCGGGTCACGGCAATGTTGCCATCGCGCCCGTCGTGGCGAAATGGGCGGTGCACATCCACAAGGGGCCGGGCCGGAACTGGCCGGTCGCGGGGATCGTGTCCCAGGGCAAGACCGTCAATAAGGGAAGCTGCGTCTCCAGCTGGCGCGGGCATTGGTGCCGCGTGAGCTCGGGCGGCGTCTCCGGCTGGGCGCCCGAGTGGGAGCTGAAGCGCGCGGGCGCGATCTTCGATTGACGCGGGGGGCCAGTTCTCAAGGGCGGCGGTCGCCAGAGCGCGTTGCGAAAAAGTGGGAACCGGTTTTTCGCGTGCAGCGCGCTCTGAACTTTTAGAATAGATCACGTTATCTGCGTTTGAGCGATCCCGCTCAAACGCAGCGTGATCTGAGGCGGCCGCCGCTCTTAAAGCGCCATCAGGCCGCGGGGCGCTTCGCCGCCCTTTGCGCAGCCTCATGCTCGCGAAGCTGCGTAAGCGTCGCGACATTGGCGTCGAACACATATTCCGCCGGGCGCTGCTTATCGAGCGGTATATCCGGCGCCATCGGGCCTTCGGTGTTCACGCCGAAGAGCGCGATCTTGACCGCGCGCCACGGACGCCTGACCGTGTCGGCGACCGCGGTCGCCTCGAAGCCGGAATGGACCATGCAGTCAGCGCATTTCTCGTAATTGCCGACGCCGTAGGAGTCCCAGTCGGTCTCCTCCATGAGCGCCTTGAAGCTCGGGGCGTAGGACTCGCCCAGGAGATAGCAGGGGCGCTGCCATCCGAAGACCGTGCGCAGCGGCATGCCCCAGGGCGTGCAGTGATAGCTGACGTTGCCGGCGAGGAAATCGACGAAGAGCCCGGACTGCTGCAGGGCCCAGTTCCGCCCGCCACGGCCGCGCTTCAGGATCGCGCGGAACAATTCCTTGGTGCGGGAGCGGTTCAGGAAGTGCGTCTGGTCCGGCGCGCGCTCATAGGCGTAGCCCGGCGAGACCGTCATGCCGTCGACGCCGAGCTTCGTCATCTCGTCGAGGAAGGCGGCGGCGCGGGCCGGATCGGTGTTGGAGAAGAAGGTGCTGTTCGTCGTGACGCGGAAGCCCTTGGACTTCGCGAGCTTGATCGCCTCGACGGCGCGATCAAAGACGCCCTCCTGGCAGACGGCGGCGTCATGCGCTTCCTTGTCGCCGTCGAGATGGATCGACCAGGTGAAATAGGGGCTCGGCTTGAACTGATCGATGCGCTTGGCGAGCAGCAGCGCATTGGTGCAGACGATCGCGAATTTCTTGCGGGCGATGACGCCCTCGACGATCTGCGCCAGCTCCTTGTGCAGCAGCGGCTCGCCGCCGGCGAGCACGACGACCGGCGCGCCGCATTCGTCGACGGAGGCGAGCGCGTCCTCGACCGAAAGGCGGCGGTTCAGGATCTCGTCCGGGTAATCGATCTTGCCGCAGCCCGCGCAGGCGAGGTTGCAGCGGAAAAGCGGCTCCATCATCAACACGAGCGGAAAGCGCTTTCTGCCGGAAAGCTGCTGGCGAAGGAGATAGGCGCCGACCTTGGCGACGTAGTGAAAGGGTAAAGACAAGCTCAAGTCCTTGAGTTTCGGGACAATCGACCCGAGGGCGCGCCGCGCGCCTTCGCTTTGG
>Ga0265327_10005795_pt1 | contig 10159 bp, 6 predicted proteins | sample 41621metaG_FD_202089 | JGI IMG/M metagenome (GOLD analysis project Ga0265327, IMG submission 202089) | Rhizosphere microbial communities from Carex aquatilis grown in University of Washington, Seatle, WA, United States - 4-16-21 metaG | ecosystem: Host-associated > Plants > Roots > Rhizosphere >... | reverse complement strand
TTGATTGAATTCACTGATCGCATACAAACCTTTGTAGATTAAATATGGGTCTGCAAATATCCTGTTTTTGATGTAGCGAGTGAAATAGGAAGCATCGCCGCCGCTTAAAAGCACGTTAAAGTTGTGGTACTTTTCAATATATGCATCAATAGTGCCATCAATTTCCTTCGCCATGCCGATGATAACACCGCTCAAAATATTTGTTCTGGTATCATATCCAACCAATGGAAAATTCCAATCAGCTTTAATGAGTGGCAATTTTGCGGTGAATTCATGCAGTGATTTAAATCTCATTTCCATGCCTGGCGAAATACCACCACCTAAAAATTCATTGTGCTTATTAATAAAATTATAAGTGATGGCAGAACCAAGACCAATCACCAGATTATTTTTTCCGGGGAAAAGGCTTACTGCTGCCACAACAAGCGCGAGCCTGTCTGCACCAATCGTATCGGGCTTTCCAACTGGTGTTGTAATAGGAAATTTTGATTGATGATCGAGCTTGTGAAAATGTGTGGAATGTTTTAAAATATTTTCTATTGCAGGGTTGTGATTAATGACTGATGAAAGAATTGATTTTTCAGGTTTATAAATTTCTATCAGATTTTCAATCGTCTTTTCATCATCATTTTCCAGCACAATTTCTTTTAAAAATTCTTTGCCTGAAAACACCGCGCATTTAAGTCGCGTGTTACCAAAATCAAAACATAAAGTTGTGGACATTAATAATAAATTTTTTTAGGCGATCCGCTCATAAACCTTGGAGGTTTATTAATCTCTCCAAAAATAATTATGCTCTAAAAAAAACCTTCAAGGTTTTTGCAAAAGCCTGATAAATTTTATCAATCTTCAAACCGGAACGAAGATAGGTTTTTGAAATGTCCATTCAGTTTCACGCGATCTTTTAATGTTTCCATTTGTGCGATCACTGGCAAAACTTTTGCTAGGTGGCGTTTCAAAAATTCCTGCCTTTGTTCTTCGCGAAGCAATTTCAGCAATTCATATTCATCTTCCAGCGAAAGACCTGCATGGTGCGCTAAATCATAAGCACACAATTCTTCATCTGGTTTGTTGAAGTCTTTATTTATTTTAAGCAGTTTGTGCAGTTCTCTTATTGCATTCACAACTTTTAGCATCAAAGCTTTTTTTCCAGTTGTCATCAAATTTGCTGGATGATTTACAATGGCGCCGCTATATAATTTATCAGGAACAGATTTTATTAACTCAAGCATACGGAACACACTTGCGCCTTTTGTCTTAATATCCATTTCGCCATTTTCCTGAACGTTCACTATCTCCATCACATTTACGAGCGTGCCTATTTCCTGCACTTCATTATTTATTATAGGGGGAATGCCGAATGGCTTTCTTTCTTTATAACATTCATTGATTAGCTGTTTATAGCGAGGCTCAAAAATGTGAAGGTTCAAGCTTTCACCAGGATAAACAACAATGCTCAATGGAAATATGGGAATGAAATTTGTCATGTCTGCAAAAATATTGAATTGATTAATAAAAATCAGTTTCAGCCAATATGTAGAAAGATGAATGCGGATGTGGCGCAATAATATTTTGCATTACAACTTAAAATATTAACACATGGCTAACCAGAAATTTCCTCATAAACTTTCATCACATTCTTCGCCATTTTATCATAAGTAAATTGCTGTACAAAGCTGAATGCATTTTCAATAATATTTTTTCTCAATTCCCGATCGAGCAAAATCTTTTCAACATTCATGCTTAATGTTTTTGAATCGCCAGTAGCCGAAACGAAACCTGTTTTTTCATTCTCCACCATCTCAGGAATGCCCCCTGCATTGGTGGAAACAACGGGAAGCTTTGCAAAAAAAGATTCTAATATCGTTATCGGGAAACCTTCCATAAGACTAGTGAACAATAATACATCAAGCTTCCTCATTAATGCTGGTACGTTCTCACAAAAGCCAATCATGAACACATTTTCAGAAAGCCCAAGCTCTTTTATTCTTGCTCTTATTTTATTTCCTTCTTTACCAGATCCTGAAATGATAAAACCGAGTTTTAATCCTTTTTCGATTAACAAATTTGCTGTCTGCAAAAAAGTTTCATGATCTTTTTCTGCTGTTAATGCAGCAACATACCCAGCTAAAAAATCAAATTTTTTTTCTTCGATAATTGATGGCAATGAAAAATTATCTGAATTTATTTGGTTAGATGGATTCACGCCTTCATATACCACAATCAATTTTGATTTATCCTCAACCGTTTTCTCAACAATTTTTTTTACAGCTTCGGAAACACAAATAATTTTTTTGATGCAGGCTGCATTGTATTTTTTCTTTGTAAAGAATGAAGATTTTATTTTGAAAACAACTTTTCTGCTAACAAGCATTGGAATATCTACGCCAAATAGAAATGCGAGATATCCGAGCGTGTGCGCATCCGAATCATGCAAATGCAATAGATTAAAATCAGGGTTCTCTTTTAAAATTTTTTTTAGTTGAATGGCAGCAAGGAAATTAAAGCCGCTGGTTTTTGTGAAAGTAAAATGAGTTAGATTTTTGTCGATGCAATAATCGGCCAACGCGGATTTTTTTGGGCAATATACAGCTTGTTTTAGGCCAAGTTTTTGCAAAGCATCATAAAGGTTCACAAGCTGTTGTTCGCCTCCGCGCCACGATGTTGCTCCAGATATATGTATCACCTGCATTATTTCGACATGTAATTTTCAACCGGCATTCGGTTGGTAATAGAACGAGCGAGTGTCATTTCATCAGCATATTCAAGTTCACCACCAAAAGCGATTCCTCTTGCAATGGTTGTTATTTTTATTGGCGTTGCTTTTAGTTTTTTTTGGATATAATAAATGGTGGTATCACCCTGAATGTTTGGGCTCAATGCAAAAATGATTTCCTGTATTTCTTCTTTTTGTATCCTGTTAATGAGCGGATCAATATTTAATTGGTCGGGCCCAACACCATCGAGTGGCGAAATAATTCCGCCGAGCACATGATAAATCCCATTGTATTGTTGCGTGCTTTCGATCGCAATCACATCGCGGATATTTTCAACCACACAAATTATTTCCTGCTTGCGCATTGAATTGGCACAAATAGAACATATATCAGCATCAGCCACATTATAGCAGCGCTGACAAAATTTAATTTCATCACGCATCTTCACAATCGTTTCACCAAATCCCTGAACCGACGATGTTTCTTGTTTTAGCAAATGAAGAACTAAACGTAATGCCGTTTTTTTTCCGATGCCAGGAAGCTTCGCAAATTCATTGACAGCATTTTCTAAAAGTGAAGAGGAGAATTGCATAGTATAAAGATACGCCGCATTCTTAATTTAATTGAAGTGTACCATGCGTGCATTCGAATGATGAAATGTTTCAGGTTTTAAAGGCATCGGGCAGATAAGTTTTCAAATGCATTTTATAATGCAAAATCGAAGTCGTTTTCCCAATTAGCTTTAACCGAAAAAATTCTTTTTTTATTTCTCATCGGAATGATGATAGGAATTACTTTTTCAGGTTGTATATGCTTCCCAAAAAAATCACCCGGATCCCAAATGCCGTTTTGATTGTCATCGTACAAAATGCGCAAGTCATAATCGCCCGGAACAAAAAGCTTTTTATTAAGCTGAGTGGAAGTAAGTGGGAAAGAAAATTTCACTTCCTTATTTTGAACAAATTGTAACACAGGATATTTTGATAGAGCTAAATTTTTAAAGCGCAATTTTACTTCGCCATAGTCAGATTCTTTTTTTGTGTGGATACGTATCGTATCTGCTTTCAACAATTTTTTCCCCAGTGAATCCTCGGCAAAATCTTTTTCCAGAATCAGATAATAGGCAGAATCAGGAATCCATTTGGTAGAAAAGGATATTTTTTTATCGCTCGTATCTCGTATCATTTGATAGGAGGTCATGTCATCAAACTTCCCGTTTTTAAAATGGACTTTCGTAGAATCAAATGTTTTTAATCTAACAGCAAATTTGATTTCCAGATTGCCTAGGAGATCCAACTGTCCGTTTGCAAGATTTGTTTCTACGACAAGGCGCCTTTCTTTTTCTTCTTTTTTTGCAGGAGTGGCTGTTGTTGTTGTTTTGGTAGCAGGTTTTTTTACATCTTCTTTTTCACTGTAGGCATATAAAGTAACAGGTTGGGTTGTTTGCTGAATAACGATTGGCTTATCATAAAATGCAAACAGTTGGCTTTTCGATAAATATTTTCTGGTACCGCCCTCATCTTTCAATGCAAATAAATTATAAGTACCGGCAGCAAGATAATGAAAAGTGAACCTGCCCAGCGTATCGAGGCGTGTAACATATCTTGGCCTGTCTTTAATAACAGCAGAGTCATCTAAATTTTGGTGAAGCATTAATATCAATGAGCTGTCGACCTTTCCTGTTTCTGCAACAATCACGTTGCCACTAAATGTCAATGAATCGAGATGGCGTCCAGTAGTGAAAACATAGCTGAAATTTTTAAGAATGTTGCCTTCATTTATATCTTTTATTGCCTTACCAAAATCAAAGAAATAAGTTGTGTTTGGTTGAAGTGTGTCTTTTATTTTGATAGTAACAGTCTTTAGTTTATAATCTATCAACGGATTTAATTTGGGCGCCGGGGAGATTATAAGATTTTCTTGGATTTTATCAAGCGTTACATATTCGTCAAAAGTGAAAACAATGGTTTTGCTATTGAAATTGGTCATTGAATCACGAGGCGAGGAATTCACTAATACAGGGGGCAAAGAATCTCTCGGTCCACCGCTAGGTGGAATGATATTGGCACATCCATAACCAGTAATCAAGTGAACGAATGTGATAAACAGCAGTAAAAATATAGATAGATTTCTTGTGATTTTCATGTGCAATCAGTTCCGAGAAATATTTGCAAACTTAGTTGGTTTGTGATGATTAACAGAAGCTCGTTTCCTAATAATAATTTAAATCGTTCAGTATGGTTTTATCATCGGGAATTGAGCATGACAGTTTAAATGAGCCAAAAGAATCGGTGAAATTTTTTTTAATACAGTAAAGCTGCTATGATTTGTAAATGAATTGCAAATGATCTGGTAATGATTGGTTAACGCGATTCATTTCTTTCCATAGCACTACTGCTGCTATTAATTTAGCCGCAATTATAAAAATATGTTTGTTTCAATTGTCCCTCGGCATATAGTTAATTGCTTTTATTTTTTCGCTCTTTTGTTTTTTAGTTTTAGTTGCAAAAAAACAAGTCCGCCAACTGGAGGCAGCTTTAATTATACAATAACTGACACAAACGGGATTGTCCATAATTTTTCAGATTTTTCAAACCTAATTGGTGGGCTTTATTATTATAACAATGGAGGTGCTGGGTCGAGCCAATTTCCGGCAGGCTATATTTCGAATCAGGAAGGAATTCACTATTTTCTTCTTTTCGATTATAGTACCCCAGCTACGAATAATATTACCTTCAGCGTTCCTACTTATAATCAAACCATATCAGGCACTGATTCTTCTTCAACATCATCTGTGGTTATCAATTATACTTCAACAACAAATGGGTTGAATATAGTGAAGCCGGTTTCCTATACTATAACGACGAAGATTCAAGATAGCGCTCTTTCTATTGTAAGTGGAAGCTTTACAATATCAGGAACCACTACTTCCGGAAAAACAATTTCAGCATCGGGCAATTTCAGCGACTTTGGATTTTTTTAGGCTATCCAAATTTTAAGATTCAGCTTCTTCTTCGTTTAACTCGTGCAAAGCCACAGCCATATTATTTGTTTTCACAAAATTGCACCAATGGCAATCTGGCTTTCCACAACCTATATAAAATTCATGGTTTTGAATTTTTTGCCACGTAGAAACGATTTGTTGCGTTACCGTTTCAATATCTGAGGGGGAAATGATCACTTTTTCTTTTCTGTAATTTTTTTTCTTGTCCGGTTCTATAAAATCAAATTCAGTGCTTACCGCTTTCCAGTCTCTTTGTTTATAATTATCGATTAATATTTTATAAAAAACTGCTTGTCTCCAATAATCGCCGCCATCGGGTTGTTTATCATTCGGGGCTTTTAATTTATCGAATGCTTTTTCAATATCACCGGTTTTATAATCAACCACATTTACTTCTTTGCCATTGAATTCAAGCTTATCCAATTTGCCTTTGAGCGGCACATTCTTTAGCACTACATTTTTAATGTTGATTTCAACAACCGCAATTTTATTCCATGTGCTGATGTATTTGTCATAATAATTTCCCAGCACCTCAACGCCGTATTCTATTCTTCTGTCGAATGCTTCTTTGGTAAAGCTTTCGCGGTGGCGATGCATGTACCAATTAAAATCCTGCAGCATTTCTTCTTTCAATGGGAACTGTTGCTGCTGATTTGTTTTCATTTTCTCAAATAATTTTTGCAGCGCAAAGTGAACGGATGAACCAAATTCAGAGGCCTCATTTTTTGGAGAGGGAATGCGTATGAGATTTTTAAAATAAAATTCAAGTGGGCATTTTAAATAATTGTTCAAAGCAGTTACGCTGAGCACAAATTTTTCGATAATGGCCGTAATAAAATCTTCTTCAGCTTTTTCAATTTCAGGTGCTGTTTCATTAAACTGCAACGATTCGAATTCCATTAGGGCTTCCGTGCCAAGCGATTTTTTTTCAACTATTATTTCATGCTTGTCCAAAATTTCTGCAATGAACATAGAAGGCTCCAATTCTTTTCCATCATTCCTGAAACGTGCATAAGAAATGAACAGAAATTTTTCTGCTCTTGTGATCGCTACATAAAAAAACCTCCTTAATTCTTCTTCATCGGTTGTTTTTGTGGTAGAAGCAACAATCGTGTCGGGCATTCTGTAACCATTGTTCGGGTTGCGTTTCTTCTCCCAAAAAGTTGCGTTGCAACCTGCAAAAAAAACATATTCAAATTCCAGCCCTTTTGAGCCGTGTGTTGTTAGAAGATTTACTCCTTTGTCGCTGCCGCTTACCTGCACAAGTGGAACTGGTATTCCATTGGTTTCCATCAATTCAATAACCTTCACTAATTGAGCAAGTGTTATAAAAGGATTGCGCCGCGTTTCTTCTTTCACAAAATCGAACAATGCAGTGAGCACTTGCAGCAGCCAGATTTTTTCAGGGCTTTGCATGATATAATTTAATACGCCAGCCTTGCGGATAATGTTTTCAACCAAAGTTTGAATCGTAACATTTGAAACATCTGCAATTAATTGTTCAAAAGCCTTGCTTGCTTTTTTTAAGCCTTCATGAATGCCCACATCAAAAAGATCTTTTACGGGAGCATTTGCTTTTTCATATAATAATTTTCGGATGGAAGTTTTATTTTGCGAGAATTGTTTTTCGGCAACCTCAACAGAAAGTTTTGCAATTTCTATTGGTGGGATTTTATAGAAATCAAAATGCAAAATTTCAAAAAGCATTTCATCGCCACCATAAGGCGTGTCGTGTTCGGCAGCAAGATAATTCAGTATCAAAAAAATTTTTTGTGCGAATGGAAGCTCGAACAAATTCAAATTGCGCTTGCTATATACCGGCACTTTTTTAAGCGACAAAAATTTTGAAAGCTCTTCACCATATTTATTTTCTCTGTAGATAACTGCTATCCTTCCTGGCTGAATGCCAGTGCTGACAAGGCTTTCAATCTGAATACAGATGTCAGCCATTTCCTGACGCTGGCTTTCGTATTCGCAGATGCTAGGTTGAATGGTTGACTGGTTGATAAGTTGATTTGATGAAATCAGATTTTTAGTAAGCTTTAACTCTGGGTTTGTTTTAATAAGCCGCGAATCATTTTTTTCGATCAGCGTTTTTGAAATATCGAGGATTGGCTGTGTGGAGCGATAATTATTTTCAAGAACAATGGTCAGCAGGTTCGAATATTTTTTCATGAATGCTTCCATGTTCTCAACGTTCGCTCCCTGAAAACGAAAAATGCTTTGATCATCGTCGCCAACAACAAACACATTTGGTTTGTCCCAATAATTTATTAATAATTCGACGAGTTTGTTTTGTGTGCCACTCGTATCCTGATATTCATCTACCAAAATATATTGATAGCGTTCCTGATAGTTGGCGAGGAGTTGTTTGTTTTTCTCAAAAGCATCAATCACCCAATTGATCATGTCGTCAAAGTCGTACCTGTTGCGGGTTTGCATAAGCTTCTGAAAATTATTGAACTCATTTACCGCGGCACGGAATTTTTCCATCTTCTCCGTTTCTTCTTCAATTTTATCAGTTCTTACATCCCCTTTTTTAAAATCTTTAGTGGCACGTTTAGCAATGTATTCATCGCGTGTTGAAAGGCTTTTTAGATAATCGTCAATTTTTTGATTAATGAATTCGGAAGTGAGCCCTTCTCGTTTCATCAATGAAAAAAGATTTTTTAGATTATTCATTTCATAATAAACGTCACCGCGATAACGCTTCAGTAAATGGTTTTTAGGAAAGGTATCGATCAGTTGCTTGAACAGTTCAATCCTTTCAAGTTCAGAAATGGCATCCAAACTTGTTTTTTCGAACATCGACAAATTTTCCTGAATGATATCATTACAAAAAGCGTGAAACGTATAGATGTTTACTTTATAAGCATCAGGCCCGATAAAGCCAAGCAACCTTCTTCGCATTGCCACTGCACCAGCATCGGTGTATGTGAGGCATAAAATATTTTCAGGATTCGCATCTGTATCCAATAATATCTTTCCAATTCTTGCGGCAAGAATTTGTGTTTTTCCAGTTCCCGGACCTGCAATTACCATCACGGGTCCTTCAATGGTTTCAACGGCGAGCTGTTGCTGCGCGTTCAATTTCTCGTATTCCTCCCTAAATTTTTGATTCGTTCTTTCTCTTATTATCGACATAAATCAAAGATAAGCTTTCGGTTAAGGCCTTGTGGCTCAAAAAACTAATGAAATTTGGAAAATTTCTTTTTTCGGGAATATTTTTCTGCGCTTTTTTGCGTTATAGGTCAGACCAAATTTTAATGATGAAGACCAATAATCCGTTCAAAGTATTTATTCTGGAAGATGACACATGGTATGGATCTATGCTCCAACATTATCTTTCCTTAAACCCTGAGTACGAAGTTAAGCGCTTCGAATCCCCTAACGATTTCTTTGCTCACCTGCACGAAGCACCCGATGTGATTACTTTAGATTTTTCGCTGCCTGACTGCGATGGTGCAGAAGTGCTGAAGAAAATCAAACAACAGAACCCTGATTTGAGGGTAATCATTATTTCTGGCCAGGAAGACGTTGCCACAGCAATCAACCTGCTAAAGATGGGCGCATTCGATTACATCGTGAAAGACGATGACACCAAAGACAGGCTTTGGAACAGTATTAGAAACCTGCGCGAGATCAGCAACCTGAAACAAGAAGTGGAAACACTCAAAACACAGGTGGGCCGCAAGTATGATTTTTCACAAATGATACTTGGCAAAAGCGAGGCCATCGAGAAAATTTTTTCGTTGATTGAAAAAGCATCCAAAACAAATATCACTGTTTCAATAACTGGGGAAACTGGCTCTGGTAAAGAAATGGTTGCAAAAGCAATTCATTATAATTCTGACAGGAGCAAGCAGCCATTTGTTCCGGTGAATGTTGCGGCAATACCACGCGATTTGCTGGAAAGCGAATTGTTTGGCCATGAAAAAGGGGCTTTTACTGGAGCAGTTACAAGAAGAATCGGAAAATTTGAAGAAGCAGATAAAGGCACTTTGTTTTTGGATGAAATTGGCGAGCTGGATATTAATCTGCAGGCAAAGTTACTCCGTGTTCTGCAGGAAAGGGAAATAACAAAAGTTGGTAGCAATGCAGTCACCCCAATCAATGTGCGCATTATAGTTGCTACACATAAAAACTTGCTTGAAGAAGTGAGGAACAAAACCTTTCGCGAAGATTTATATTATCGTTTGATCGGTTTGCCTATTCAAATACCTGCATTGCGTGAAAGAGCGAATGATATCATTATACTCGCAAAACATTTTGTGGATGCATTTTGTAAGGATAATAAAATGCCGAAGAAAACAATATCATCTGAGGCACAGCAAAAATTGCTGAACTATTCTTTTCCAGGAAATGTGAGAGAGCTGAAATCAATTATGGATCTTTCTTCCGTAATGGCAGATGGGGACAGCATTCTTCCTGAGCATAT
>Ga0265327_10005793_pt1 | contig 10160 bp, 9 predicted proteins | sample 41621metaG_FD_202089 | JGI IMG/M metagenome (GOLD analysis project Ga0265327, IMG submission 202089) | Rhizosphere microbial communities from Carex aquatilis grown in University of Washington, Seatle, WA, United States - 4-16-21 metaG | ecosystem: Host-associated > Plants > Roots > Rhizosphere >... | reverse complement strand
GGGCCGCGTGGATGGATGGCCCGTCTGGCTGAAAGTTCTGCTGCCGTTGATTATCGTGTCGGTATTTTGGTGGGTCTTGAGTTGGCCGCTGGATTGGATGCAAAAACTGCCGGTTTCGATGGCGCAACGCTGCGAGCAATCTTTGGTCATCGGCCTGGGCAGTTACGTGGTCTGGAAATTTCCGGCGGGTGCGTTGCTCGGGCTCTATTTGCTCAACAGTTACATTTACTTTGGCAAACATCCGTTTTGGAAATATGTCAGCCTTATCGCGCAAACCCTGTTGCGCCCGGTGAAATCAATTCCATTGCGGATGGGGAAGGTGGATTTTGCGCCGGTGGTGGGAATGGCCATTATTTTTTTGGCGGCTGAAGGCATGGAGCGCGGGCTGGTCTGGCTTTACGCGAAACTACCGCTTTGAAAAGCATCAGGCTGTGCGGGCTGGCGGCACTTTGACCGTGACCGTCGAGCCGCCGTTCTGACCGCTGGCGATGGCCAGCGATCCGCCATGGAGTTCGGCCAGTTTTTTGGCAATGGCCAGACCGAGGCCGAGGCCTTGCTCATCCGCGATCTTTCGCTCGAATTGCACATAGGCGCCGATGCGCCGGATTTGTTCGGTGGAGAAACCTCGCCCGGCATCGCGCACGGAAAATTCAATCTGGCCGTTAACCGCTGCCAGCGTGACGCGCACGGGCTGGCCGGCCTCTGAAAACTTGAACGCGTTTTGGACCAGCTCCCTGGTAATTTTGCGAACGTACTCATCAGCCATGGCCGGCGAAACATCCTCCGCCAGTTGCAATTCCAGATCGGTGGTGCGACCGGCGCGGCTGGCCTGATCGGTGGCTTCTTCGCGGGCGATTTGAGCCGCCCGGGCGGCTTTGGCCGTGCGGAGGGAAGCAACGTTTTCCGGGTCGCTGGCGACGATTTCCATTTGCGCGTAGATGAGAAAGTTCTCGATCAGCCGTTCGAGGCGCTGGCTGGATTGGCAGATTTCCCGGCTCATTTCGGAAATGGTCCTGGCATCCAGCGTGGCGGCTGATTCCGCGAGCATTTCGGCGTTGGAGATGATGCCGTTGAGCGGCGTGCGGAGTTCGTGCGGCATCATCAGGGAAATCTGGCTGCGGAGCAGGGAAAGTTTTTTTTCCGCCTCGGCGCGGACGGTTTGGACTTTGCGGAGGCGGGCGTTTACCGTTGCATACAGCTCTTCTACCTTGAACGGTTTGGGCAGGTAATCATCCGCTCCCAACTCCATCCCATGTCGCATGCCGGCGGCGTCGGCCATGCCGGTCATCAGGATAAACGGGATGGCCGCGGTGGTGGCGTCGGTACGTAATTTCGTAAGAGTGATGTAGCCGGCGTCGGCTTTGCCCATCATGTTGACGTCGCATAAGATGAGGTCGGGGATATATTCCCGCGCCTTGGCGTCGCCGGTGATGCAGTCCGTGGCCTCCGCAACTTCAAACCCCTGTTGTTCCAGCGCGAGCCGGATCATTTCGCGCAACCAAGGTTCGTCGTCTATGACCAATATTTTTTTCATCTCGGTTACAGGCGTCAAAGGAAGCAAATCTTGTTCCAATTAACACCTGTTAAGCGCCAACAAAGCGCCAACTCTGACGTAACTGTGAACAATCTGCCTATTTGCGTTTATCGAGCGGAACGAATTCGTTGATGGTCTTGCCCGTATAAATCTGGCGTGGCCGATAGATGCGGCTCTTCGGCTCTTCCATGATTTCCTTGTAATTTGCAATCCAGCCGGGCATGCGGCCGATGGCAAAAATCACGGTGAACATCTCCACCGGAATACCGATGGCGCGCATGATGATGCCGCTGTAAAAATCCACGTTCGGATACAGTTTGCGCTCGACAAAATAGGAATCCTTCAGGGCCGCCTCTTCCAGCTTCTTGGCGATGTCCAATAACGGGTCGGTGATATGCAATTTGGACAGAACTTCATCGCAGGCCTTCTTGATGATCTTGGCGCGCGGGTCGTGATTTTTATACACGCGATGGCCGAAACCCATGAGCTTCTTGCCGCTGTTTTTATCCTTGGCCGCCGTGATGAATTTTGAGCCGTCGTCGCCCTCTTTGTGGATTTGGGCCAGCATCTCCAGCACGGCCTGATTCGCGCCGCCATGGAGCGGCCCCCAGAGGGCGCATACGCCCGCCGCGCAACTGGCAAAAAGATTCGCCTGGCTTGAAGCCACCATGCGCACCGTCGAGGTGGAACAATTCTGTTCATGATCCGCGTGCAGCAGGAAAATCAAATCCAGTGCCTTCACCACTTCCGGCTTCAATTCGAAATCCTCGTAGGGAGTCGAGAACAGCATGTGCAGGAAGTTGGCCGTGTATTTGTAGGATTGTTTGGGATAGATCAGCGGCAGCCCTTTGGATTTGCGATACGAATAAGCCGCGATCGTGCGGACTTGCGAGAGCAACCGTGCCACATAGATATCAAACTGCTTGTTCCGGCCCCACTGCCAGCGCATCAGATCATCATCAAAACAGCTCGCCGCATTGATCATTGCCGAGAGGATGGCCATCGGGTGCGCGCCGCCGGGGAAGCCCTGAAAATGGAACTTCATGTCCTCATGCAAATACTGGTTCTCCGTGAACAGGTCGGAAAACTTTTTCAACTGCGCATGGTTCGGCAGTTCACCATAGATGATCAGATACGCCGTCTCGACGAAATTGGACTTTTCTGCCAATTCTTCGATGGGAATGCCGCGGTAGCGCAGGATGCCCTTGTCGCCGTCAATGAACGTGATGTTGCTCGTGCAGGAACCGGTGTTGCCGTAGCCGTCATCAATCGTGATATAGCCGGTGTTGGCCCGCAGCGCTGAAATGTCCACGGCTTTTTCATTCTCGCTGCCCGTCAGCGTGGGCAGGGTAAAGGTTTTTCCGTCCAGTTCCAGTTTGGCTTCGTTGCTCATGGTTTTAGAATATCAATAATTAGAATTTCTAGAAATTTGCCGACGAACATTCCGCTTGGCAAGCGGCGAAAGGGAAAATTTTCAATGGCCGCTTCTCCAATATTGGCCGTTTTTGACCCTTTAACCTGAAATCAGTCTGTTGCTTTACGGTTTCCGGCCTTCCTCCCGCGTTCGCACGACAGGCCCCGACAAATTTCTTTTGCTTTCCCACCCCGCCGTTTAATTTGTCGGCAGCAAATGGCCTTAAAACTTTTCAACACCCTCACGCGCTCCATCCAGGAGTTCGCTCCGCTTGACCCGCAAAAGAAAAAGGTCGGGATGTATTGTTGCGGCCCTACGGTCTACGACTTCGCGCACATCGGCAACTGGCGCACCTTCGTCTTCGCCGACCTGGTCCGCCGCACGCTGGAATTTTCCGGCTATGACGTGAAACACGTCATGAACATCACCGACGTGGAGGACAAAATCATCAAGCGTGTCCGGGAAAAAAAAACCACCCTCCGCGAGTTCACCGGCCGGTTTGAGGCCGCCTTTTTCGACGATCTGAAAGCGCTCGGCTGCCGCGAACCGCATCTGAAACCGCGCGCCACCGGGCATATCCCCGAAATCATCGCGCTGGTTGAAAAGCTCGTTGCGCGGGGTGTGGCTTACCAGGCGGCGGATGGCTCGGTTTATTTTTCCATCGAAAAATATCGCGGCTGCGGTTGCTGCTATGGCCAGTTGCTCAAGCTGAATCTGGATGAAATGCGCGCCGGCGAACGCGTCGCCTCGGATGAATACGAAAAGGAATCCGTGGCCGACTTCGCGCTCTGGAAGGCTTACGTGCCGGAAGACGGCGAGGTGACCTGGGGCAGTCCCTGGGGCCAAGGCCGGCCCGGCTGGCATATCGAATGTTCCGCCATGAGCATCAAGGCGCTCGGCGAGACGTTCGACCTGCACCTTGGGGGCGAGGATTTGAAATTTCCGCATCACGAGGACGAAATCGCCCAGAGTGAAGGCGCCACCGGCCGGCCGTTTGTGAAACACTGGCTGCACGGAGCGCATCTGCTCGTTGAGGGCAAAAAGATGAGCAAGTCGCTCGGAAACTTTTTCACGCTGCGCGATCTGCTGGCCCAAGGTTTTACCGGTCGCGAAGTGCGCTATCTCCTGCTCACCGCGCATTATCGCGAGACGTTTAATTTTACGCTGGAAGGGTTGCGCGGCGCGAAGGCCGCGCTGGCGAGGATTGATGAATGCGTCGGCAAGCTGCGGGAAGTTGGAATTCAAGCTTCAGCTTGTCCGCCCGACACGCTAAAGTGTGAACTCCAACCCGGCGTTCCGCTGCTCGCGAATTTCAACGCCGCAATCTCGGATGACCTGAATATTTCCGCCGCTTGGGCCTCCGTCTTTGAGTGGGTGCGAGAGATGAATAAGCGTATCGCTGACAATTCACTTTCCGCCACCGAAGCCGCCGCCGCTTTGACCGCGTGGGAAAAGGTGGACTCGGTCCTCGGTGTCGGGGTGAAAACGGAAGCGGAAGTTCCCGCCGAAATCACCGCGCTGGCCGGAGCGCGTCTGGCTGCAAAGCAGGCACGGGATTTCAAGTGCGCCGACGCGATCCGTGAGGAATTAAAGGCGAAAGGGTGGACCATCGAAGACACCCCCAAAGGAATAAAGTTGAAAAAGATTTGATTTACTCCGCCGGGCGTAAATCATGAACCGCAACCGCCCATGACCAAAGGCCTGTTCATCTCGTTCGAGGGCACCGAAGGGTGCGGCAAGTCCACGCAGGTTGAACTTCTCGCGCGTCAGCTGCGCGTGCTCGGTCATCGCGTTCGCACGTTGCGCGAGCCGGGCGGCACGCCCATCGGCGAGGAAATCCGCCACACCCTTAAGCACAGCCACGCCAATGCCGCGATGACGGCCGAGGCGGAACTGCTCCTGATGAACTCCAGCCGCGCCCAGCTCGTCCGCGAAGTCATCCGCCCCGCGCTGGACACCGGGGAAATTGTCTTGTGCGACCGCTTTTACGATTCCACCACGGCGTATCAAGGCTATGGCCGCGAACTGGACTTGGAAAAAGTGAAGACGGTCATTGATTTTGCCGTCGGTGAAACCCGCCCGGATTTAACCCTGCTCTTCACGGTCGCTCCGGAAATCAGTGAACTGCGCCGGGCCATGCGCCAGTCCACTTTGCCTTTCATGCGTGATCGCATCGAGGAGTCGGACCGGAAATTCTTCCAGCGGGTGGATCAGGGATTTGCCGCCCTCGCCGCCGCCGAACCGGGTCGCGTTAAGGTGGTGGAGGCCTCCGGCTCGGTGGAAAACGTCTTCGCGAAAATCTGGAACCTCGTCCAGCCGGCGTTGCCCAAAGTCGGGCGCTGGTGATTTTGTTTGCCGGATTCAAAACGCAGGGTAAGTTCCCTTCAGACCATGATTGAAAAAACCATCAGCGAGATTGAGGCGCAAATCGGCGGCGCGGAAGCCGTCAGCGCCGAGCGCAAAGCCGAATTGCTGAAATTGCTCGGCACCTTGAAGACGGAGGTGGCCGAACTTTCCAAAACCCACGGCGAACAAGCCGACAGCATCGCTGGTTTTGCCAGAGTTTCCGCGCACGAAGCGACGCGCACGGAACAAAATATGGAACTGCGGGAGCTGTCACTGAAAGGATTGCGTTCCTCGGCGGAAGGTTTTGAAAAGTCGCACCCGCGCCTCGTCCAGATTGTCAACCGCATCAGCCAGACCTTCGCGGATTTGGGGATTTAATCTGCCTTCGGTTCCAGCTTGGCAATCGCCGCCATGATTTCATCGGCCACCTGCTGGTAGATTTGCTTCAGCCGCACCTTGTCGCAGGTTTTGGCTTCTCCGCGGAGATTTACAAAGTTCAACGGTCGCCCGTATTTCACCATCAGGCGATGCGGCCGCGGAAATTTATGGTTGCGCCCGTAAGCCTCAAAGGTCCCAAAGACGCGCACCGGCACCACCGGCGCGGTGGATTTAATGACCGTCAGGCCGATGCCGGAACGCGCCGGCTGCAATTGGCCGTCTTTCGTCCGGGTGCCTTCGGGAAATAAAATGATGGCGGCCCCGTTCAATAGCCGGTCCAATATGTTTTTTAATCCCTTCGCCCCGCCGCCCTCGCGATCCACCGGCACGACGTTCCAGGAACGCAGCACCGCTCCCATGATCGGAAAACGAAAAAGTGATTCGCGGGCCAGAAAATTGATGCCGCGCTTCAGGCCGGCGCCTACCAGCGGCGGATCCAGAAAACTGGAATGATTCGCTGCCAAAATAACGCCGCCGTTCATCGGCACGTTCTCCGCGCCGAAGGTTCGCCAGCGGAAATAGATGGCGAAGACCGCCCGAAAAATGATCCAGCCGATGCGGTAGCTCAAATTCATAAAACGAGGATGGCAAATGAAGCATGGCCGAGGGAACGTGAGCCTCGCGGATATGATTTGCCCGGTTCCATCTTCAATTCTCCATCATCGCTTTTCTGCCGGCATCATTTTACGGATTTTTTCCAGCAGCAACGTGCTGGTCTGCTCCGAAGTCATGCTGGAGTTGTTGATGACTTTGGCCCCCAGGCCAATCATGAGCGGGGCGACGGCGCGCTGGCTGTCCCGCTGGTCGCGCGCGGCGAGGTTCTCATTCACGCCGTCGGCGGTGCGCCGGGCCGTGCGCTCAGCCAGCGTCGCGTCGAGGTAGAACTTGTAGTCTGTCTCCGGAAAAACGTTCGTTCCGATGTCGCGGCCTTCCATCACGAGATTGCCGAACTGCAGGCAATCGCGCTGCGTTTTCTTCATCCATTGACGCACCTTGGGCACGGCGGCCACGTGCGACACCGCGGCGGCGGTCTGCGGCAGGCGGATTTCCTTTTCCGGAAAATAATCATCCACGAGCAGTCGCACGCAAGGCAGGCCATTCACGTCGGCGCATTCGAGTTTGGTCTTCCAGCGGCGGCACGCGTTGGCGACGGATTTTTCGTCATTCACATCCACGTGTTTGAGCAGGCAATACCAGGCCAAGGTGCGATACATCGCGCCGGTGTCCACGTAAACATAGCCGAGCGCGCGGGCGACGAGCTTGGCGTTGGTGCTCTTGCCGCTGGCGCTCGTGCCGTCAATGGCGATGACAATGGGGTGTTTCATTAAATCGTAATCCTGCTCTGGTTGGTGATTTTAATCGGCGAACAATTCTTCGTGCGTCAAGCTTCTGCCGGTCTTCGCATCTAAAATAGCTGCCCCCAATCCCTGGGGAGGTGGCTCGGCCACCTTCTGGAAAAAATTTGGAAACGTCTTCTTCACGCAGGCGGGATTTTTAATTTTTATGCCGGGAACTTTCAATCCCAGAATCGCAAAACACATCGCCATGCGATGATCATTGTAAGTCTCAATCTCCGCGCCGTGAAGCGGCGACGGCCAGACCGTCAGTGTATCGGCTTCCTCGACGACTTTGGCGCCGCATTTGGTCAGTTCCGTCCGTAATGCGACGACGCGCTCACATTCCTGTACGCGTAGGCGGCCGAGGTCGGTGAAGATCACGGCTTGGGTGGATTCCCGATTCAGTGGCGCCAGGGTGATGGCGGTCATTATGCTATCCGCCAAATCATTCAGCCGAGATACGGTTGGCTGCATGTGAAAAAGGGTTGGTTGCCCTTGAGCGTTATAACCCGGACCGACGATGGTTGAAAATTTGGCGTCTTGTTGCCATTGCGAATCCGTCTTCGGCCAATCGAAGATTGTTACTTGACTGTCTTTTCCAAGCAGCCAGCCCGCCCCCCAGAAATAACTCCCGCTGCTCGCGTCCGGCTCGATGTGAAATTCGCCGCCCTGTGGAAACGTTTCGATGAGTTTCGAGGTCATCGCCACATACGGCGATTCCTCCGCGTTCTCGCCGACGATTTCGATTTTCCACCCGCCCTGTTTTGCGCCCAGCAGCAGCGCCGAGGCAAACTGGGAGCTTTCCTCGATGCTGACGCGGCATTTGGTTTCTGCTTTCCGCTTATCGCTTTCCGTTTTTCCCCAGATTTTCACTGGCAGCTTGTCGTTCCCCTTTTCTGGTTCCAGATGATAACCGAGTTCGCGCAAAGCCGAAAATAGCGCCACCTGCGGGCGTTCATGCATCCGTGGCACGCCGTGCAACCGATACACGCCGCTGCCGAGGCAGAAGAACGGCGCCAGAAATCGCGCCGCTGTGCCGGCGTTGCCCACAAAAAAATCCAGCGGCTGGGCTTCCGTTCCGCCGTGCGGAATCCTGCCGCCTTTGCCGTAAACCGTGATGGTGCGGTTGCAAATCTCGTTCGGATCACCCTCCACGTTCACCATCAGGCCGAGTTCCTGCAGACATTCGACCATGACCTGTGTGTCTTCACTCCACAACGCGCCCCGCAGGCTGGTCTCCCCGTCCGCCAGCGCGGCGAGAATAAGTGCGCGGTTCGTGATGCTTTTCGAGCCGGGCACGGTGATTTCCGCCTTCACTGGCTGGTTGAGCGGGACGATTTCGATGAGGTCGGGAAGCGGCATTGAGAAACTATTCCGATGAAGTTGCAGCGCACCGGTTGCACCATTGATCGCGGCGTTCCTTGGCGTTGGTGAAAAACATTTCAATGGCCTTTGCGTCGTTCCGCTTGAGCGCAGCTTGGAAGCTTTTTAATTCGTCGATGAACGTGTCCAGGGAACGCGCCACATTTTTTCGGTTGGCCAGGACAATGTCGCGCCACATCTCCGGCGAGCCGGAGGCGATGCGCGTGGTGTCGCGGAAGCCGTTGGCGCAAAGCCCGGCCAGCGCCTTCGGCTGGACCGGACTCAAAACCAGGTTGGCCAGGGTCGCCGCTGCAACGTGCGGCAGGTGACTGGAGCGGCTGACTAACAAATCATGTTGCGCCGGCTCCAGCCGGATCGTCCGCCCGCCCATCGCTTTCCAGAAATCTTCGACCTTGCCGACCGCTGCCGCATTGGACTTTATCGTTGGGGTCACGATGCAAATGGCGTTCACAAACAAATCGGCTTTGGCCGCTTGCACGCCCATCTTTTCGCCGCCGGCCATCGGATGGCTGCCGACGAAATGCGCGCCGGATTTTTTAAGCAAAGCCTCAAGCTCGCGCACCACATCGGCTTTCACGCTGCCCACGTCGGTGACGACCGCGCCCTGTTTCAGGGCGGGGAGAAAGTGTGCCGTCAGCGTCCGCATTTGTGCCAGCGGCGTGCAGAGAATGACGAGATCAGCGCCCGAAACGGCGGCTAGCAGATCCGTCGTCGCATAATCCACCGCCATGGCCCGCTCGCAATCTTTCAGGCTCGCCGTGCGCCGGACAAAGCCGGCGACTTCCCGCGCCAGCTTGCGGCGCTTGGATGCCAGCCCGATGGAGCCGCCGAGCAGGCCAACACCAACCAGGGTTATTTTCTGAAACTGCATGGCCAGAGCATAAAGGATGGCGGCGGGAGGATGAAAGATGGAAATATCGGCGCGTAGGATTCCCCTCCGTTTAGTCCGATGATTCTTCGGTGCGGCGAGGACCAGGTGGTGCTGCCGCCGCATTTGAATTCAGTGTGAACCTGCGCTTATGGATTTCCACTGCCTTTACCGGAAGGATCCGGGTGGTCTTGAAATCATCGCCGTGATATGTTTTCCCCATGAATTTCCCAGCGACCCGCCAAACCGGAGCAGCGTTATTTAAAATTCCATTGGCCGGGCTGCTGCTGGCGGTGGTGGCGCTGGGGTTGTTTTTCTCGCCGCTGGCAACGGGGGCGGAATTACCGCCGGCCACCAATGTTCTGGCCCCCGGTCTCCAGCATTTTGTGGATGATCGCGTTATGGCCGGTGCGGTGGTGCTCGTTGCCGACCAGGGCAGGATTTTGGCTGTCGAGGCGGTTGGCTATGCCGATCTCGCGGCGAAAAAAACGATGCGGACGGACAATCTGTTCTGGATCGCCTCCATGTCCAAGCCAGTCACGGCCGCCGCGTTTATGATGCTGGTTGATGAGGGGCGGGTGAAATTGGATGACCCGGTGGGAAAATTCATCCCGGAGTTCAAAAAATTGATGGTGGCCAAAACCAACGGTGTTTTGGTTGCCCCCAGCCATCCGATTAAAATCCGCGAGATTCTTTCCCACACCAGCGGAATGGGGTTTCTCAATGCCAGGGATAAACAGGTCATTGACTCGGTGCCGCTGGCGGAATCCATCCAGCATGACCTGCTCGAACCGCTTTTGTTTGATCCGGGAACCGGCTACAAATATTCCAACGAGGGAA
>Ga0265327_10005792_pt1 | contig 10163 bp, 9 predicted proteins | sample 41621metaG_FD_202089 | JGI IMG/M metagenome (GOLD analysis project Ga0265327, IMG submission 202089) | Rhizosphere microbial communities from Carex aquatilis grown in University of Washington, Seatle, WA, United States - 4-16-21 metaG | ecosystem: Host-associated > Plants > Roots > Rhizosphere >... | reverse complement strand
GGATTGACCTGGTCGCGCACGCCGCGCAGCGCCGGCATCAGCAGCAGGCCGCCCAGCTTCGACCGCAGGTTGGAGCCGGCCGCCGTGCGCAGCTCGCGAAACAGCATCTCGCCGGCACCTTCCAGCGACTTCAGCACCACGTTGCCCGCGAAGCCATCGGCGACGATCACCCGGATCTCTCCGCGCAGAGCATCGCGCCCCTCGCAGTTGCCCTGGAAGTTGAGGTCAGACGCCGCCAGCAACCCATGCGCCTCCAGCGTCAGCGCATCTCCCTTGGTTGCCTCCTCGCCCACCGACAGCAGTCCCACCGCGGGCCGTTGGTAGCCCAGCACCTCCTCGGCAAACACCGAGCCGAGCTGCCCGAACTGCAGCAGGTGCTCTGCCCGGGAGTCGACGTTGGCGCCGGCGTCGATCAGCACTGTGGGGCCGTCGCGGGCCGGCAGCATGACGGCGATGCCCGGCCGGGAAACGCCCTTCAGACGGCCGATCACCAGCAGCGACGCCGCCAGCATGGCCCCGGTGTTGCCTGCCGAGACGGCACCCTGAGCACGACCCTCCCGAACCAGCCGGCAGGCCGTCACCATCGACGAATCCGGCCGCGCGCGCACCGCCGCCACCGGCTCGTCGTGAAAGTCGATCAGGCCGGGGGCGTCGACGACCTCGATCCCCGGCACGTCCCCGTGCCGGGCCAACTCCTGCTGCATCTGCGCCTGCGGGCCGCAGAGCAGCACCCGCTGGCCCGCCTGCGCCGCGTCGACCGCGCCGGCTACCGTCTCGGCCGGCGCCCGGTCTCCTCCCATCGCATCGAGGGCGATGGTGGCTGCGCTCATGGCCTGTCCGCCTTAGGGCGCGACTTCGGCGAGGGGCTCGACCTCACGCCCCCGGTAGTGGCCGCAGTTGCGGCAGAGGTGGTGCGGACGCACCGGATGGTGGCACTGCGGACACTCGCTGAGCGTCGGCGCCAGGATCGAGTGCGTGGCGCGCCGCTTGTCCCGACGGGCCTTGGATGTTTTCTTCTTTGGGACTGCCATGAGCCCCGAAGTTATAGCAGCTTCCGCAACGCATCCCAGCGGGTATCGAGCTCCTCGGAGCCGCAGTCATGGTCGACTCCTTCGACCAGCCGCTCGCCGCAGTGCGCGCACAAGCCGACGCAGTCGGGACGGCACAGGATCTTCTCCGGGATGGCGGTGGCCAGCTCGTCCAGCGCCCAGGCGGTGACGTCGACCTGGTCGCGGTCGACGTAGTCGCTGACCAGGTGGTCGTCGCCCTGCGGGTTGTTCGCGTGATACTCGCTCGCCCGCACCTTGACCGGGCAGTGGGCGGGCTCGAGGCACCGGTAGCAGGGGCCGGCCAGCTCCGCCTCGAAGGCCAGCTTCAGGTACAGGCCGTCGTTCGTCCGCTGGAGCTCGAGCCGCACCTCGATCGGGTTCGGCTCGACGGTGAACGGCTGACCCGCCAGCGTCAGGGTCGGGAACTCGACCGGCCACCGCTCGTGGCGCACGTCGCCCGGCCGCAGGCGCAGCGGGCGCAAGTCGAACAGCTGCAGCGCTTCCACGCGATCCTCCGGGGTCAGCGGGCGTCGAAGCCGGCAGTGCCGGCGCCGGTCGCCTCGCCACGCGTGGCCAACTGCTCGCGGCCGCGCTCCACCGCAGACAGGAACTTGCTGAGGTTCACCTCGAGGTTCTCGAGGATGCCGTCGGCGTAGTCCTCCGCGCCCAGCCGCGTCTCGCGCTCCTTGAGGCGCGCCTGGTCCAGCAGCTCCTGGGCCTGCCGCTCGGCGAGCTTCACGACCTCCTGCTGGGACGCCTCGCGCGCGGCCTGTTCACGGGCCTCGGTGATCAGCCGCTCCGCCTCGCGCTTCGCCTCGGCCAGCATCTCCTGCCGCTCCTTGACGATCCAGCGGGCCTGCTTGATCTCCTCCGGGATCGTGGAGCGCATCTGATCGATGATCTCCCAGATCTCCTCCCGGTCGATGCGCACCTGGTCCGTCATGGGCACGCCCTTGGCGGTCTGCACCAGCTCATCCAGCTTGTCGATCAACACCAGAACGTCCACGGACTCTCCTCAGTCTCATCCATCGCCGCCGGCGTGCATCTCCGCCAGCCGGCGCGCAACCTGCTCAGGTACGTACTGTGCCACGGGGCCGCCGAAGGACGCGATCTCACGCACCCCGCGGGACGAAAGGAAACTGTACTCCGGCGTGCTCATCATGTAGACGGTCTCGACGTCGGGATCCAGGCCCCGGTTGAGATTGTTCATCTGGAACTCCCACTCGAAGTCCGAGACGGCACGCAGCCCTTTGATGATCGCCCGGGCCCCGACGGAGCGGGCGAAGTCCACCACCAGCGTGCTGAATCCGGTCACCTCGCCGTTCCAGTCCGGCCCCAGCGAGTCGGCGATGAACGAGACCCGCTCCTCGACCGAGAACAACGTCGTCTGCTTGTGGCGCGGCTGGCGGACGACCCCGACCACCACCCTGTCGAACAGCATGCCGGCGCGGCGAATGATGTCGAGGTGGCCGAACGTGACCGGGTCGTAGGTCCCAGGGCAGACGGCGATCCGGTCACTCACCGGCGAACACCGTGATCCGGCTCTCTCCGTAGCGTCGGCTGGTCTGCACCGGCAGCGCGAGCTCTGGCGCAGGCGCAGCGCCCGGTGATTCCACGACCGCCAGTCCAGCAGGAGCCAGCAACTGCGGTATATGCAGGGCGAAATGCCGTTGCAATGCGGGCAGCATCCTATAAGGGGGATCGAGGAGGATCAAGTTGTACCGCCTGCCGGCGGCCGCGTCCGCCGCCATCTGACGGCGCGCGTCGCGGCGCAGCACGGTCGCCCGTTCGCCGTAGTCCAGCGCCTCGATGTTGCTCCGGAGGGCGCGCAGCGCCGTCGTCGACGTGTCGCAGAAGGTAGCCGTGGCGGCCCCGCGGGAGAGCGCCTCCAAGCCCAGCGCGCCCGATCCGGCGAAAGCGTCGAGCACCTCGGCTCCGTCGATGTCACCGAGGATCGAGAACAGCGCCTCGCGCACCCGGTCGCCGGTCGGCCGGGTGACCGCCCCCCGTGGCGCCGAGATCCGCCGGCCGCCTTTCTCTCCCGCCACGATCCTCACGCGCGTGTCAGCCAGTCCAGGTCGTCCCCGAAGCTGCGCCGCGCCTCGCCCTCGATCAGCTCCGCTGCCGGCGAGCGCAGCTCGGGGTCGTCGTCCAGGAAGCGGCGGGCCTCCTCGCGTGCCAGCTCGGCCAGCCGGCGGTGCTTCGAGAGGCGGGCGTGCCGCAGGTCGGGGACGCCGCTCTGCCGTGCCGCCATGATGGTGCCCTCGCCGCGCAGCTCGAGGTCGACCTCGGCCAGCTCGAAGCCGTCGGTCGTCCGTACCATCGCCGCCAGCCGCTGCTCGGCGTCCTCGGTGACCGGGTCGGCGATCAGGACGCAGAAGCTCTCGTGCGCTCCGCGGCCGACCCGCCCCCGGAGCTGGTGCAGCTGGGCGAGGCCGAACCGGTCGGCCTCCTCGATCACCATCAGGACGGCGTTGGGCACGTCGACGCCAACCTCGATCACGGTGGTGGCGACCAGCACCTGCACCTCGCCGGCCCGGAACCGGTCCATGGTCAGCCGCCGCTCGCCCGCAGGCTGTTGGCCGTGCAGCACCGCCACCTGGTAGCCCTTCAGCTCGCCTGCGGCCAGCCGCCGGCCCTCGCTCTCGGCGGCCGTTGCCTGCGCAGACTCGGACTCCGACACCAGCGGGCAGACGACGTAGGCCTGCCGGCCGTGGTCGAGCAGCCGCCGCATCCGCGCGAACACCTCGTCGCGGCGGGCGCTCGGGATCAGGCGGGTGATCACCGGCATCCGTCCGGGCGGCAGCTCGTCGAGGGTGGAGACGTCGAGGTCGCCGTAGACCGTCAGCGCCAGCGTGCGCGGGATCGGCGTGGCCGTCATGTGCAGCACGTGGGGGCTGGCGCCGCTGTCCTCGGCCTTGGCGGCCAGCGTCTGCCGCTGCTCGACGCCGAAGCGGTGCTGCTCGTCGACCACCACCAGCTCCAGGCCCCCGAACACCACCGCGTCCTGGATCAGGGCGTGGGTGCCGACCACGATCTGCGGCTCGCCCGACTCGATCACACCCAGTGCCGCCCGGCGCTCGGCCGCCGGCATTGCGTTGACCATGTGGGTCACGCGCACGCCCAGCGGCTGGCAGAGCGCCGCGATGCCTCCCAGGTGCTGCGTCGCCAGGGTCTCGGTCGGCGCCATCAGCGCGCCCTGGCCGCCGTGCTCGACGGCGCGCAGAAGGGCGTGCACGGCCACGGCGGTCTTACCCGATCCGACGTCGCCCTGCAGCAGCCGCTGCATCGGGATGCTGCGGGCGACGTCGCGGTCGATATCGGCGATCGCACGCTGCTGCGCGCCGGTCAGCTGGAAGCCGAGAACCTCCAGGAACCGGGCGGACAGCTCGCCCGGCTGCCCCAGCTCGGGGGCGACGCTGGTCCGCTCCAGCGCCCGCCGATGGCCGATCAGCCCCACCTGCAGCAGGAACAGCTCCTCGAACGCGAGCCGGGTCTGCGCTCGTTTCGCCTCGTGCCAGCTCCGCGGCTGGTGGCTCGCGTGGATCGCGTCGCGGCGCAGCGGCAGCCTCCAGCAGCTGCGAACCGGCGAGGGCAGGGGATCGGGCCGGTCGCCCGCATGGGGCAGCAGCGCAGCCGCCAGCACCCGCAGCCGGCGGCTGCCGATCTTCTCGCCGGCCCGGTAGACCGGCACCAGGCCCAGCGTGTGCAGCTGGTCGCCGTCGGCGTCGAGGATCTCGTGGCTCCTGGCGGCGATCTCGGCCTCGATCGACGCCCGCCGTTCGCCGCGGATCGAGAGCACCATGCCCGGCTGCAGCTGCTTCTCGAGGTACCGCTGGTTGAACCAGACGACCACGCCGGAGCCGGAGTCGTCGTGCACCCGAGCCTCGATGATGACCAGGTTCCGGCGGCGGGTGCGGCGCAGGCGGACGCCGTCGACCGTACAGACGATGGTGGCCTCCTCACCCGGCCGCAGGTCGGCGATGCGGACGCGGCGGCTGAAGTCGTCGTAGCGGAAGGGCACGTGCTCGAGCAGATCATCGACGGTTCGCAGCGGCCGCGGGCGCAGTGACGCGAGTGCGGTGCGCGTGCGCTTGTCCTCCGCGATCGGCTCCTCCAGGTGCGACGGGTGCGGTGCTCGCACGGACGCCGGGAAGGAGTCGACCGCGAGCCCCGCGAACCCGCGGCGGGAGGTCATTCCGGCAGGACGGCCATGGCCAGCGTGCCCGGGCCGCCATGCGTGCCGACGACGGCGCCCAGCTCGCCCACCCGCTCGATCGTGACCCTCGGCCGCACGCGGGCGATCATCGCCCGCAGCGCTTCGGCGCCCTCGGGGTCGCGGGCGTGGACGACGGCAGCCGTCGCCGTGCCCGACTCCGGCACCGCGTTGCGCAAGAACCGCTCGAACTCCTGCATCGCCTGGGCGCGGCTGCGAACGCGGCGGAATGGCTCGACGGCGCCGTCGCGCAGCGTCAGCATCGGGCGCAGCCCCAGCAGGTTGCCGAGCAGCGCCCGGGCACGGCCGATCCGGCCGCCGCGCTCGAGGTACTCCAGCGTGTCGACCGAGACCAGCACCCCCAGCCGATCGCGCGCCTGCCCAAACCAGCTCATCAGCTCATTGTCGGTGGTGCCCCGGACGAGCAGCCGCTGCACGCCCTCGGCCAGCAGCAGGGTGCCGATCGACACCGACAGGCCGTCCAGCACGCTGATCCTGGAGCCGCCGGGATCGACCGCACGCGCGCCCAGCTCAGCCGTCTGTGCCGTGGCGCTGACCTGCGACGAGATCGCCACCACGATGATCCGGCTGTACTCGCCCAGCGCCTCGAACTCCTCCTGCCACGCACCCGGCGACGGGGCGGCCGTCTGTGGCAGCGTGTCTGCCCCCTCGAGCCGCCGGTAGAACTCGTCGGGCCGCATCTCCACGTAGTCGAGGAACGCCTCCTCACCGAAGCGCACGGTCAGCGGCACCATCCGCCAGTTGGCATGCCGGGCCTGGGGATCGTCCAGGTCGGCGGTCGAGTCGAGCACGACAGCAGTGTTCTCGGCGGTCAGGTTGCCTGCCCCTGGGCTCGCGGGCGACGCTCCCAGGAGCAGGCCGTAGAGGGGCTGGCCGCCATCCAGGTCGCGCACCTCCAGGCCCGGCCGGTCATGGAGGAGCTTGCCCAGCCAGGTAGCAACGTCGAACGGCTCCGGGTCGCCGCGGATGACCGTCAGCTGCCCGGGCTCGCCGCGCAGCAGCTCGCGAGTGATCCCGTCGACGACGGTGCGGGCGTCGCTTCCGGCTGCCACCAGCCGGCCATCCACCAGGCCGATGTGGTCGCCGGCGGTGACGGCGACGCCGTCGAGGGTCGCCCCCCGGGCGGCCGTGGTCAGCTCCCCGGTGCGCACGCCCTCGGCGGCGGCCCGCATCCGGCCGGCGTTGCGGTCGAGCTCCCCCTCAGGGGCGAATCGTTCCAGGGCCGCCAGCCCGGCCGGGATCGACCGCGTCGGCACCACCCGCACCGGGCGGCCGGCCTGCGCCGCCGCCTGTTCGGCGGCCAGGATCACGTTGCCGTTGTTGGGAAGCACGACGACGCCCGCGCCGGCGCAGCGGGCGATGGCCTCGGCGATCTCCCCTGTCGAAGGGTTCATGCTCTGGCCGCCCTCCACCAGCTCGTCGACGCCCAGCTCGCGGAAGGTGTGAGCGTTGCCCTCGCCGACAGCGACGGCCACCACCGAGGTGGCGATTGCATCCGCCTGGGGCGGCGGCACCAGCCGCAGCGCTGCCTCTGCGGACAACCGCCGCTCTCGCTCCTCGGTCTGGCGGTGCATGTTGCGCACCTCGACGCGGTCGATCATCCCCACGTCGGTCGCGATCGCCAGCGCCGCCGCAGGGTCGTCGGTATGCACGTGCACCTTCACCATCGGCGGCTCCCCGACCACCAGCAGCGAGTCCCCGAGCGGCATCAGGTCGCGCTCCAGCTGATCGCGGTCGATCTCCTCCTCCTCGACCACGAAGCTGGTGCAGTAGGTGTAGCGGGACGGCTCGAGGTGGATCGCATCGGGTGAGATAGGACGGACGACTGCCTCCTGAGCGGGCTCCAGCCGCTGCCCGCGGAGGCCGGCGACAGCCCCGCGGACGGCCTCGACCAGGCCGGCGGCGCCTGCGTCGACAACACCTGCGTCCTTGAGCACCGACAGCAGCTCGGGCGTGCGCTCGACCGCCTCGGCGCCGGCGGTCATGGCGGCGTCCAGCACCTCCTCCAGGCTCGCGTCCGGGCCTTGCGCCTCGGCCGCCTCGGCCATCTCGCGAATTGCCGTCAGCATGGTGCCCTCCACCGGTTGGCGGACGGCGCTGTAGGCGGCGTCTGCAGCGCCGCGCAGCGCCCGCGCAACCGTGGCTCCGTCGAGCCTGCCCACACCTGGCCCCAACCCTTCCGCGAACCCGCGGACGATCTGCGACAGGATGACGCCGCTGTTGCCGCGCGCACCCATCAGCGCCGCCCGCGTGGCGGCCCGCGCCAGCGCCGTGCGGTCGGCGGCGGCCAGTGTGGGGTCGTCGAGACCATCGACCAGCGCGGCAGCGGTGTCGGCCAGGTTGCTGCCGGTGTCACCGTCGGGCACCGGGTAGACGTTCAGGTCGTTGATCCGCTGGCGGTCGCGCTCCAGCGCATTTCGCCCGCCGCGGGCCAGCGCGAGGGCGATCTCGGCTGGTGTCATGAGGTGCGCTTGACTCCCTGGATGTGGATCTGGAGGGAGGAGACGGGTAGCTGCGTCAGCTTCTCGACCTGGTAGCGGACACGGGAGCGGACGCTGGTCGCCACCTCCGCGAGGTTGAGACCGTACTCCACCACGATGTACAGCTCGATGGCAAGCCCGCCGGCCTCGCGGCGGACGGCCACCCCCTGCGTGATCCGCTCCCGGGACAGCAGGCGGGCGACGCCCTGGGTGAGGTTGGTGGCCGCCATCCCCACCACGCCGTAGCACTCGAGCACGGTCTGACCCACGATCTGCGAGATCACCTCGTTGGCGATCGTGAGGGTGCCCTCCACCCGCCTTGGGTCGGGCACGGACGTAAGTGCGCGCTCGGCCATCCACTGCCTGAGACGCTCCGCCGTCACCGCGAGTTGCGCGCTATAGTGCGGCGCGCGTCCGTTCGACGGAAGGAACTTCTGTGTCCCGCGTGTGTGCAATCTGCTCGAAGAAGCCCGGTTTCGGTAATAACCGAAGCCACTCGATGGTGGCTACCAAGCGCCGCTTCGACCCGAACCTGCAGCACATCCGGATCATGCTGGACGGATCGCCGACGCGCGCCTACGTGTGCACCCGCTGCCTCAAGAGCGGGCGCATCACCAAGGCCGTCTAAGAACTAACCGCAGCAGTGCAAGATCAGTGTGCGCACTCCCATGCTGCTGCGCTGCGTACTTCCGACGGCCCAGAACTGATCGGTGCCGGGCACGTTGGTGACGTCGTTCAGGTCGTTGTGGAAGTTGGTCGGGCTGAGGTCCGTCGTCTCCGTCCACCCGAGCCCATCCCAGTGGGCCAGCAGCAGGTACGTCGGCTCGCTCTGACGGTCGCCCCATCCGCCCACCGCCCAGGCGTCAGCCGGAGAGGCCGGCGCGACCGCGTTGAACCAGTAGGAGTCCGGCCCGGGGTGCGTGGTCGAGAAGGCGTTCGTCCAGATCGACCCGTCATAGAGAGCGCCGATCCCTGCAGACGAGCCGTCGGCCCAGGTGGCACTGCCGACTTCGAAGACGTCCGAAGGCGACGTCGCCCCCACGCCGTTCAGCTCGCCGAAGACCGGCGGGTTGCTGCTGAAGTCGGGCCCGCCCGTCTTCCGCGCCCTGGTGCCGTTCCAGCGCACCGAGAAGGCGGTGGAGCTGTGGTCGGGGCCATAGATCTCGTTGGCACGGGTGTAGACGACCCACACGTCGTGCGGATTGACCTCCTTCACGCTGACCTGCCCGAACTGCTGCGTGATGTCGGTGTTGGCGCTCCACACCGTCGTCCAGCTCACACCGTCCCAGTGGTCGAGGTCGAGCGTCTCCACGTCGCCGAGCTCCGTCTCCTGGAAAGTGACCGCCCAGAGGTCGTGCGAGGACTTCCCCGAGAGGGACTCGATCGACCCCTGCGGCACCGTGGACAGCTCGGTCCAGGACACGCCGTCGTAGTGAAGGAGCAGTGGCTGCAGGCCGTTGCCGTGCTGGCTGCCGGCGGCCCACACGTTGGTCGGCGAGAGCGCCTGGACCGAGAGCAGGCTCGCGTGGTGAGCGACCAGCGGCTGGGTCTGGATCGCCCACCTGTGGCCGTTCCAGTACTCGATCAGCGGATGTCCGCGACCATCCTTCCCGACCGCCCAGACGTTCGAGGCATCCACTGCGCTGACCGCCGCCAGATAGTTGCTCCTGGTCGTCTCAGAGCCACGGTTCGGGCTGTCGACGACCGACCAGTCAGACGCCCCTTGCGCGACGTCAGGTGCGGTCATCAGCAAGGCGACGGCCCCCACGAGTGTCAAGGTCCTGCCCCCCACCGGTCCCTCCCCTCGATGCCTGAGTGAGACGGTACCAGCTACTTGTGCTCGGTGAAAGCCCGGTTAGATCAGCGCCGCTGGCGCGGGAGCGTGCGCAGCAGACCCGCCATCTCGACCGCGGCTTCGGCCGCCTCGGCACCCTTGTTGCCGTGCTTGCCGCCGGCCCGGTCGAGCGCCTCCTGCAGGTTGTTGGTGGTCAACAGGCCGAACGCGACCGGCACCCCCGTGTCCTTGCTGGCATCGGTGATGCCCCGCGCGGCCTCCGCGCAGACGTACTCGAAGTGCGGCGTCTCGCCGCGGATCACGCAGCCCAGCGCGACCACCGCGTGGTGGCCACCCGCCTCCGCCAGCCGGCGGCACGCCAGGGGCAGCTCCCAGGCCCCCGGCACAAGCACGATGGTGATCCGGTCGCGGGACACGCCGTGGCCGGCGAGCCCCTCGACGGCGCCCTCCAGCAGCTTCTCCACCACCTCCGCGTTGTAGCGGGAGGCAACGATCGCGTAGTCCTGGTCGGGATGCGGCCGTCCGATGACGGCGGTGCAGCCCTCCGGAACCCTGACCTCGCCGACGCCCTCTTCGCTCACGCGCGGTTGGAGCTGGTCGCG
>Ga0265327_10005791_pt1 | contig 10167 bp, 10 predicted proteins | sample 41621metaG_FD_202089 | JGI IMG/M metagenome (GOLD analysis project Ga0265327, IMG submission 202089) | Rhizosphere microbial communities from Carex aquatilis grown in University of Washington, Seatle, WA, United States - 4-16-21 metaG | ecosystem: Host-associated > Plants > Roots > Rhizosphere... | reverse complement strand
CGGCTTGTTGTCGGCTTGCTTGGTGGGCGGTTTCTTTTCAAACATGATAGATCGAAGCGTCTAGCCGATGATAAACAGGGGTTGACCATATTCTACCGCTTGTCCGTTTTCTACCAGCACGGCCTTGACGACGCCAGCCTTGTCGGACTCGATTTCATTCAGCAGCTTCATCGCCTCGATGATGCACAGGGTGTCGCCTACGCTCACGCTCTGCCCTACTTCCACAAAGGATTTAGCGCCGGGAGAAGGGCAGCGATAAAAGCTGCCGACCATAGGCGATTTCACCGCATGACCTTCCGGCTCGGCGGGTTTGGCCGCTTCGACGGGAGCGGCGGCAGGCTGAGGTGCGGGTGCTGCCATCTGTTGCGGCGCCGCATAGACTTGCTGCATCATGGCGGCAGGAGAGCGCGTGATGCGTACGCGTTCCTCGCCCTCGCTGATTTCCAGTTCGGCGATACCGGAGCTTTCGACCAGATCGATCAGGGTTTTGAGTTTACGTAAATCCATAATTAGCTCCTAATTTGATATTGCAGCGCAAATTGCACGGCGAGTTCGTAACCGTTTGCCCCCAAGCCGCTGATGACACCAACGGCGAGATCGGAGAAGTAAGATTCCTTGCGGAATGCTTCGCGGGCAAACACATTGGAAATGTGAATTTCGATAAACGGGATAGCGACCGCCGCCAATGCGTCGCGCAAGGCCACGCTGGTATGGGTGAAGGCGGCGGGGTTGATAATGATGAAGTCGGTGCCGTCCTGACGCGCCTGCTGCACGCGGTCCACTAGGGCGGATTCGGCATTGCTTTGCAGGTATTGTAAGTTGGCACCCTTTTCACGCGCTAATTCCTGCAATTTCTGGTTAATTTCGTCCAACGTGATGCGACCATATACATCCGGCTCACGCGTTCCGAGCAGGTTCAGATTGGGGCCGTGCAACACGAGCAGGTTTTTCATGGTGCGCAGTTTGCCGCAAAATGGGGGGAGTTGTCCAGATTTTAACTGAAATTGTATATTGCATACTTCTTTGGGCGAGCTAAATACCCAGAAAGAAGTAAACCGTCAGAACGATGCCTAACAAGGCGACCGCCAGATTGGTGATCACTCCGGGATGGGTGCGGTAACCTTCCGGAATTTCAATCGGCTTTAACGTCTTGAGCACCCTGCGGTACTGTGTGGTCGAATAGGCGGCAACCCATGCACCCAGCAAGACGAAGGCCAGCCCGGTCCAGAACGAAATGCCGCGCTGCCCTTGCTGCACATGTTGGGGCAGGAGAATGGTCACGAACAAGCCGAAACGCTCGATTACAAAACCGAAAGCCATCAGGGCGAGGCTGGTGCGGTTCCAGGCCAGCAAGGTGCGTTCGGCGGCGAAAAATACTCTGGGGTCGTTGAGGTCGGACATGGCTAGCTTTCGATGTAAGAAATTATTTTGGGAGGTTGCGGAGGGATTCGGGGCGGTGATTGCGGCGCCATTTCTCCCCACTCATTGTCAGGCTAACCGCATTTTTAGTGCGGTTCCCTCGATCTCGCAACATATAGCGATTTCTTGCCCAGCCGCAACTTCGATTTCCCTTGTGAAGGGATGAAAAACCGCGCCCCAATGATCGGTTCCGCCTTCATCTGATGGGGCATTTTCCAGACAAATATCCTCGTCGAGAAATACTTTCATCCATTGCACTATGCCGTGTATGGTGGCCGTTTTCTCCGCCCGGATTTGAAAGTTGATGGTAGTGGACGCGGACGATTGTTCACCCATCACAAAGTTGAAAGGATAAAACGCCTTGGACACAATTTCATATGTAGCCCCCTTGGGGACTGTGATGAGGCTGGGGGCGAATTCGTTAAATGCGGACAAGTCGAAGCCTTCGATCATCTTCACCGAGGTCTGCTCGTGCAAGGCCGTGCTGGATACCAGCGCCCCACATACGGTTACCGCATGCGGAATGATCCTCGCACCGGGTTTGAGCAGCCGCCTTCTGGCATCGGCCAGCGTGTCCAGCGCGCCTTCGGCGAGTATTTCGCTGCTGAGAATTTCCGCCAGCAAGATGTCGGCCCGCTCGGGTAGCTCTCGTCCCACCATCAGGGCGGTCGAGCGTAGCGGATAAACCGAGATGCGTTCGCTGTAGCCGTTAGCCGCGATAATCTGTTGGGCGTTTTCTGCAATCACCGGCACAGCTTCGCAGGTGACCACTTTGCTCGCTCCGGCACGGGCGGCCATCATCGCCAGCAGCCCCGAACCGGTTCCGATTTCGAGCACCAGCCCCGCTCCGGCGCAATGCTTGTCGATAGCCTTGCGGAATGCGGCATTCCTGTCGTGATCGGCCAGCATGGAAAAATGCCAGCGTGGGATAAGCTTGGCCAGCGTTGCCCGGTAACCTTGGCTGATCAGCGGGTTGTTCGGTTTCAGTTGCAATGCCTTCTTGAATTCTGCGGCGGCCTCATCGTAGCGCCCCAGCTTGAACAGCACGATTGCGTACTCATTCAGCACGTCTGCGCGCGGCGTATTGCCATCGTCGGGCAGGGCGAGTGCCTTGCGATAACACTCTTCCGCCGCGCTCAATTTGTTCAGGTGGTGGAATGCGTTGCCCAGACCGATGCAGGCTCCCGCGTAATCGGGGCGAAGCTCAAGCGCCTTGGAGTAACTATTGGTTGCCGCATCCAGATCGCCTTGCGCCCTGAGCGTGTCGCCCAGATAGTGATGTAGTTCGGCCTGATTCGGACGTAGCGCAATGGCCTTGCGGTAGCTGTCTTTGGCCGCCTCCAGCTTGCCCTGCGCTTGCAGCACGATTCCCAGATTGCAGTACATCGGCGCAGACGGCTTCGCGCGCAATGCACGACCGATCAGTTCGACGGCGGCCTCGCCATTCCCTGACTGGTGGGCGATGATGCCCAGAAAGTGCAGCGCATCCGGCTGTTCGGGATGGACTTGCAGGACTTGCCGGTAGGCCGCTTCCGCTTCCGGCAAGCGACCGGCTTGATAATGCGCCATCGCAATCTGTAAGGATGGAGAGGCGGAGGGAATCGTCATGGCCTGGTGTGGCTTATATTCCGGCGTTTTGCAGCGATTGCAGGAACTGCACGACATCCTGATAACCCGTTACGCGGAAGTCGGCCAGTTCCTTGCCTTGCTTGTCATAGAACAGCGTGGCGGGCGGGCCGAACAACTGGAAGCGTGCCAACATGGCCTTATCTTCATCGCTGTTGGCGGTGACATCGGCTTGCAGCAGCAGGGCGTTTTTCAACTTGTCCTGCACCTTGGGGTCGGAAAAAGTATTGCGCTCCATTTCTTTGCATGACACGCACCAGTCGGCATAGAAATCCAGCATCACGGTCTTGCCGCCCGCCTGGGCAATGCGGGCATCCAGTTCGGCAAGATTTTTCACGCGTGCGAATTGCAAGGTGGCTGGCGCTGCGGCTTGGGCATTGCCTCCAAGTCCACCCAGCGGACGCAGGATGTCGCGCGCACCGGACAGCGCGCCGATCAGATAGGCGGTGCCGACCAGCAGGGCGAGGATGCCGACGCCTTTCCACAGCTTGTGCCAGTTGCTCACATGGTGCTGCGGCAACGCGTCGAGCGCATGCAGGAAAATCGCGGACAAGATCAGTAGTACCGCCCACAGCAACATCTGTACGCTGATCGGAATCAGCGACGAGATCAGCCAGATAGCCACCGCCAGCAGCAACACGCCGAAAAACTTCTTAACCGACTCCATCCAGCCCCCGGCCTTGGGCAACAGCGTTCCGGCGGAAGCGCCGATCAGTAACAGCGGCACGCCCATGCCCAGCGCCATAGAGAACAGCGCCGTGCCGCCGAGCAGCGCATCGTGCGTCTGCCCGATATACAACAGCGCACCCGCCAACGGGGCGGCGACACAGGGGCCGACGATGATCGCGGACAATGCGCCCATCACGAACACGCCGGAAAGATGCCCGCCGTGCAGCTTGTTGCTGGTGTCGGACAAGCGGCTTTGCAAGGCGGTGGGCAACTGCAATTCGTAGAAGCCGAACATGGACAGCGATAGCAGCACGAATACCCCGGCGAAACTGCCCAGCACCCACGGCGTTTGCAGCGCGTTGGACAGTAATGTGCCGGATAGCCCAGCTGCCACGCCAACTGCCGCGTAAGTGAGCGCCATCCCCATCACATAAGCCAGCGACAGGATGAAGCCGTGCATATGGGTGATTTTGTGGCCGCGACCGACGATGATGCCGGACAAAATTGGCACCATAGGGAACATGCAAGGCGTGAAAGCGAGCAGTAAACCGGCACCGAAAAAGAACGACACGATCAGCCAGAAGCTGCCTTGTTTGAACAGTCTGGCGATGCGGCTATTCTCGTTCTGAGCCTTGTCATTTGCGGCATTTTCGCTCTGTGTATTTGCATCGGCGGAAACATTCTGTGCGGCTGTCTCCGTTTGCGCTGGCGGCGCTGCCGGTGGCAGAGGGGTGACCGTAACCGCCGCCTCGGGAGCAAACCTGTTGGTGGCAACCGGGTGGGCGGCGGGAGTCACAGGGGCATTCTGTGCTGCGGGCAGTTCGATATTGATTTGTTTCTTGATCGGCGGATAGCACAAGCCCTTCTCGCTGCAACCCTGATAGCTCGCATCCAAGGTCATTTGCCGCACCGCATTATTTTTATTTTCCAGTGTGATGATTGCCTGGAAAGATTGGTGGTATACCTCCATGTCGCCGAAGTTGGCGTCGTGCTTAAGCTCGCCCTTGGGCAGGGAGATATTGCTGATCTTGATGCCCAGATCAGCCGTGCTGAGCAGCACTTTATCGCGGTACAAATAATAGTCGGGAGTAACCCTGTAATTGGCGATCAAGGTATGGGCGTCGCGCGCCGAAACCGTCAGGCCGAAAGCTTGGTCGGGTTGCAAGAAGGTCGGTTGTTTGGGGCCGCCCAGCAACGGCAGCCGATCCAGAAAACCTTCCGCGTGGGCGAGGGGAGTCAAGCACAATAGTATCAAAACAAACCAGCGCATCATTTTCATTATTCTGTCAGCCTCATTATTTCATTTCGGTCACTTGGGTTTCTTCAGCCACCCACTGCAAATAACCGGGAAAGCCCGCTTCGACAGGGACAGCGATGATCTCGGGAAGTTCATACGGATGGTGCGCGCGTAGGCACGCTTCGAGGCGGGCATACGCCGCGCGCGTGGTCTTGATCAATAGCGGCGTTTCGCTGGCGGTTTCGACTTTCCCCTGCCAGCGATATAGCGAAGTGCATGCGGCGAGTATGTTCACGCAGGCGGCGGCGCGGCTTTCGATCAGCGCAGCGGCCACGCGCTGGGCGCAGTCGTGATCCGGCACATTGGTCAGCACCAGCAACACCTCCTCGCTCATGCCGTACCCACCCGCGCGCAACGCACGCCCAGTTGCAGCAGCTCGCTCCACACATCGCCGGGGCGCAAGCCTTTAATCACTTTGTCTATGTGTGCAGCTTGGCGCAGCGCGCGCTCGGCATGCGAAAACTTGAGTCGGCGCGCGGCGTTTTCGATCAATCCCTGTTTGTCCTTGCGTACGCGCATGTCGCGCAGGGCGATTCCCACATTGCTGCCGCGCTGCACCGCTTGCAGCACCTTGGACAAGGTGCGGATATCTTCGCTCATCGCCCACAGCACCAGCACGGTGGCAGTTCCTTCTGCGCGCAGTCCGTCGAGGACGCGCGCGAAGCGTGCCGGGTTGCCGTTCAGCATGGCTTCAGAAAGTTTGGAGATGTCGTAGCGCGCCACATTCATCACCGCGCTTTCGACCTGCTCCAGAGAAAGTGGCCCTGCCGGAAACAGTAAAGCCAGTTTTTGAATCTCCTGAAAAGCTGCCAGCATATTGCCTTCGCAACGGTCGGCGAGAAACTCCAGCGTGTCATCGTCGGCGCTCTGCTCCTGCCGCTTCAGGCGCGCGGCGATCCAGCGCGGCAGCGCATTGCGCGCCACGTCGTCGGCGGAAATCATCACGCCGTGTTGTTCCAATGCGCCGAACCATTGGGTTTTCTGAGTGGCCCAATCCAGCTTGGGCAGAGAAATCAATGTGAGCACATCATTGTTCAAGCTGGCGACATATTCCTGTAGAGCTTTGCCGCCCTCCGTGCCCGGTTTGCCGGAGGGAATGCGCAGGTCGACGATCTTACGGTCGGAAAACAGCGAGAGGCTGCGTGTGCTGTTACGCAACTCGTCCCACTTGAAATATTGTTCGGCGATAAAAGTTTCGCGCTCGCTATACCCCGCCGCACGTGCTGCCGCGCGGATTGCATCCGCTGCCTCGATGGCCAGCAGTGGCGCATCGCCGTAGATCACATACAGCGGCGCAAGCCCTTTGGCGAGATGGCGCGGCAGGTCTTCAGCGGAGAGTTTCATTGTGGTGCATGGGCGTGGTTCAAGCGGCGCAACACCTGCTGCACCGCGTCGCCGCGCATGTTCTGGTACAGCAGCGCCTCTTCCTGCTCTTTGGCTAGCACTTGGCTGTCGTCGTAGGAATAATCGCGCCGCAAGGTAATTTCTTGCGGTGCCAGCCACTCCTGCTGGTTCTGGTCGTAGGCGCGCAACGAAATGCGGTACTGCAAACGGTATTCGATTACGCGCCCGGCACCGCTCAGCGAAAGAATTTGTTTGTCCGCTATTTCAGAAACGATCTGCAACGTCAGTTGCGCCTGCTCGGACGTGTCGGTGATCTGCACGCCATTGGCTTCGATGGCACTCTTCAGTTCGGTGATGAAGGGCGCATAATCGCTGGCCGACTGCACGTACAACTTCTGGAACGGCAGCGCAAATTCACTCTGTCCGCGCAGATGGAAACCGCACGCCGCCAGCAGCAAAGTGAGCATCACCACCATCAGCGCGCGCAGGGTCATCATCAGGCCACCACGTTGATCAATCGGCCCGGCACCACGACGATCTTTTTCGCCGCACCGCCCGCGAGCTGTTTCTGTACCGCCTCGTGCGCCAGCGCGAGTTGCTCCAGCGTGGCTTTGTCCGCATCCTTCGCTACGCGCAGGCTGCCGCGCAGTTTGCCGTTGACCTGGATCATCAGTTCGATCTCGTCCTGTTCGAGCGCCGCTTCCAGCGGCTCGGGCCATGCTGCGGCGAGGATGTCGTCGCCAAAATTCAATTCGCGCCACAAGGCATGCGTGATGTGCGGGCAGATCGGTGATAACAGCCGCAACAGGATTGAGACCCCTTCCAGAATGACCTCAAAGGACTCTTTCCCATGAGGGGGGAGTTCCCCAATCGTATTGAGCATCTTCATTGCCGCAGATACAACGGTATTGAGCTGCTGCTTTGTTAGGTCGTAATTTGCTTGCCTGAGAATTAAATGAATCTCGCGACGAGCCACTTTTGGGTACTGGCTTGGTGATCCCATGATGTGCTTGCCATAAATGCCAGCTGCTTTCTGAATATCATCATCGGACTGAGGGTTTGCTTCCTGAATTTTCTGGATGAAAACGCCAAAGTTCCAAACCCTCTTTAGAAAACGATGAGCGCCATCCACGCCGGAATCGACCCACTCCAGCGTCTGTTCCGGCGGCGAAGCGAACATCATGAACAGGCGCGCGGTGTCGGCACCATATTGTTCGATCAGTGCCTGCGGATCCACGCCGTTGAGCTTGGACTTGGACATGGTGCCTATGCCCTGATAGTCCACGGCGCTGCCGTCAGCCAAGTTCTTCGCACCGGTGATGCGTCCCGTCTCATCTTTCACCATCTCCACTGCGTCCGGCGCAAAGTATTCGATGCCGCCCTTGTCTGTTTTGCGCGAGAAGATGTGGTTAAGCACCATGCCTTGCGTCAAAAGATTCGCGAAAGGCTCGTCGTATTTGACCAGGCCGAGGTCGCGCATCACCTTGGTCCAGAAACGCGAATACAGTAAATGCAGAATCGCGTGCTCGATGCCGCCGATATATTGGTCTACCGGCATCCAGTAGCTGGTCTCTTCGTCCACCATCGCATCAGACTTGAAGCCGCTGGCGTAGCGCGCGTAATACCAGCTCGAATCCACGAAGGTGTCCATCGTGTCGGTCTCGCGCTTCGCGGACTTGCCGCATTGCGGGCAGGTGCAGTTGATGAAATCCGCGCGCTTGTGCAGCGGATTGCCGGAACCGTCCGGTACGCAATCTTCCGGCAGGTTGACCGGCAACTGATCGTCGGGCACCGGCACCGAGCCGCAGGTATCGCAATGGATGATGGGGATAGGGCAACCCCAGTAGCGCTGGCGCGAAACGCCCCAGTCGCGCAGACGCCATTGCACTTTTTTCTCGCCCAGATTTTTCGCGCCGAGGTCGGCGGCGATGGCGTCTACTGCTGCTTCATAGCTGAGGCCATCGTATTTGCCGGAGTTCACGCACACGCCGTCTTTGGTGGCATACCACTCGCTCCATTGCTCAGTGGTGAATACGTCCCTCACCCCCTGCCCCTCTCCCGCTTGCGGGCGAGGGGAGATAGATTGTTTGATCGGCAGATTGTATTTCTTCGCAAAGCCGAAATCCCGCTCATCATGCGCGGGAACCGCCATCACCGCGCCCTCGCCATAGCTCATCAGCACATAGTTGCCCACCCACAGCGGAACCTGCTCGCCGGTCAGCGGATGCGTGACCTTGAGGCTGGTGTCCATGCCTTCTTTTTCCATGGTCGCCATGTCGGCTTCCATCACCGAACCGTGTTTGCACTTGTCGATGAAGGCCGCCAACGCAGGATTGTTTTCGGCGGCATGCGCGGCCAGTGGATGTTCCGCAGCCACGGCGCAGAAAGTCACGCCCATGATGGTGTCGGCACGCGTGGTAAATACCCACAGCTTGCCGTCATTGATCGCTACACCCGCTGCATCGCGGATGTCGTGCGTGAAGGCGAAGCGCACGCCGAAACTCTTGCCGATCCAGTTGGCCTGCATGGTCTTCACGCGCTCGGGCCAGCCGGGCAATTTATCCAGATCGCCCAGCAGCTCTTCGGCGAGTTGCGTGATGCCGAGGTAGTAGCCGGGTATCTCGCGCTTTTCCACAATCGCGCCGGTGCGCCAGCCGCGCCCGTCTATCACCTGCTCGTTGGCCAGCACGGTCTGATCCACCGGATCCCAGTTCACCACCTGCGTCTTCTTGTAGGCGATGCCCTTCTCCAGCATGCGCAGGAACAGCCACTGGTTCCACTTGTAATAGTCCGGCTTGCAGGTCGCCAGTTCACGCTCCCAGTCGATGGCGAAACCCAGCGACTTGAGCTGCTGCTTCATGTAGGCGATGTTGTCGTAGGTCCACTTGGCGGGCGGCACCTTGTTGGCGATGGCTGCATTTTCCGCAGGCAGACCGAAGGCGTCCCAGCCCATCGGTTGCAGCACGTTGTAGCCGCGCATCTTGTGCCAGCGCGACAGCACATCGCCGATGGTGTAATTGCGCACGTGACCCATGTGCAGCTTGCCGGATGGATAAGGGAACATGGACAGGCAGTAATACTTGGGTTTGCCCGCTTCCATTTTGGCGCGGAAAGATTGCGTCTGCTCCCAATATTGCTGAGCGGCGGCTTCGATATTTTTGGCTTGGTATTCCTGCTGCATTTTGTTTTTCTGCGGTAGTTTCGGTAAGCCGCCATTATAGCCGCATCATTGAATCTTCGCCCCGGTGAGGCGTAGCCGTTTTCAAGTCTGTGGGTGAGCACCATCGTTCGCGCCTGCAGGAAGCCCTTGTCCCTACGTGGATACGCTTAAGAGAGTTTTAAGCTTGACAGCCTAGAGTGTGCGCAACTCCATGCCGTGCGCATGGCTTGCAACGCTGGACAGAAGAGGTTTCCAATTGAATAAGGCGATTATCGCAACACTGTTGCTACTGCTCCTCGCGGGCTGCGGCGATTCCGGTCCGACCTTGAGCAACCGGGAAAAGTTTGTTTGCACCCAGTGCCACGCGCTGCCGTTTCCGGACAAGCATTCGGCTGCCGAATGGCCTGATGTGATCGCGCGAATGGTGGGGCATATGCAGACCAACGGCAAGACGCTGCCCGATGCGCAGGAGCAGGCGGAGATCATCAAGTTCTATCAGACTAAGGCAGGACGCTGATAACGCCGCGTTCCGGTATAATGCCGAAACTTATGGAAGATCAAACAGAAGCCAAGCTCACATTTTCATCCCTCAACCTCGATCCGCAAATACTGCGCGCCGTTGAAGACGAGGGGTACACCGAACCGACACCGA
>Ga0265327_10005790_pt1 | contig 10167 bp, 8 predicted proteins | sample 41621metaG_FD_202089 | JGI IMG/M metagenome (GOLD analysis project Ga0265327, IMG submission 202089) | Rhizosphere microbial communities from Carex aquatilis grown in University of Washington, Seatle, WA, United States - 4-16-21 metaG | ecosystem: Host-associated > Plants > Roots > Rhizosphere >... | reverse complement strand
GGCCTGAGCGGCGAGGCGTGGGACAAACTGAACTGGTATTTAAGTTATGGTTATGTGGATGCGACCTATCAATCCAGCGCCGTGCTGGGCAATGCGCTGGGAGCGGAAGTCGTGAGGCCGGGTGACCGGATTCCCACCATTCCCCAGAACACGCTGAAATTTGGGGCGGAATACGAAATCTTGAAGGGTTGGTTCTTCGGCGGGGATTTGCAATATGTGTCCAGTCAATACGCCCGTGGCGATGATGCCAACCTTTATCCGCAGTTGCCGAACTACACCATCGTCAATTTGAACACCAAGTATCTCATTACCAAAAACATCGAATTGTTCGCAATGGGGCGGAACATCTTCGACCAGCATTACCGGTCTTATGGGCAGCTAGGTCAGAATGTTTATCTGAACAACCAATCGACCACCTTCATGGGGCCTGGCGCTCCGGCTACAGGGTATGGAGGTATTCGCGTCCATTGGGAATAAAACCTCTAAGCTGAGTTCAGTGTGCCTAAGGGCAGGGATGCCATTTTTGTAAGGTTGATACCTAAAAAATATCCGGCACAACGTCTTGAATCCTGTTTGCAAATGCCTAGCGGCCATGCTGAAGCGAGACCGCCAAAGGCAGTTTATGCCTGAATACCGAGGTTTTTATGAATTCAAATCTTATGCCTAAGACTTTGGCAAGCCTGGGCTCCACGCTTGCCCTGATGGCCTTGCCGCAAGCGGGTTTTGCGGCTTGTATTGCCAGCGCCGACAATCTCGTCACTACATGTAGCGGCACCATCGCCCCGACCAACGGCACCGACGCCAGCAAGGCAGTGAATGTGTTCGATGCGGCGGCGAACCCCAACCCGCCTTGGTCGGCCACGCATTTCAACCCGAATCCGCCCACCGTGTATGTGAATCTGGTTTCTACGGCCAACTTCCAGTTCGTCAATCCAACCGCGACCAATTTGTTCGACCGGGGCATCGTCGGGGCAAATTACCCCAATAGCGAAAACCCGGCGGTGAATAACTGGGTGCTGAACAATCAAGGCACGGTCAACCTGAGCACGAATGCGATTTCTGCCCGCTTGCAGGCGGTGATTTCCGACAGCCAGGTCAACCAGTTGACGGTAAATAACAGCGGGACAATCAACGCCAGCCAAACCTTCTTCACCACGTTCAATCCCAAGCTGTTGAACAACTTGGTTGCCGCCAACGGCACCAATACGGCGCGGTATGACACGACGACGCTGAACCCCATTTCGGCCATTTATACCGATGACAATACCAACGCCTTAGAGGTGAATAATAACGCGACGATTTCGGCGCAAGGCAATTTTGCCGCTGCTATCTATGGCCGGGCGGGCGGTCAGGCTATCAATAACGCGGGCTTTATCGGAAACACGAGTTGGCAGGCAAATGATGCGTTTTATACGGGCCATTGGGCCATCGGCAACTTTGGTGGTGCGGAGTTTGAGACCATCGCGGGCAGCAACCCGGACACACCCATTTATACCGTGACTCAAGTCAATGGCACTAACTATGTCAACGTGGCGGAGGGTGCTCAAACAACGTTGACGAATACTGGAACGATTAACGGCGACATCTTGATGCTGGATGGCAATCCCCTGACTATGGCAGCGGCTCTGGCCCACGGGACTGCTCTGCCCGTTGCCAATTCAGGCACCAACTCCGGCCCTAGGGACAGCGACATCACCAATAGCGGCACCATCAACGGCAATTTTTACCTAGGTTCCGGGGAACACAATCTCGTCAACACGGGTACCATCAACGGCAGTATCAATGTGGATCAAGGCCCTAGCCTGGGTTCCTTCGCCGTGGGCACGCCCGGCACGGCTCCGGGCACTTGGTTGAGCCTTGGGCCGGGCACCACCAGTTCCAATACCAATGCGCCTTGCTCTGCGGCAGGAAGTAACACTACCGATGCGTCCTGCGCCCAATCGACCAACGTATTGGCCTATTTTGCCGGCAACCGGGTGTTTAATCTGACCAATAACGGCACATTGACGGGAGATGTGAACATCACCCACACGACTGCCGCCAGTCAGATCAACATCGCCACCGGTATTGATAGCAATGCGGCGGAAATGCTGGCTGCACAAACGGCGGGCCAAGCCGGGGTCAATATTGCCACGGGTATTAATAGCAATGGCAAGGGTTCCAGCCTGAATTCGCCCGTTCAACAGGCTTCCATCCAAGGCAAGCTCTCCATCAGCGGGGATGCTTCGCTGGATAGTGTCCGGCTGCAACCCGTCATTGCGTCGAATGTGCTGGTGAACAGCAACACCTATTTTCAAGTGGCGAACAAGGTGGACGGCAATGTGCTGTTAGGGGTCGATTGGGCTCATGCCGCCAGCGATTACAACACCGCCTTGTTGAACTGGACCCCCGTCATCAACGCCAATGGCAGCCTGGTGTTGGGGGCGGCGGTGCGGGATGCCTACACCCTGCCCAACATCAGCAGCCCGGCGGCCACCACCTTGAATAATTTGATGGGCTACAGCGGCAATAGCAGTCAATTGGGGGCCTTGGGCAAGCAATTGCAGGCCATGACCAGCGCAACCGAGGTGCGCAACACGGCGGAAAGGCTGCGCCCGGAAGCCAACGACGCCACGCCGCAGACGATCCTGAATGTGACGAACAATTTGATGCGCATCATGGACAACCACATGACCGAGGGCCACATGGCAGGCTTCATGGGGGCGGATTACAATTCCGTCAACCATAAAAGCCAAGCCCACAAGACCTTAGGCATCAATCCGGGGCTGTGGCTGGAAGGTGTGACGCTCTATCAAGACCAAGGCAGTAAGGGCAGGGTTGACGGCTATTCTGGTAACAGCAACGGCTTTGCCATCGGTTTGGATACCCGGCTCGGGGCCGAGGATGAATGGCTGGTGGGCGCGGTGTTCAGCACCTCCCGAGCGAATATCAATGCCAGCGGGACGACGACGGGCAACACGACCAATTTGAACAGCTATCAAGGCTTCCTGTACGGTTCCTGGAATCCCGGCATCGCTTATCTGAACGCCATGGCCGGCGTGGGCGGCAATGATGTTTCAGGTGGCCGCTTTGTCCTGGGGCAAGCGCTGGAATCCAGCCGGACAGCCATGCAATACTCAGCCCGTCTGGATACGGGCTTGCCTGTTCAAACGGATTACGGCACGTTGATCCCGGTGGCGCACTTTGCTTACAGCCATGTGGATCAAGGCTCCTATTCTGAAAACGGCGGCAGCGCAGCGTTGCGCATCAATTCCGTCGGCTTGGACTCGGCCCGTCTCGGCTTGGGCGGCAAAGCCGTGATCCCGATGTATGAAGGCACGTTGCTGGGATTCGGCGGGAAATTCAAAGGCGCATTGGAATTTAGCGCCCTGTGGTCCCACGAATTTGCCGACATTAATACGCGCACAAACGCCGCTTTTGCCGTCGCCGGGAATGCCTTGCCTTTCACCATTAGCAGCGTGGGGCCGGGACGGGATAGCGGATTGTTCGGCGTCGGTGCCCGCATGAATATCGGTGAAACCAAAGACATCAAACCCAGCATCCTGTTGAATTACTTCGCCGAGGTCAAAGACCAATTCAACAGCAACACCGGCATGATCCAAGGCCGGATCGATTTTTAGACGACTCTCGTTGGAATAGCAACGTGTCGCAAGCCAAGGCGAACACTTGTTAGGCCTCGGTGCGCCCATCGCCGGCTGGGCGGGGCTGTGTGTCAGTTTTGAAGGATTCTCAGAAGCGGTAGCGCGGCCTCGCCCAATTCTGGCTAAACGGTGCATAATGGCGGCATTCGATCAATGAGAGTGGCGGCATGAAACACCTTAAATCTTTTTTCTTGTTGGCCGGCTTAAGCCTGATTCAGGCCGCAAACGCCGACAACACGCTAGAATACCTGCTTACCGAAGCCGGGGAGAAGCCCGGCAAGCTTCAAGCCGTCGTCGTCAAGGATGGCAAAGTTTTACTCAAAGGCGCCGGCGGCGGCGGAAACCTAGACTTCATCTATTCCGCCATCCCCGAACAGTTGTCCATCATCGACCATGGCAAGCACAGCGTCATGGTCTTGGACGAAAGCCAGATTGACCGCATTGCCAAACAAACCGAGACAGTCCAGCCGTTGTTGCAGGGAGTTGCGGGGCAAATCGCCAAGCTCGATCCCAAGCAACGGGCAAAATGGGAAGACATGCTCGGTGGTAAGGTTTCCTTGGACAAAATCGCCGAGGCGGCCAAGCCCACGCCCAAGAGCAGTGTCGTGAAAACCGGGAAAGTTCGCAAGGTGGCGGATGTGGCCTGTGAGCAAATGAATGTTTTCCAGGGCAAGGCGCAAACGGCAGAATTTTGCCTGGCCGAGCCCGCCAATCTGAAGCTGTCGGCGGCAGATTATTTCACGTTGCGCACATTAATCAGTTTTGCCGACCGCTTGGCGGCAAAGACCCAAGGTTTGGCAAAACAGTTTGGCGTGGATATTCCGCGCCTCGACCTGGGTGATCTGGCTGGCATGCCCATTGAACTGCGCGATGTTTCCGGCCATGGCCAAGGCAGCCTGCGGCTGAACCGCATCGACGCTGCATCCGTGCCCGCCGAATTAATGAGCATCCCGGAAGGCTACCAGACCGAGCCGTTCAAACTTTGGAAATGAGGGGCGAGTGGTAGACAAAGGAACAGGACGGGCATTGCCAACGCTATGAGGGGCGGGGAGGCGAACTAGTTGTCAGTTCCCGTGCCGATTCGCGTAATGGGGCGGGTTTGCGTTTTAGCTAGGAGAGTCCGAGCGCGAAACTTGCGGCTGGAAAAAACCGCCTGCCCCGCGCCCGCACAAGGTACGATTTAGCGCTTCTTGGATTCCGCGTTGATTTCCTGAATGAGCTGAACAGCAGGCGTCAACACTTCAATGGCTTTCTTGTTATCCTTTTCTTCTTCGAGAATACGGATAGTCTCTTTGACTTGCTGGTTGAAAGTCTGCAGTTTTTTGCTTGCGGCTTGGCCGGTGATTTCCTTGGTGTACTGACGGACATTCTTCAGTTCCACCTTGGCCTCGTCAGCCCGCCCACCCTGGAGTTCTTCCAAGGCTTTTTTGGCGGAATCAGCGGACTTGTCCAGGAATTCAGCCACGCCCGCAGAGTTTTCCGCGGCCACGGAGACCGTCGCAAACCCAACAGAACCCACGGTCAGCAGGCCGGCCATCAACGCAACACCAAGATTTTTCTTTATCATTTTGCAGAGTTCTCCTCACGGTTGTTTAAATTTCCACGCTTGGCGTGGTTTTTGTTTGAGATGTCGATTGACATCTACGCTACCGGCGTTGTTCCGTCAGGATTGCGCCGGCACGGCGTCTTGTGCTTCCTGCACGGGAAGTTGGGCAGATACATACGGAAGGGAGCCTCCTTAGACACGCCACGGCCCGCACAGGAAACCTATTTGCTTACTTGCCGTTTTTGATATCTTCCAGGCTTTTGACCGCAGGCTCCAGCAATTCCACAGCCTTGGGCAAATCACCCGCGTCCACCGCGTTGCCTGCCGCCTTGACCGCCTGGTTGACTTTTTGCAGCTTCATGCCGGCCGCGTCGCCAGTGATTTCTTTGGTGTATTGGCGAACCTGCTTCAGGCTGGCCGATGTTTGTTCCTTGTTGCCCGCTTTCGCGGAATCAAGCGCGGTCTTCGCCGCATCATAGGACAAACCGATGTACTTTACCACGCCGCCAGCGTCTTCAGCCGCATAGGAAACCGAGACAGAGCCCAGGGCCAGCAGGCCAGACACCAATGCAACACCAAGATTTTTAGTTATTTTTTTCACAGAGTTCTCCTGTTGACGTTTTATTGTAATCTCCACGCAAGGCGTGGTTTTTGTCTTGATGTATCGACTCACATGATCCGCCACCGGCCTGTTTTCGCCCTGGCCCGCGCCGGCCGAGCAGCACCGGCCCTGGCAGCCAAGCACAAAGACCATGAGTCTAGCCAACCGTCAAGATCGGGTAATACTACTCAATAAAGCGGTGCATTGTCATGCTTTCAAACAACTGTTTTTTTACCGGTCTTCGCAATCTTTTAAAAAAACCTTGTAAACATTTGTTTTAAAAGAAAAATGGAGCGCCTTTCAGGCGGGTTCTTCGGGTGTGTGGAAAGAGGGGGGAGGCCAAGGCGTAAAAGCCTCAATTTATTTACGTGATTAGGGTTTTAATCCGAAAACCATGGTTTTCGCCTCGCGTTTAAGCTCGAAATAAAGTTTGCCTTCGGCCTTGCGGAAAATTTTCGCGCCCTCCAAGGCACTGATAAAATCGTTGGCTTGCGAGCCCTCTCGGCAAGCCGAATGGCTGGCCTTAATCACTGCCAAGGCGATGCGTTGGCCATTGGCTTCATAAATCCCTGCGCCATGCCTGCAATCGGCCTGAAAGTCGAACCATCCGTTGGGCTTGAATTCCAGGCTATAGCGGGAAGGATCGCCGAGAACCTCAAAGCGATCCAAGCTCACATTACCTTCCCATGTCCATTTTGTCCCGGCCAAAGGAAGATTTTTGCGATAAACCGCAGGGCCGCCGTAATTGCCGCCGGCATCAGGCTCCTCCGGTTCGGGCGCATCTTGAAGAGGGGTCGGCTTCTTCGCTTTGGTCAGCACCCGCATGTCGGCGGGATGCGGTTTGGCTGGCGCGCAAGCCGACGAGGCCATGGCCGCCGCTAACAAAGCCGCGCAGGCTGTTTTAAAAACGCCTCCGCTCACTTCCTTGTCAAACCCCGAATGCCCACGCTATTGCGGATTTTTTTCATGAAGGGTACGCTGTGGCTGCGCGCCTTTTCCGCGCCCTCGGCCAATATCTCCTCGATCTTGTCGGGGGATTGCAGCAAAGCTTCGTAACGCTCCCGAGCCGTCAATAGATGCTCGTTCAGGTATTCGAATAGAAACTGCTTCATTTCCCCCCAAGCGATGCCATCTTCGTAACGCTTGCGCACGGCGGCGGCCTCGTCCTTCGTCGCGAACGCCTTATAGATGCCAAATAATGTGCAAGTATCAGGATCTTTGGGCACGCCAGGCTCTAGGGAATTGGTCTTGATCTTCATGATCAGCTTGCGGAATGGTTTTTCCGGCAGGAACAGCGGGATCGTGTTGTCGTAGCTTTTGCTCATCTTGCGTCCGTCCAGGCCGCACAAGGTTGCCGTGTCCTCATTGACCACGGCAGCGGGAATATTGAAATGCTCGCCGTAGATGTGGTTGAAACGCCCACCGATGTCCCGCGCCATCTCGATGTGTTGGATTTGATCCTTGCCCACCGGTACTTTGTGCGCGTTGAACAGTAGAATGTCCGCCGCCATCAATATGGGATAATTGAACAAGCCCATGGTGACGCCTTTGTCCGGATCGGCCTCCCCGCCTTCTTCGTTGGCCTGCACCGCCGCCTTGTAGGCATGGGCCCGATTCATCAAGCCTTTGGCCGTCACGCAACTGAGCATCCAGGACAGCTCGGCGATTTCAGGCACATCTGACTGGCGGTAAAACACCGCGTTTTCCGTATCCAAGCCCAAAGCCAGCCAGGTGGCGGCGATTTCCAAGGTGGACTGGCTCACCCGCTCCGACTCCTGGCATTTGATTAGCGCATGGTAATCGGCGAGGAAATAAAACGGCAGCACGTTGTGGTCTTGGCTGGCCTCGATGGCCGGGCGGATGGCTCCCACGTAATTGCCCAAATGTGGAGTCCCTGTGGTGGTGATGCCGGTCAGAACTATGGTTTTGCTCATCGGTTGCAGTCTGTGAATAATCGCTAGGTGGAAAGGCGCAAAGGCGCGGATGTTCGCAAAATAACAGGCAATATGACACAAACCGTCCCTCATCGCCAAGACTCGACGGGAATAGGCCAGTCCTAGTTCCTATCGCCCAGGCGGCGGGCATGAGCCTGCCAGGCAAACAAGCGGGTTGGCATCCTGCTTATGGCTTGTGGCACTGAGTCCAGCACGACTCGACTCAGTCAAAGGTGTCTGCCGTTATATTGTCCCGCCAGCTTTTAGCAAACTCCGCTTCGCGTGCCCGGTTCGCGTCCATCGGGCTATCGCCGCCGGCGGTAGCGACCAATTGCCTTTCCTTGACGGAATATTCGTAGACGCCGTTCACCGAAATGGCGTAATCGGGAGCGAGGAAGCTGTAGCAGTGGTTGATCAGCGAGGGCGGGCCAGGCTTGCGGCCGTTGAGCAGATCGATGATCGCTGCCGCGCAAATCTTGGCCTGGGAGTTGGCCGAGAAGGCGGATTTTGGCATTGGCGTGGCGATGCAGGAATCGCCGATGACATGGATGTACGGAATTTGAGTGGATTCAAAGCTGTGGGGTTCCACTGGGCACCAGCCGGAATGGTCCGCCAGTTCGGTCTTGCGCGCCAACCAGCCGGCTTTCTGCGGAGGGATGATGTTCAGCACGTCAGCGCGGTGGTTGTTGAATTCGGTGGCAACGATGCGTTTTTTGGCATCGACATGGTCGATTTGTCCCTCTTTTTCCGCCGACACCCACTCCACCATGCCCGGATAGAGATCCTGCCAACCTTTAAGAAATAGAGCCTGTTTGGAAAATTGCGTCTTGGCGTCGAGGATGATGACCTTGGATCTCGGCTTGTGCTGCTGTAGGTAGTGGGCGATTAACGAGGCGCGCTCGTAGGGGCCGGGGGGGCAGCGGTAAGGGCTGGCGGGGGCGGTGATCAGCACGACCCCGCCATTGTCCATGGCTTTAAGCTGGTTCAGCAGCAGCGTGGTTTGCTTGCCTGCCCGCCAGGCATGGGGGATGAATTTGCTGGCCTTGAGGTCGTAGCCTTCGATGGCGTCGTACCTCATGTCCACGCCCGGCGACAGCACCAGGCGGTCATAGGGGATTTCCGTGCCGTCTTTCAGTTCCACCATGTGTTTTTGTGGATTGATTTCCACCACTTTGGCCTGGATTAGTTTGATGCCGTGGTGAGTGCGCAAGCCTTCCAGGGGGCGGCGCAGGCTATCCATGTCTCGCCAGCCCGCGAGCACTTCATTGGAGCCGGGGCAGGACAGGTAGGTTTTTCTCTTTTCGATCAAGGTGACATCAAGGGAAGGATCGAATAGCTTCAGGTATTTGGCCGCCGTGGCACCGCCATAGCCGCCGCCGACGACCACAACCCTGGCTGCTTTTTTAGCGGTTTTGCTTGGTGCGGCGGCGCAGCCGATGAGACCCAGCGCACCGGTCGTCGTGGCCATCCTCAAGAAAGTTCTGCGAGTAATGCCTGTCATGGGGTAAGCCTATTGTTTCTTAAAAAATTGCGCCATGACCGCGAGGTCTTCGTCGGTGTAAGCGCGGGCGATGCGGTTCATGGCGGAAGAGTTGCGCTGGCCGGATTTGAATTCGCGCATGGCAGCCAGAAATTCCTCTTCGGGCTTGCCGGCGATGCTGGGCGTCGGTGGCAGGCTGTGCCCGTAAGTTCCGTGGCAGCCCGCGCAGGCGTGAGCCAGACGTTCGGCATCAGGGCGGTGCGCGGCAGGCTCGGCGGCTTCGGTGGCGTTTGTCGCCAATATCCAGGCAAACAGTAGAATTGTCTCGGTCTTCATGGGTGGAGTCGGTTTGCGTTGATGCATCGTCAGAATCCCGGCGCCGGGGTGCGCGCACCGCCTGCGGGGCTACAACCAACAGGGAGAGGGCGTTTGGGCTCGCCTGAATATTAAAGCAAGAAAGGCCGGCCCCCAACAGGCCAATGGCATCGATGAGGGCATAGGTTACCAGGGAATGGGACGTGATGGACAAGGAAGCCGTCCATACAGCCTGCCTGCCGATGCGGCGGAGCGGTGAAGATTTTATAAACGCAGGCGCTCCAGGACAAGGGCAAAGCTTATCGTGGCGTCGAGGCGGCAATTCGACAAGCAAAAATCATGTTAGTGCCGTCTTGACAAGCCAAGAGGGGTGTGACAAAGTGTCGCACACCAAAAGGAACGGGGGTTGGCATTCGCCAATACCAGTAAAGGCTGGTTTTAGGAAAAATGACAACGGCAATCCTTTTATTAAGCTGATCCTTACGCATTGCGTTCGGGCCGCTTTATTTTTTTTGGAGGTTATTATGGCTGCAACAACAATTGGCGGCGCTGTCGCGCAAGACAAGCCGCTTCTCGACGTCAAGTGGTTGGCGTTTGCGTTCACGATCTACACCGTGTTCTACGCCTGGGTGCGCTGGTACGAGGGCGTC
>Ga0265327_10005788_pt1 | contig 10168 bp, 8 predicted proteins | sample 41621metaG_FD_202089 | JGI IMG/M metagenome (GOLD analysis project Ga0265327, IMG submission 202089) | Rhizosphere microbial communities from Carex aquatilis grown in University of Washington, Seatle, WA, United States - 4-16-21 metaG | ecosystem: Host-associated > Plants > Roots > Rhizosphere >... | reverse complement strand
AAACATTTTCCGCGATATTTCCAAAGCCGGTTCAATGAACTGCCCAGCGAAGAAGGCGCCGCCTTGGGATTGGGCGTCAGTCTACCGTTGGTCCTTGCCTTGGCTGCTGCGTTTGGGAAATTCAGCGGGAATTTTTTGAGGTGTTGGCCGTGGAAAATGTTTCTTTCGGTTGGCGGTGCTGCGTGGGTAGCCTTTGCGTTTTACTTGTTTAAAATGGGTTCCGAAGCCGGTCCACGGCTGTTGTTACCCTATTACCCGCTGGTTATCGCACCGGTGCTGCTGCTGCCGGTTCATTCCCGCCTATTGCATTTCCGAAGCTGGCGGCTTTTGCTGGCGCTCGGTGCACTCAGCGTGTTGCCGGTCTTGGTGCTGGCTCCGAACCGGCCGCTGTGGCCGGCGGTGAGTGTTACGGAAAAGCTCGTGCGGGAACATCCATTCAACGCCAAGCTTCAGCGGTTGGCCAGCGTCTATGCGACTTATGCCAACCGCAATGATGTGTTGGCACCCTTGCGGGATGTTTTGCCAGCCGAAGCGCGCGCCATCGGGTTTGTGGCGTCGTCCAATGATACGGATTATTCTCTCTGGCGGCCCTTTGGAGCACGACGGGTAGTCTGTTTGCGCACCGGCACGTATCCAGGCATACAAATTCCGGTGGATATGGAATGGTTGGTGGTCAAACGAACCATCTGGCCGGAAGTCAGCAGCCAATCACTGGAAGATTGGGCGTCCAATCATCAGGCAAAAATCATCGCGTCGGTGCCGATTATCACGCTGGTTTCCTGGGGGGCGGAAACCTGGTGCATATTGCGAATCGAACGGCGCTAACGGCAGGGGCTGCCCACGTTCGTATTCAAACTTGCGCTTCGCCCATAAAGTGCCGAAAATCAACTTCATGCCTGTTTCAGTGGAAACTTCAAGACCTTCCGCTATTCCCTTTGTCGGTGCGTTCAACCGCGCCCGGCTGGGTTTCCCCCGATTTTTTTTCCAAGGTAATGGCCAAAAGAGCGGCGACTTGATGTGCACGGCTGTTTTCCGTGAATTGCGTAAGCGCGGATCGCGTGGTGTTGCCATGGCTACGTCACAGCGCGAATTATTTCTGCGCAATCCGGACGTGGATAAAATCATTTATCATCGCCAACCCTTAATTGACCGCTGGCTGCGCAAAGGTCTACCGCTGATGCGGTTTAATCAGGCTGCCTACGATCCGTCACGCGATGCGGACGAGGCTCCAATGGACCACATTCTGATTGAGATGTGCCAGCGGGCGAATATCACTGGAATGGTTGAATTGCGGCCCTATCTATTTCTGACGCCGAAGGAATTTGCCGCCGGCCGCTTGGGGAAAGAGCAGGTGGTCATGCAGTCTTCCAATCTGTCCGTGCCAAGCCCGATGCAAAATCGTGAATGGTATCCGGATCGTTTCCAAGAGGTTTGCACGCGGCTTCGCGACCATGTTACCGTGGTTCAAGTTGGCGCCCTCAGCGATCCGACATTAGAAGGGGCGATAGATATGCGGGGGAAAACGACATCGCGCCAAACCGCCGCCATTCTTGCGCAATCGCTCGTTTTTGTTGGGCTTGCAGGTTTTCTGATGCACCTCGCCCGGGCGGTGGATTGTCGTTCCGTCATTATTTATGGCGGACGAGAAAAGCCGTCCCAGACCGGCTATGTCGCCAACAAAAATCTTTATAGCCAGGTTCGGTGTGCCCCATGCTGGCTTCGCAATCCATGTGAATTTAACCGCAAGTGCATGTCCATGATCACCGTCAAAGATGTCATCACCGCCACCGCCGAGCAAATCGGACGCTACGGCACACCGCTGGAAGTGCAGACGGCGGTGTTGTAAAATGGCCACCGCCATTTTTTGTTTATAAAAATGGTAAACCTTTGAAAGCTAATTTATCCAATCATGTCCTGGTGGATTAACCGGCAACTGCGCGCCAGCAATCCGCAAACCCGGCTGGCCGTCGTGGAAAAACTCGCTCTTGAAGGCGACGCCAATTCCATTGGCTCGCTGTTGCTCGCCCTGAAAGACAAGGTGGCGGATGTGCGCTGCGCTGCGGCCCGGGCGGTGGTGCGATTCGCCGACCGGCGTGCCGTCGCACCGCTGATTGAGCTGTTGCGCGACACCGTGCCGCTGGTGCGGATTGCGGCGGCGGAATCGCTCGGCAAACTTGCCGACCCGGCGGCGATGGACAAGCTGGTGCCGCTGTTGCGGGATCAGGATCCCATTGCCCGCGCCATCGCCGCGCGCAGCCTGCACCGGCTGGGTTGGCGGCCCAATACGGATACCTTGAAAATTCAGCAGATCCTCGCCATCGGCAACTTGCATCAGCTGGTGACCATGGGGCCGGAAGCGGTGGAACCGCTGTTGGAGCTGATGCGCTATGGTTCGCCAAACAAACAGCTTGCCGCCGTCAAAACCCTTGGCGAAATCAACGATCCGCGCCTGTTGCGAACGATGATTGAAGCCTTGCATATGGATACGCCCGCCATCCGCATCGCCGCATTGGAAACTCTGGCACGGCTCGCTGCTCCGGCGACTTACCCCGAAGTGGAAAAATTGCTCAACGATGTCAGTGCCAGCGTTCGCAGCGCGGCGGTTGACGCCGTGACGCGCTGCGATGGCAGGCGGGCGGTGCCCCGGCTGCTTTTATCATTGAAAGACCCATCCTGGGAAGTCCGGCGGGCGGCCGCCAAGGTACTGGGTTTCATCGGCGAAGCTTCGGCCGTTCCCGGTTTGTGCGAACTGGTCAAGGATCCGGACCTCGATGTTCGCGAAGCCGGCATTGCCGCAATCGGCCAGATTGGCGATCCCCAAGCCATTCCTTCGTTGGTCATAGCCTTGCTGGATGTGGAGCGGACCGCGCGGAATCTGGCGCAGACCACCTTGAAAAAAATTCAGCCCGATTGGGAACAGACCGAGCAGGCGCGCGCCGCCTTGCCGGCGATCAAGGCGGCTTTGACGCATTCTGATTACTGGGTGCGCCACAGCGCCACCGTGTTGCTCGAACAATTCAAAATTGACGCCAGCAGTCTGGTGGATGAACTAAAATCGTCGCCGGCGGAAATATCCCCGCCGCCGCCGCACCTGGCGTTGCCGTTTCTGGCGGATCTGTTGTTCGACCGCGACCCGGAATTGCGGGTGGCCGCCGCCGAAGCTCTGGGCCGGTTGCAGGAAAAGCATGCGACCGCCATTCTCGCCGCTGCCGCGCGCGATGCCAATCAAGCCGTGCAACTGGCGGCGGAAAAGGCGCTGGCCGTATTGAATTAAAACCCGATGAGCAACAATTCAAACCATCACCAGGTTTTGTTTGTGGACGACAACCGTGATTACCTTGAAGCGGTGGGCGAATCATTCCGTTTGTTAAGCGCCGAAGACTGGCAGTTGCAAGTTGCCAATTCCGCCAATCAGGCGCTGCAAATTATCAAGTCCGGGGACATTGACCTCGTGGTGCTTGATGTGGATTTCACCGACGGCGACCAGTTTATAAGCCTGCTGCACGGCTGTTACCCGAAATTAAAAATGGCAGTCATGACCGCCGAACCCACCAACGAAAAACGTGCCGCCAGCATTGCCGCCGGGGCCGGTTTGTTTATTGAAAAACCAGTATCCGCCGAGGGCATTCGATCCGTATTCAGGCAGTTGTGCGGATTGCTGCGCTGGGAGCCGGGCGAAGGTTTCCAAGGGGTGCTGCGCCGGGTCGGCTTGCTGGATTTGGTCAAGATGGAATGCGCGGGCCACAACTCCTCCATCCTCGATCTTTACCGCGAACATTCGCTCGGCCGGATTTACATTGAGGACGGCCAGATCATCCACGCCGTCTGCGGCGAAATTGCCGGCGAACGCGCTTTCCAAAAACTGCTGGCCATCTCCGGCGGCACTTTTGAACTTCACGATTATGAGCAGCCGCCTGAACGCACCATTCATCGCCCGTGGGACTTGATTCTGGCGGACGCCCGGCGTCTCCGCGAACTGGCTGAAGGGCAGAAATTCACCGGCGGATCTGCTGTCGGCAGCGGATTGGAAGCCGGGCTCAACGCACCTGTCGCCCTGGCTGTGGAATTATTGATTGGCACCGGTCGCGGCGAAAAAATTTATGACTGGCAATGCGCCAATCCGGCGGCCCGCATGGCCATGCTGCAGGCCATTGCGCAACAAGCCGCGCAGATTGTGCCCGAGTGGCAGTTGGGCCATTTTGACCGGCTTGAAATCGCGCTGCCGACCGGCCGCGCCGTGCTTCAAGCTCATACCGACCGGATGATGTTTGCCCGTTTTGCCAAAGCCGAGGTGCCAACATGAAAATCAGCCCGGAGAACTGGCTCGACCAGACCGCCGCCACCGATGGCGTGTTGGCGGTCGGCGTGCTGCGCGCCAATGGCAAATGCGTTTGCCGCAGTGACGGGGGAAAACATGCGCCGGATAAAATCGAAAAATTATTGCGCCAGTTTTTACCGCTTCACGCCGCGGTGCTTGCGGCGGAATTTTCGCCCCGCTGGTTCACCTGGAAGTTTGAACACGGCTGGTTCCGCTTTGTGCCGGGACCGGACACGGCGTTGCTGCTTTTGATTGTGACCTCCGAATCCGCCGTCGCCAGCGAGCTTGACCAGCTGGCCGCTGATTTTCTCGCCTTGCCGCCCAAGTAAGCGTATTTTTTCTTTTCCTTTTCGCCGCCGCCGCCATCTTGTTCGGGTGGAAGTCACTATTCACGAAATCCGCCGCGCCGTTCGCGCCGCGCTGGCCGAAGATCTCGGCAGCGGCGACGTGACCACTCTCGCCACCGTTCCCGCCAATGCCGAATCCGTCGCGCTCATGAATGCGCGCGAGCCGCTCACGGTCGCGGGAATCTCGTTTGCTGAATTCGCCTTTCGTGAACTTTCGCCGGGAATCCAGGTCAAGAAAATTGCCCGCGACGGCCAACGCGTTAATGCTGGCGCAGCACTCCTGAAAATTTCCGGCTTATCCCGCGCTCTTTTGAGCGCCGAGCGCGTCGCGCTGAATTTCGTCCAGCGCCTTTCCGGCGTCGCCACCGCCACTGCGCAGTTTGTTGATGCCGTTCAAGGAACTTCGGCAAAAATTCTCGACACGCGCAAAACCATGCCCGGCTGGCGCCATTTTGAAAAATACGCCGTCCGGTGCGGTGGTGGAAAAAACCACCGGATCGGTTTGTTTGATATGATTCTCATCAAAGACAACCACCTCGCAGCCCTGCAAAATGCAAAGCCAAACGCCATCGCTGCTGCTGTCGTCTGCGCCCGGGGAAAATTTCCAAAACTGAAAGTTGAAGTTGAGGCTGACACGCTGGAACAGGTGGCACAAGCCGTCGCTGCCGGAGCCGACATCATTTTGCTGGATAACATGTCGCCAACGCAATTGCGGCAGGCGGTAAAAATAGTCAAAGGCCGCGCCCAGACCGAAGCGAGTGGAGGCGTGAATTTAAAAACTATCCGTGGCATAGCCCGAACCGGCGTGGATTTTATTTCTGTCGGCGCGATAACCCATTCCGCCCGTGCGGTGGACATCGGTTTGGATTTTGAAGATTGAGCAAAAATTGTGAAACCTGCCGACCAAGCCAAGTTCATACGTGATTCGCTGCCGCCCGGTGGTCTCTTTGCGGGAATGGAATGGAAGATTTCGCCGATGCCTTTTCCGCTCGGCGAAAATCTGGCAAAGGAAATCGAGTCACTGGGGCGCGTGCTGCTGCAATTTTATCGCGCGGCTAATCTGCTTTATCGCAAGAGTGTCGAGGGCAGGCAGCCGGAATGGGTCGCCCGCTGGCTTGACTTGGGGAAACCTCGTGAGTTGATCGAGCTTCAACGTGCTGCTGTGTTCAAGAACGATGTGCCGCGTGTTATTCGTCCCGACATTTTGCTTCGGGAAGAAGGCTTTAGCATCACGGAACTGGACTCTGTTCCCGGCGGCATCGGGTTGACCAGCTGGCTGAATCAGACTTACTCCAAGTCAGGCGGCCAGGTTCTTGGTGGCGCAGATGGCATGTTGTGCGGGTTTGATTCCATCTTTGGCGATGCGAAACAAGTTCACATCGTCGTCTCCGATGAGGCAAAAACCTATCGTCCGGAAATGGAGTGGCTCGCTGCACAGCCTGGCGCGCGCTTTACAGTTCATGATGCACAATTCACAGATTTCGCCGACGGCAGCGCCGTATATCGCTTCTTTGAATTGTTCGATTTGCCGAACGTGGCGAATGCAAAACGGATCCTGGAATTGGCGGCGGAGAAGAAAATCCGCCTAACTCCGCCGCCGAAACCGTTGTTTGAGGAGAAAATGCTCTTTGCCCTGCTCTGGAACCGGAATCTACATGGTTTTTGGCGGCAGGAACTGGGCGAAGGTTTTCTGGGGCGGCTGAAAAAGGTGATTCCTTACACCTGGCTATTGGACCCCGCGCCGCTGCCGCCGCATGCGGCGATTCCGGGCTTGGAACTTACGGACTGGACACAACTCAAGGCGCTGTCGCAGAAGGAGCGTGACCTGATATTGAAAGTTTCCGGTTTTTCAGAAGCTGCGTGGGGCGCCCGCGGCGTTTTTTTAGGCAGTGACTTGTCGCAGGCCGACTGGAGCGTGGCGGTGGTTGCCGCCGTGCGCGATTTTGAAATATCTCCGAGTGTCTTGCAGCGATTTGAAAAGCCCAAAACAGTGGAGGCCAGCTGGTTTGATTTTGCGAAGAGTGAAGTCGTGCCGATGAAAGGACGGGTGCGGTTGTGTCCTTATTATTTTGTCAGCGGCGAAGGTGACGCGGCGCGTTCCCAACTTGGTGGCGTGCTGGCGACGATCGTTCCTGCGGACAAAAAAATTATCCATGGCATGACCGACGCGGTGCTGGCACCGTGCTCCATACTTTAAAACTGGATTCTTAACCAGGTTCAGGCAAGACCGAGATTCTTCAGCACCTGCACGGTGGAATGCGCCTTGTTCAGCGTGTAAAAATGCAAGCCGGGTGCACCACGGCGCACCAATTCCTCGCACTGCCGCGTGGCGTATTCGATGCCGAATTCGACAGCCGCTTCGTCATGGCTTCCAATTTCATCCAGCTTCTTCCGCAACGGTGGTGGGATTTTTGCACCGCACATCTGTGTGAACTTCGTAATTTGCGTGGCGCTTAAAATGGCAACGACTCCTGGAATAATCGGCACCCGAACGCCCAGCTTGGACGCCACATAATAACAAAATTCAAAATAATTGGCGTTGTCGAAGAATAACTGCGTGATGACGAAATCCGCCCCGGCGGCGACCTTCTCCCACAAATGCTGCCAGTCCGCCAGCTTGCCGTTCGGATTGGCAATGTGGCCTTCGGGGAAACCGGCGACGCCCACGGAAAAATTTCCGTTCTCACGAATGAAGTGCACGAGTTGGGCTGAAAACTCAAAGCCGCCGGGTGTGGGTTGGAAAGCGCCTCCGCCGGGCGGATCGCCCCGGAGGGCGAGGATGTTTTTACAGTCCAGCGCGCGGATTTTTTCCAGCAAGGCGCGAACTTCAGCGCGGGTGTGGTTGACGCAGGTGAGATGCGCGAGCGCGGGCAGCCCGTGTTCGCGCTGGATGCGGTCCGCGATCATCAGCGTCTTCTCGCGGGTGCTGCCGCCGGCACCGTAGGTGACGGAGCAGAAATCCGGGCGGGCGGCGAGCAGGGCAGGAATATGCTTTTCCAACAGCGCGCGGTCGCCCTCGTCGGTCTTGGGCGGGAAAAACTCAAAAGAGATGGCGGGTTTTCCGGCGGCTTTCTTCTCGGCAAGGATGTCACGGATAAATTTCATCGGCGGCGAATTATGAAACGAAGTGCAGCTAATGCCAAGTTTTGTTGTTCAAGCTGATTGTGGTAGCAGGTGCGAGCGGGCACTCAGTTAAAAGATAAATTACGATGCCTAAACACGAGCAGATTTATGTCCGCAACTACCAATGAATTAACAAAAAGCCCCTGCCGGAAAACCGGCAGGGGCCAAGATTCTAATTCAGATTAGAACTTGTAAACGATGTTAAGCGCGAGGAGGTAAGCGTTCTGGTAGCTGTTGTCGTAGAAAGCTCGATTAGATTCCAAGTGATCCCAGCGGAATTCCAAACGGCTCACAACATTGGCCCACAGGTCATACTGAATCGTGGCAGTGACTTCTTCACCTTTGTAATTGCCACCATTTCCACCAAAGTAGCTGCTTAGGTTCTGGCCATCCAGATACTCACCGCGGAGGTTAAAGCCGAGCTTCTGGGTGGCTTGATAAGTGGCATAGACACCATAAATGTTACCGTCAGCGCCTGCAGCTTGGAGGCTTTGAACTTTGTCATAAGCCAAACCGAACTTCAAGCCGGCCACCGGCGTGGCAAAGGTGCCGTTGACACTGTAGTTGTTAATGCCACCATTGTCGAAGGTCTGAATGGTTTGCAAATTAAGCACGGAACCTTTCAGGAACCCAAAGCTTTCCGGAGCTGTCAAAGCGATCGCGGCAATATAATCTTTGGAGCTCAGACCCACAGCCGTGCCATTAACACGGTTAGCAATGCCCATTTGCAAGGCAATTTCTTTGGAGAAATTGTAGGAGCCAAGCAGGCCAACTTCCGATGCCGGATTCAGCATGTAACCATAGGAGCGGGTGAAGTTCGGATTCAGGTAACCCGTGTTGCCTTCATAGCCAGTGATGCCGTCAAACAAACCCATTTTCCAGTCAATGCCATTGCCCACCGGCGTGCGAAGGGCCACATAGGCCTGACGGATACCAAAGCTGCTGGCTCCCGTAACATTTGCACTATAGGGTATGGATAAATTGCTGTCATAGCCTAAGTTATTGCGTAACCCGAGGTTATCACCGTAAGCTCTTCCAGTCACTGTCCCCGAGACAGACCCGCCAGAATTCAACGGAGTGATCGCAGCCGAGCCGCCATTGAGGTCAACATGGTAACCGGCCGCCCATGGGGATTCATCCAACGGCTTGTCCAAGGTTATGGTCGCGCTGTTCAGGCTGAAATTGTCGCCACTTTTAGCATTGCCCATGTTGTATTGGGCAGCGACATCAACGTAACCGCTGATGGTGGTGTTGGAGAGCGCGGTGTTAAGAACGCTCAGTTTTGCTTCGTCAGCGCGGACGGCGGAAGCCAAGCTAACGGCTCCGACGGCGGCGAGACCCAATGTCCATTGATTAAACTTCATCTGTTCCTCCAGTGTTGTTTGTTTGTTGTTTGTTTGTTTACCTGTGATAAGCGGGATGAAACCGGTTCATCCCTAGCACCACAAGGTGCCATTGAGGTCAAAACTAGGGAAACACCCTGAATTTTGCAATCTTTTTTTTTGGGCAACTTTGACGATTCAAACTGTTTGCATAAAATCATTTGAAGCCGAGGCGGGCAAAATGGCTTCACAGACCTCACAATTCCAGGTCTCAGCAGGGGAAAACACCCTCCCAACAGGATTTGCCGGCATGACGGGAAGAGAGTAAAGGCATAGCCTCCACATTTCTTAGCTGTGAAGCCATCTGTTATAACAACTGAGGAAAGGGAGCAAGGGTAGTCATTGGCTGGGAACAAAAGTTACTGATTTCAGACAGATGCAATGAGAATTTCACTTGCAATTCTCTAATATTGAATTATTCACGGGTTAAGGATATGCCAATATTTGCCTACATCGCCCGGGAAACAGCTACTGGTCGTGAAATTCGTAATTCTGTCGAAGCCGCCACGGAGCAGGCTGCTATCGCCCAGTTGCTCAACCGCAATCTGCTGGTAGTCGAGATCAAGGAAAAGATGGCCAAACGCGGTCAGACCAAAGGCGGCAAAGTGGCGCTGGCGGACCTCGTCGTCTTCACTCGCCAGCTGGCGACGATGATTGACGCGGGTATCACCATCGTGCAAGCGCTTCAGGCGCTCGCCGATCAGACACCCAACAAGGTTATGCGCGATACCATCCGTGACATCTGCTCGCGGGTTGAGGCGGGCGAAAGTTTGTCTGAGGCGTTGACGCGTCATCCCAAGGCCTTCAACCGGCTTTACGTCGCTATGGTGGGCGCGGGTGAAAAAGGCGGTTTGCTGGCGGAAATTCTGGCGCGGCTCGCCACTTATCTGGAAAACATGGATCGGCTACGGAAAAAGGTCAAAATGGCGTTGATGTATCCCACCACAGTGACCGTGGTGGCCATTTGCATCACGATTTTTCTGCTGGTGAAAGTGATC
>Ga0265327_10005787_pt1 | contig 10168 bp, 4 predicted proteins | sample 41621metaG_FD_202089 | JGI IMG/M metagenome (GOLD analysis project Ga0265327, IMG submission 202089) | Rhizosphere microbial communities from Carex aquatilis grown in University of Washington, Seatle, WA, United States - 4-16-21 metaG | ecosystem: Host-associated > Plants > Roots > Rhizosphere >... | reverse complement strand
CGTTCTGGCCGCGGGCTTTGCCATGGCAGCCACCGGAATTGCAGCCGAACCGGCTGAGCAACGGTTCGATCTCATTGGCAAAATCGACCGGACGAACCTGATCGAAACCTGTCACCACGACAGGAACCACGGCGCTTTGCCCGTTCGACTTGATCTCAATCTGCCCCGTCCCATTGGCCCGAGGGACCAGGTAGCCAGCCGCATCCACGGAGACGACTTCAGGTTTCAGACTGGTGTAATTCGCCGTGCGAGTGGCATCGCGGCCATCGACGCTGACCAGCAGTTGCCGACGGGCGAAGGCATCTTGAAACTGGACGCTGGCAGGTTCAACCCGCAATTCTGCCGCGCACAGAGTCCCACCGTTCAGGGCCACGGTGAGCAGGCTCAGGCAGGCGACGAAGATTCTCGCTGGATTGAAACGCATATGGTGAAATCACTTACGAATCTGGCGGCCCGGGCGGCAGGGTCAACTTCAGGAGGGCAATCCGGCAGACGACAAAAAAGGCAAACAGCTCCCGACAATGCTCCATAAAGAATTGGCGGAAGTCTGCTTGACGTTACTCAGATCGGCATCCGCTTAATCGTACTCTGTGGAAAAATCAGAGGCAATCTCTGTCGGAATGGTCAGGGGGAATCGATGGGGACTTGTGCGGATTGGGGCGGTTGCCAAGGACAGAATGCGGGCTTGTTCGCCACGGATGAAACACGGATGGAACACGGATAAGAAGCCGGAGAGGTGGGGGACAAGCAGGAGGGATTGGATGGTGTTGGTTTGTAAAGTATTTAATTGTAATTGTTTATGAAATCGTAACTGGTGAAAAAACTGGATTGATTCGGGTTCGGTCACTCCGCTTGATCCGCTGACAACGGGCAGGTGAAGCGATGAAACACAGATCATGAATCGAATTGAGGAGAATGATTGTTGTGTAACCTGTTTTCATGAAATGACTTATCGTACTCCCTTGGTTCGCGTTCTCAGTTTATATCTGTGTTCAATCCGTGTTTCATCCGTGGCAAAACACGGTCCCGATTTCACCCCGCCCCGGCGAATTTGCCGATGTGGATTGGCGAGAAATTGCCGGGGTATTTCCCTTCCTTGTCGAGGTTTCGGCCGTTGCCGTTACTCCCGCCGTTCGTCGCGACGATCGCCAGGCGTTGCTCATCGGGATGCAGCGACAGCGAGTGGCAGTTGGGCATCTTGGTGGTTTCGAAGAACGGGGTTTCGTCGTCGACGCGGCGAAAGACGAGTTTCCCTGTGCCTGGGTTTCCACTGATTGTCGCCATCAGAAATCCGGCCGGATGGAAGCTCAGATCGGTGACGTAAACGTCCCCCTCCTTGCCGAATTCCAGTGTCTTCACGGCCAAGCCGGTGGCCCAGTCGAACAGGATCGCTGCGGGGATCCCCTGGACGTTGCCGCCGTTTTTGGGTTTCGTTCCCGCACAGATCAAATGGCGACCGTCGGGACTGAACAGCAGTCTGCGGACGCCACCGACCTCCTGAAGTCGGTCGGACTTGTGCAGGTCGGCGGCATTCCATTCTGGAAAGAGTTTTCCGTTCGCGAAGTCCCAGTGGCGAATGGCGCCGTTCAGGTCGCCGGAAATCACGGCTGTTTCATCGGGTGTGAAACAGACGCTCAAGACTTCCCAATGGGGGTTTTCGAATTCGGCAATCCGGGCGCCATCAGTCGTTGACCAGACCTGGATCTTTCGGTCGATCCCGCAGGTTGCCAGTCGCTGGCCGCTGGGGCTGAGTGCCAAGTCCAGGATCCAGCCGTTATGAGCGGTCGGGATCGCCCACCGGGGAGGAGCGGTTTCGTCTACGAATGATGAACATCGCAGTTGTCCCCAAGAATCGACAGAGTAAACGACTTCGGAGGGAGGCATGTCTCCTGGCTTCGTGGGGAGTGCCAGTCGTTGAACCCAGCCCTGATGACCGGTCAGTGGTTTGAGTTCCGCCATTTCGTCGGTCGTCGCATCGAAGCGCCGGACTTGCCCATCGTGCCCGGCGGCCAGCAGGAATCGACCGCAGGGGGTGAAGCGGGCGACACTCAGTTGACGGTCGGGCTTCAGTTGCCGCGTCTCTTTGAATTCATACTTGCTTTTCAGCATGGCCAGGTCGTCATTCATGGATTTTTCCTCTTGTGCCTGACTCGGCGTGACCAACCAGATTCTGCGGCCTAGTTGATTCAGGACAGAAGTTCTTTGACGACCGAACAGGCGTCGTGCGCGATCGGCAGGGGTTGGCCGTGATTGTCGTATTCCACCTTGCTGGAATCGATGCCGAGCGCCGCGAACCAGGTGTGGAACATGTGACCAATGTCGAACGTGTTTCCGTCGACAAATGTCCCCAGGTCGTTTGTTTTACCGATGACGGTTCCCCGTTTGATGCCGCAACCAGCGAGTGCCAGCGACCAGGCTTCCGGCCAGTGGTCTCGACCGATGTGTCCATTGATCCGGGGCGTCCGTCCAAACTCGGACATGGCGATGACGAGCGTTCGATCCAGCATTCCCCTGGTGTGCAGGTCTTCGATGATGGCCGCATAGGCCTGATCGAAGCGGGGCATCAGGCTTTGATGCCCCAGAAAGTTGTCACCATGAGTATCCCAGCCATAGCTGGTCACTTTGACGAAGCGGACACCCGCTTCGAGCATGTTCCGGGCGAGCAGCATGTGTCTTCCGAATTCGTGCGTCCCATAACGCTGAGTCTCTTCAGGCGATAACCGGGTCGTGTCGAAGAGGTCCTGCCGCTTCATCAGGGCGGCAGCCATGTCGTAGACGGCCGCATGAGCTTCCGCATTGTCGTGGCGATGCCGTTCGGCATAGCGTTTGTTGAGTGTCACTCGCAGTGCATTCCGGGTCTGGTCGTCCTCTTCCGAGACCGAAGGGTGTCGCAACAGGTTCTCGGGCGGTTTCCCGTCTCCAAAGGCGAGCGCGCCGTATTTGGGGCCCAGGAATCCGGCGTCCTGGTAAAAGAATCCGCCACCCCCGGGTTTGATCGACACATACGGGGGAAGACCGCTTTTGCCCGAGCCAAGCAGTCGAGCGACGGCCGAACCGAAAAAGGGATACGTGACGCCGCGGTTCTTCGGATCGCCCCGCTGAATTCGTGGGACACCGGCCGAGTGCGAGTTGTCCTGGGTGCACATGTTCCGAACCAGCGAAAGATGATGCATCACCCGGGCGGTTCGCGGCATCAGTTCGCAGATCTGGACCCCCGGAAGAGACGTGTCAATCGGGCGAAAGGGGCCCCCGAATTGCGTGTTCGGCTTGGGATCCCAGCTCTCATACTGACTCATCCCGCCATCGATCCAGATGAACAGCACCTGCTTGTCACTCGGAATTTCGCCTGCCACGGCCGGGCTGAACAGGGCGCTGGTTCCACCGAGAGCCAGCGCCCCCGCGGCAGTGGATGTGCCGAGCCATTGTCGGCGCGACATCCTGTGTTCCCACGGCTTGCAGAGAGGATTGAGCATGTTCACGTCGCTCCAAAGTTCGCTGTACGTGGGCAGGGAATCACTGTTCTCAGGCAGGCAGACAGGTCGTGCGCAATAGACGAACACAATCTCCAGGAAACATCAGTCTGCCGTGATGCGATGTGATCGGCAAGACGAGTTTGTTCTCGAATTTCCCCGGATCGAGCGGAATTGGGTTTCAATTGTTGTCCGGGCGTTCAGGCGGCATACTTCCGCGTGCTGTCGATCGCATCGAAACGCTCATCTGCGAGACTTCATCCATGTTCCGATCCCTGCTCCCTTCTGTCTGCGCCGTTGGCGTCCTGTTGAGTGCAAGTTCTGCCTGGTCTCAGGACCTGTTCGTCCACAAGTTTGAACGACAGCAACTGACCGACGAATACCTGTCGGAGGGAGCAAACTTTGGCGATTTGAATCGGGACGGCAAGCCTGACATCGTGCATGGCCCCTATTGGTGGGCGGGTCCCGAGTTCACTCAGCGGCATGAAATCTATCCCCCTGTCCCGCAGAATCGAAAGGGGTATTCCAACAACTTTTTCACGTGGGTGTACGACTTCAACGGTGATGGGTGGAACGACCTGGTCAGTGTCGGGTTACCGGGCTCCCCCGCCGTGTTGTACGTCAATCCGGGCGCAGGCAAGATCGCCGATGCCACATCGCACTGGGTCTCGCACAAGGTCCTGGACGCGATCGGTAATGAATCGCCTCAGTTCGTGAATCTGGTGGGTGACGACAAGCCGGAACTGGTCTGCAATCGACTGGGGAAATTCGGCTACGCCACGTTTGATCCGAAGCAGGGAACCGCCCCCTGGACCTGGCATCCGATTTCCGGTGACGTGGGCGAGTATCCGTTTGGACATGGCCTGGGCGTTGGCGATATTAATGGCGACAAGCGACTCGATGTGATCTACAAGGCGGGCTGGTTCGAACACCCCGCTTCAACTGATGGCGACCCGGAATGGACATTCCACAAGTACAACTTCACGGGCGCCGGCGGCGCGGACATGTTCGCCTACGACGTGGATGGTGACGGCGACAATGATGTCATCTCCAGCCTGCAGGCGCATGCCTATGGGCTGGCCTGGTTTGAGCAGGTCAAGTCCGAGCAGGGGATTGATTTCAAGCAGCACGTGATCATGGGGACCAAGGCTGAGGAGAACCCGTACGGACTGTTGTTCACGGAACCTCATACGGTCGCGCTGCATGACATCGATGGTGACGGGCTGAAGGATATCGTGACGGGGAAGACCTACTGGTCGCACCATGATCGAAGCCCGATGTGGGACGCCGGGGCGGTCGTCTACTGGTTCAAGCTGGTGCGTGGCAAGGAGGGAGTGGAATGGTGGCCCTTCAAGGCGGACGGCGAAGCGGGTGTCGGTCGCGAATTGATGGTGGGAGATGTCGACGGCGACAAGTTGCCCGACATCGTTGTGGGGGGGATGAAGGGGGCCAACGTGCTGCGTCACAAGGTGACGCGCGTCAACGCCGACGAGTACAAGGCATCGCTTCCGAAGAAGGTGGTTGCTGCTGCGGAGGGACTGACTCCGGAGGCGGCCGCGGCGGCGATGACGGTTCCCGAGGGGTTCCGTGTTCAACTGGCGGCGGGCGAGCCACTGGTGCACCAGCCAATTGCGTTCACGATCGATCATCGCGGAAGGCTGTGGGTGGCGGAGGCCTACACCTATCCGAACCGGGCCCGCGATGGCGAAGGGAAGGACAAGATTGTCATCCTGGAAGACAAAAATGGGGATGGGACGTTTGAATCCCGGAAAGTCTTCATCGAAGGATTGAACCTGGTCAGCGGCATGGAACTGGGGTTTGGCGGAGTCTGGGTCGGCGCGGCGCCCTACCTGATGTTCATTCCTGATCGGAACGGCGACGATGTGCCGGATGCTCCTGCGGCCGGGGCCACCCCTCAGGCGGGCCTGGCATTCCCCAAGGACGTGCCGCCCGGTGCGACCGTGCTGCTGGATGGGTTTGGCTGGCAGGACACGCACGAAACGCTGAACGCGTTCATCTGGGGGCCGGATGGCTGGCTGTATGGCTGTCACGGCGTGTTCACGCATTCAAAAGTCGGCAAGCCGGGAAGTGCCGACGAGGCGCGGCAGGGACTGAATGCCGGCGTCTGGCGATATCATCCGACGAAGCATCAGTTCGAAGTCTTCTCGCACGGAACCAGCAATCCGTGGGGTGTCGACTTCGATGATCATGGTCAGGCGTTCATCACTGCCTGCGTGATCCCTCACCTGTGGCACATGATCCAGGGAGGTCGTTATCACCGGCAGGGGGGCCAGCACTTTAACCCCTACACGTTTGAAGACATCAAGACGATTGCCGATCACCTGCATTATGTCGGGAAGATCCAGGACCATGCCTGGTGGGGGCATGAGCCGCATGCGCCGTCTGACACGCTGGCTGCCGGCGGCGGGCACGCCCATTGCGGCGCGATGATTTACCTGGGAGACAATTTCCCGGCGCAGTATCGCAACCAGATCTTCATGGACAACGTTCATGGAAACCGGATCAATGTCTGCCGGTTTGACCAGGCAGGGTCCGGCTTCATCGGTCGTCGGGCTCCCGATTTCCTGATTGCGAATGATCATTGGTTCCGCGGAATCAACTTGAAGTACGGACCGGACGGCTCGGTCTACCTGATCGACTGGTACGACAAGAACGCCTGTCATCGGACCAATCCCGAGATCTGGGACCGTACCAACGGACGCATCTACAACGTGAAGTATCTGCCGTCGGCCGGCGACAAGGGAGCGACGACACCCACCGGACTGGCTGCGGCAGGAGGAGATCTGACGAAGCTGACGGATAGTCAACTCGCCAATCTCATGCTGGAAAAGAACGAATGGTACGTCCGCATGGGACGGCGTCTGCTGCAGGAGCGTTCGGCGGGCCGCATGATGGATGTCTCGCAGGAACTCTGGAAGATCGCGCAGGAATCGACGGACGTGACGCGCAAGCTGCGCAGCCTGTGGACCATGCATTCGATTGGAAAACTGACGGAAGCTCAGCGGTTGCAGGTCTTGTCGTCCGACCCGAAAACGTCCAATCCGTTCCTGCGTGGATGGATGATTCAGTTGGAACTGGAAGACCAGGCGATCAGCAGGGAATTCCTGACCAGACTGGTGGAACTTGCCAGGACCGACACTTCTCCCGTCGTGCGATTGTACCTGGCCTCGGCGTTGCAGCGCCTGCCGCTGGAAGACCGTTGGGAACTGGCGGCAGCCTTGCTGGCGCATGCTGACGATGCGGGGGACCACAACCTGCCGCTGGTGATCTGGTATGGAGTGGAACCGCTGGTCGTGGCCGATCCGGTTCGAGCCGTGGGGTTGGCCAGGGTGTCGAAGATCGAGAAGGTGTCGCGGTTCATCGTGCGCCGGGCCGCATCGGTTCCGGAATCGACGAACGCGGCGGTCGACTGGCTGGCCGGGGTAAGTGACACGGGAATGCAGCAATTGCTTCTGGACGAACTGCGTCTGGCGTTTGAAGGCCGCGTGAATATTCCTCAGCCTGCGGCATGGGGACCCGCGTACGATCGTCTTTTGAAGAGTGACAACGCGGACGTGCGTGCGAAGGCGGATCAGATCGCGGTCTCGCTGGGCGACAAGCGGATCCTGCCGCGAATGCGCCAAATTCTGTCGGATGCCAAGCAACCAGTGGAGCAACGTCAACGGGCGCTGGACCTGTTGATCAAGGGACGTGATGCCGAGGCCGCCCCGGCGCTGCGCGTCGCCTTGAATGAGGCGGCGCTGCGTGCTCCCGCCCTCCGTGGACTGGCGGCATTTGATGATGCGGAGTCTGCCCCGGCGATTCTGGCACTCTATGGCAAGCTGACCGAAGCGGAAAAGCGGGATGCGATCAACACGCTGGTGTCACGTCCGAGTTCCGCGGGCAGGTTGTTTGACGCCATTGAAAAGGGGGATGTGCCGCGGACCGATGTGCATGCCTATCACGTGCAGCAGCTACTCGGATTCAAGGATGAAGCTCTGGCGAAGCGAATCACGGCCGTCTGGGGCGAGATCCGGGCCACGGCGAAAGACAAACTGGAACTGATCGCCCGGCAGAAGGGGCAACTGACCGCCGCGCGCTTGAAATCCGCGGACCTCAGCAATGGCCGACGTCTGTTCGCGAAAACCTGTTCCGCATGTCACGTGCTGTTTGGCGAAGGGGGAAAGATCGGTCCGGATATCACCGGTTCGAATCGCGCCAACCTGGACTATATCCTGGAAAACATCCTCGACCCCTCGGCGATCGTCGGGAAGGATTACCGGATGACGGTGCTGGCCCTGAATGACGGGCGCGTTGTCTCGGGGCTGATTCAGAAGGAAACAGACAGTGCCCTGACGATCCGGACGATCAACGACACGGTGGTGGTGGCCAAGGGGGATATTGATGAACGAAAACTGTCCGAACTGTCGCTGATGCCTGAAGGGCAACTGAATCAACTGACCCCCGACGAGCAGCGGGACCTGATTGCCTACCTGGGGACACCGACTCAGGTGGCATTGCGTGGTCCGAAGGCGCCGATCGATGCGAAGACGGGACGGGTCCCTGGCGCCCTCGAAGGGGAGGCGATGAAGATCGTGGGCAAGACGGGGGGAAATGCCGTCAGCCAGGGGATGGGAGGCTTCACGAAAGACCGCTGGTCGGGGAACGATCACCTGTGGTGGACCGGCGCAGGACCGGGAGCCCGGCTGGAACTGGAACTGCCGGTGGCCGAGGATGGGACGTTCCATGTTGAGATCGTGCTCGGGATGGCCAGGGACTATGGAATTGTCCAGGTGCTGCTCGATGGTGAGCCGCTGGGGGATCCCGTGGACTGCTTCAATACTCCGGATGTGATCACCACGGGGGTGCTGACGTTTGGCCCGCGGAAGATTAGCAAGGGGAATCACAAGCTCGGATTTCAGATTGTCGGCGCGAACCCCAAGGCGGATCGGGCATTCATGGTGGGGATCGATTATGTCCGGTTGGTGTCGCCACCGGCCCCCTGATCGGGCAAGGGAGCCACGGATCAAACACGGATTAAACACGGATCGGAATTCGCCCGGATTGGGCTCAGTGCGACATGTCCAATCTTGCTGATCACCTGTCACCTGTCAGAATAGTGGACCAACGGACAGGGGGACAGGGATTCCGTCACGATGAATTCGTGATTTCATCCGTGTCCGATCCGTGTTTCATCCGTGGCGAAGTTCTGCTCTACGAAAACAGCGCGCCGATTGGTTGGCCGGATTCCAGCATTCGCGTGGGGCGACCGGCGGGGTTGGTGTATTGCAGGTCCAGCGGCATCCCCATGTATTGGAACAGGGTCGCGAGCAAATCGTTCGGTGAAACGGGGAGCGATTTGGGGACATCGCCGCGGGCCGTGGATTCCCCGATGATCTGACCCATTTTCAAGCCGCCGCCGACCAGGACCTGGTTCCCCAGTTGAGGCCAGTGTTCGCGACCTCCGTCCTTGTTGATATGCGGCGAACGTCCGAATTCTCCGACGATGGCCAGCAACACTTTTTCATCCAGCCCGCGGTCATACAGGTCTTCAATGAAGACCGAGACCGCATGATCGAACTCAGGAGCCAGCTTGTGCATCTCCTGCTCAATCGTTCCGTGGTCGACCGAGGGATTTGTTCCGTGTGAATCCCAGCCTCCGTACCAGACAGTGACCAGACCCGCATTCGCTTCGGCCAGTCGCCGCGCGAGCAACAGGTTTTCACCCAGTTTCTTCTTTCCGTTGCCGTATCGTTCCCGCAGCCGGGGGTCTTCCTTGGAAATATCGAACGCGTTGCGGGCGCTCCCCTGGACCAGTTCCACCGCCCGATGTTCAAACTCGTCCAGCGCCAACATCATGCCGGTCTGGTCACTCTTCCGTTCGAGTCGATCCAGTGTCTGCCGCAGTGCCTGACGATCATGAACGCGATCGAGGCTCAGTCGCGGCGTCATGTTCTGCTGAGCATTCCCCTTGGCATCGAAGGGGGTATGAGCCGTTCCCAGCCATGCGGGGCCTTCGGCATACAGATGATCCAAGCCGATATAAGTCGGCATTCCTGTGATCGGATGGTTGGGGCCGCGACATTTGGAGAGCATTGAACCCAGGCTGGGACTGATGGGCGCCGCTCCATTGGCGGCGGCGGGATGATCGTGTCCGGTCGCCAGCCAGTGCGTGGCGGCGGCATGGTCCGCCGCCGTATGTGCGAATGAGCGGATGATCGAGTACTTGTCGGCCAGCCGGGCCAATCGGGGGAACAGCCCGCCGATGTGGGTTCCGGGGACGTTGGTCTGCAAGGTTCCGACGGTGCTGCGGTAGGGGAGCGGGTTGTCGGGCTTGGGGTCGAAGGTTTCGTAGTGAGTCGGCCCGCCGGAAAGAAACAGCCAGATCACCGTTTTGTCGGGGGCTTTGGTGCTGGTGTTCCCGAGTGCCGCTTGAGCTCGCAGCAGGTCAGGCAGAGCGAGTCCGGTCATGCCGAGCGCCCCGACCTTGAGAAAGTCGCGGCGGCTGGAGCCATTGCAGCACAAGGACTTGTGTGAACCGAAGACGTCGAGCATCGTTGATATTCCTTCTTTGATATCAAAGGGTATCAATTTGAGATCGGCGTTTCCAGAGGAAGGTCTGCACGGGAATTCTCCGGAGAAGTGATGGTCAGGTCGCTTTGAAGTGGCGTGGGAACCCGAGGGATGGAGGTAACGGA
>Ga0265327_10005786_pt1 | contig 10168 bp, 9 predicted proteins | sample 41621metaG_FD_202089 | JGI IMG/M metagenome (GOLD analysis project Ga0265327, IMG submission 202089) | Rhizosphere microbial communities from Carex aquatilis grown in University of Washington, Seatle, WA, United States - 4-16-21 metaG | ecosystem: Host-associated > Plants > Roots > Rhizosphere >... | reverse complement strand
TGGCGGCGGCGATCAAGGGCTACCGCATGGTGCTGATCATGCCGGAGGACCTGTCCGTCGAGCGGGCACAGACCATGAAGGCTTTCGGCGCCGAGCTGCTGCTGACACCCAAGAGCGGCGGCATGGAATACGCTCGCGATCTGGCCGAGCAGATGGTGCAGCAGGGCAAGGGCAGGGTGCTCGACCAGTTCGCCAATCCCGACAATCCGCGCATCCACTACGAGACGACCGGCCCCGAGATCTGGGCCGACACCGGTGGGCGCATCACGCATTTCGTCAGCGCGATGGGCACCACCGGCACCATCACCGGTGTCTCGCGCTTCCTCAAGGAAAAGAACCCCGCGGTGCGCATCGTCGGCGCCCAGCCCGACGACGGCTCGCGCATCCCGGGCATCCGCAAGTGGCCGCAGGAATACCTGCCCAAGATCTACGACCCGAGCCGGGTCGACCAGGTGGTCAATGTCAGCCAGGACAACGCCGAGGAGATGTGCCGGCGGCTGGCCCGCGAGGAGGGCATCTTCGCCGGCATTTCGGCCGCCGGCGCGCTTTGGGTGGCCCTCGAGATCGCCCGCAGCGTCGAGAATGCGACCATCGTCTTCGTCGTCTGCGACCGCGGCGACCGCTATCTTTCCACTGGCGTCTTTCCGGCCTGAAACCAATGTCCGACTACAAGTTCTGCCCCACCTGTGCCAGCGAGCTGGCGCATGTCGAAGTCCTGGAGGACGGCGGCCACAAGACCCGGTTGCGCTGCCCGTCCTGCAGCTGGACGCACTGGAACAACCCGACGCCGGTGCTGGCCGCGATCATCGAATATCGCGGCCAGGTGCTGCTGGCCCGCAACGCGGCCTGGGCGCACAAGGCCTATGCGCTGATCACCGGCTTCATGGAGGCCGGCGAGACGCCCCAGGAGGGCATCGCTCGCGAGATCAAGGAAGAGACCAACCTCGACGCCAGCGAGCTGAACCTGGTCGGCGTCTACGACTTCCAGCGCATGAATCAGGTGATCATCGCCTACCACGCGGTAGCCGATGGCGAGGTGTCGCTGTCGCCGGAACTGGTCGACTACCGCCTCTACGACCTGCCGGACCTGCGCTGCTGGCCGGCGGGCACCGGCTATGCGCTGGCCGACTGGCTGCGCACCCGTGGCCACGAGCCGGAATTCATCGAATGGCCGCGGCGGCCCGACTAAGGAACGTCCATGGAAATCCACAAAGAACTCGACGCCCGCGGCCTCAACTGCCCCTTGCCGATCCTCAAGGCCAAGAAGTCGCTCAACGAGATGACGAGCGGCCAATTGCTCAAGGTGGTGGCGACCGACGCCGGCTCGGTGCGCGACTTCCAGGCCTTCGCACGCCAGACCGGCAATGACCTGGTCGACCAGCAGACCGTCGGCAGCGAATTCATCCACGTGCTCAGGCGCCGTTGAAGCTCGGCCGAATGGCGCGACGGCTTGCAAACGGCTGCGTCGCGCTGGTCGTGTTCGGGGCCGCGGTGGGCCTCCTCACGCTGCTTTTCTGGGGCGACGGCATGCCCTCTGATGCGCCCCGCACGCCGGCATCGGCCACCGCGATACCGCTGGCGGTGCTCGGGGATTCGGGCAGTCATGCCTACCAGGACTCGCTCCAGTTGGCCGATCCTGCCGCGCGCGGAGGTCCGAACCGCGCGCGCACCTTCCAGTGGACCGAGGTGCTGGGCCGCATGCGCGGGCAACAGATCGACCAGGGCCCGTTCGTGCGCTGGGGCCGTCCCGGCGTGGTCGAGCGCGCGCGCGAGGTGCTGGGCCTGCCCAGCGCCCGCGCACCGCAGAAGGAGGACTACCTCTACAACTTCGCGAATTCGGGCGCCAGCTGCCGCAACCTGATGGGCACCCGATTCCGCCAGGCGCCGCGCCTGGTCGCGCTGATGGATCGCGATCCGAAGCTCTGGGAACGAGGCGTGGTGGTGATCGGCATCGGCGGCAACGACTGGAGCGCCTTCCTCGATACCGAGGCCAACAACCCCTCCGATCCGGCGCTCATCGCGGCCAACAACTTCTGCATCGACGAGATCCGCCGCGCCATCGCGCTGATCCGTGCCTCGCACCCGTCGACCCGCATCGTGATCGTCGGGCTGGCCGGCGAAGCCGACGATCCCTTCTCGCAGCACCGCTGGCAGACGGCCGCGGAGACCGCCAACATTCGAATGTCACTGGGCCGCTTCAACGAGCAATTGCGCCAGATCACGGTCGGGGACCCGCGCATGGCGTTCTTCGATCACCTGAGGTGGCTCAACCAGCTGATCGGCGGCCGCACCGATAGAGGCCAGCGCGACTACAAGGCTTTCAATATCGGACCGAAGCTGCGCATCACCAACACCATCGGCGACGACCCGCACAACACGGTCATGAAGGACGACCACAACGGCGTGGCGCTGAATGCGCTGTGGGCGCAGTCGCTGGCGCAGTTGCTGGTGGACAGCTTCGGCCTGCCGGTCAAGCCGATCAGCGAAGACGAGCTGGCCCGCTTCCTCGAGCCGCTGTTCGAGCAGTCTAGAGCGCCAGGCTCTTGAGGTAGGCGCGGAACGATTCGCCGACTTCCGGATGCGCCAGGGCCAGTTCGACACTGGCCTGCAGGAAGCCTTCCTTGCTGCCGCAGTCGTAGCGGATGCCCTGGTACGAATAGGCGTAGACCGATTCCTTCTTCATCAGCGCCGCGATGCCGTCGGTCAGCTGGATCTCTCCGCCGGCGCCCTTCGGCTGCTGGCGGATCTCGGCGAAGACGCCCGGCGTGAGGATGTAGCGGCCGGCCACGCCCAGGCGCGACGGCGCCTCTTCGGGCTTCGGCTTCTCGACCATGCGGTTGACCTTGACCAGGCCGTTCTCGACCGCCTCGCCGGCCACGATGCCATAGCGCTTGACCTGCTCCAGCGGCACTTCCTGCACCGCCAGCAGCGAGCCGCCCAGCTTCGCGAACATGCGGGTCATCTGCGCCAGCACCGGTTCGCCGCCTTTCGGGCCGACCATCAGGTCGTCGGCCAGCAGGACCGCGAAAGGTTCGTCGCCGACCAGGTGCTCGGCGCAGAGCACTGCGTGGCCCAGGCCCAGCATGCGCGGCTGGCGCACGTAGGAACAGGTCATGTCGTCGGGCATCACCGAGCGAGCGATGTCGAGCAGTTGCGTCTTGCCGCTGGCCTCGAGCTGGCTTTCGAGTTCGTAGGCGGTGTCGTAGTGGTCCTCGATCGCGCGCTTGTTGCGTCCGGTCACGAAGATCATGTCGCGGATGCCCGCGGCATAGGCCTCTTCGACCGCGTATTGGATGAGCGGCTTGTCCACCACCGGCAGCATTTCCTTGGGCTGGGCCTTGGTGGCCGGCAGGAATCGGGTGCCGAAGCCGGCGACTGGAAACACGGCCTTGCGAATGCGCATCGGTGATTGGGACATGGGCTTGGGATCAGGTCTTGGGTGGATGTGGTTGCGCCTTGTGACGCAAGATTCGCATACTAAAGGCCGCGGCGACCCCCGGTCTGTCAGCCGAGGCGCACAAGCTGGTCGCGCAGCCGGTCGACAGTGGCCGTGAAGTCGCTGAGCCGCTTGCGCTCCTGGTCGATCACCGCCGGCGGGGCCTTGGCGACGAAGGCGTCGTTGGCGAGTTTGGCATTCACCTTCGCGACCTCGCCCTCGATCCGCGCAAGCTCCTTGCCGATCCGGACCTTTTCCGCAGCCTTGTCGATTTCCATGTGCAGGCAGATGCGCACCGCGCCGACCACCGCCACCGGCGCGGCCTCGGCGGCAGCGGCCCAGCTGGCGGCGTCGTCGAAGACCTTCACTTCCTTGAGCTTGGCCAGGGCCTGCAGCACCGGCGCTGCCGCGCGCAGGAAGGCGGCGCCGTCGGCATCGTCGGCGACCGCGTAGAGCGGCATGCGGGTGGCCGGCGAGACGTTCATCTCGCCGCGCAGCGTGCGGCAGGCGTCGACCAGCGACTTCAGGCGCGCCACGTGGGCCTCGGCCGCCTCGTCGATCTTCTCGGGCTGGGCCTTGGGGTAGGGCGCGATCATCACCGACTCGCCGGCGCGGCCCGCCACCGGCGCGACCTTCTGCCAGAGCGCCTCGGTGATGAAGGGGATCACCGGATGGGCGAGCCGCAGCAGGGTCTCGAGCGTGCGGATCAGCGTGCGGCGGGTGGCGCGCTTGTGCGCATCGTCGCCCTGCTGGATCTGCACCTTGGCGATCTCCAGGTACCAGTCGCAGAACTCGTCCCAGGCGAACTGGTAGATCGCATTGGCGACGTTGTCGAGGCGGTATTCCTCGAAGCCCTTCGACACCTCGGCCTCGACGCGCTGCAGTCGCGAGGCGATCCAGCGGTCGGCCTGGCTGAAGCTCATGTAGCCATGCGCCGGGCCGCCGGGCGCGCATTCTTCCTTGGTGTGTTCCTTGAGGCCGCAGTCCTGGCCTTCGCAGTTCATGAGCACGAAGCGGGTCGCGTTCCAGAGCTTGTTGCAGAAGTTGCGGTAGCCCTCGCAGCGCTTGGCATCGAAGTTGATGCTGCGGCCCAGCGAGGCCAGCGAGGCGAAGGTGAAGCGCAGCGCGTCGGCGCCGAAGGCCGGAATGCCGTCCGGGAATTCCTTCTCGGTGTTCTTGCGCACCACCGGCGCCGTCTCGGGCTTGCGCAGGCCTTGCGTGCGCTTGTCGAGCAACTCGGGCAGCGCGATGCCGTCGATCAGGTCGACCGGGTCGAGCACGTTGCCCTCGGACTTGCTCATCTTCTTGCCGTGCGAATCGCGCACCAGGCCATGGATGTAGACATGCCTGAAGGGCACGCGGCCGGTGAAGTGCTTGGTCATCATGATCATCCGGGCGACCCAGAAGAAGATGATGTCGTAGCCGGTGACCAGCACGGTCGAGGGCAGGTAGAGATCGAGGTCCTCGGTCTTCTCGGGCCAGCCCAGAGACGAGAAGGGGATCAGCGCCGACGAATACCAGGTGTCGAGCACGTCCTCGTCGCGCCGGAGCTTCTTGCCGGGCGCCAGGGCCTGCGCCTCTTCCTCGCTGTGCGCCACGATGACGTTGCCGTCCTCGTCGTACCAGGCCGGGATCTGGTGACCCCACCAGAGCTGGCGCGAGATGGTCCAGTCCTGGATGTTCTCCATCCAGTGGTCGTAGGTGTTGACCCAGTTCTCGGGCACGAAGCTGACTTCGCCGGAGCGCACCGCGTCGATCGCCTTCTGCGCGATCGACTGGCCGCCGGCGTCGGGCTTGCTCATGGCGACGAACCACTGGTCGGTCAGCATCGGCTCGACCACCGCGCCGGTGCGGGCGCAGCGCGGCACCATCAGCTTGTGCTTCTTGGTCTCGACCAGCAGGCCGAGCGCTTCGAGGTCGGCAACCACCGCCTTGCGGGCAGCGAAGCGGTCGAGGCCGCGGTATTTCTCGGGCGCGTTGTCGTTGATCGCGGCGTCCAGCGTGAGCACGCAGATGCTCTCGAGCTGGTGGCGCTGGCCGACGGCGTAGTCGTTGGGGTCGTGGGCGGGCGTGACCTTGACCACGCCGGTGCCGAAGTCCTTGTCGACATAGGCGTCGGCGATGACCGGGATCAACCGGTCGACCAGCGGCAGCCTGACGCGCTGGCCGATCAGCCGGCTGTAGCGCTCGTCCTCCGGGTGGACCATGACCGCGGTGTCGCCGAGCATGGTCTCTGGGCGCGTGGTCGCGACGGTAAGCGAACCCGAGCCGTCCTCCAGCGGATAGGCGATGTGCCAGAGGAAGCCGTCCTCTTCCTCGCTCTCGACTTCCAGGTCGCTGACCGCGGTCTTCAGCACCGGGTCCCAGTTGACCAGCCGCTTGCCGCGGTAGATGAGGCCTTCGTTGTAGAGCTGCACGAAGGTCTGGGTGACCACCTTCGAGAGCTTGTCGTCCATCGTGAAGTATTCGCGGCTCCAGTCGACCGTGTCGCCCATGCGGCGCATCTGCCGGGTGATGGTGTTGCCCGACTGCTCCTTCCATTCCCAGACGCGCGCCACGAAGTTCTTGCGGCCTAGGTCGTGGCGGCTCTGCTTGTGCTCCTGCAACTGCCGCTCGACCACGATCTGCGTCGCGATGCCGGCATGGTCGGTGCCCGGCACCCACAGCGTGTTGTCGCCGGCCATGCGGTGATAGCGCGCCAGGCTGTCCATGATGGTCTGGTTGAAGGCGTGGCCCATGTGCAGGGTGCCGGTCACGTTCGGCGGCGGCAGCTGGATCGCGAACGAGTCCGCGCCCTCGGCCGGCTTGCCGGTGCCGCGGAAGCCGGCGGCCGAATAGCCGCGGCGCTCCCATTCGGGGCCCCAGTGCGCCTCGATGGCGGCGGGTTCGAAGGACTTGGACAGGCTGTCGAGGCCGGGTTGTGTCAGGGTATCGCTCATGGCGTGCAAAAGACGAACGGCATCCCGCAGGATGCCGCTTGTGGGGTGTGGAGTTGCGCCGATTTTATTCGACGCCGCCGGAGGCCGCCATCGGCATGCCCGCGCCGTGCGGCCGTCACGCAGCGCAGCCGATAATTGAGCGATGTTGTTCCTGCTTTCTCCCGCCAAGTCGCTCGACTACGAGACGCCGGTTCCGGCGACTCTGCCTGCGACCCAGGCCCGCTTCGAAGGGCCGAAGAGCCCGGCCGCCGAACTCATCAAGATCCTGCGCCAGAAGTCGCCCCAGCAAGTCGCCGAGCTGATGAGCCTGTCCGACAAGCTGTCGGCGCTCAACGTGGCGCGCTATGCCGCCTGGTCATCGACCGGCACCGCCGGCAATGCCAGGCAGGCGGTGCTGGCCTTCGACGGCGATGTCTATGGCGGCCTGGATGCCAAGACCCTCAAGCCGGCGCAACTGGCCTGGGCTCAGGACCGCGTCTGCATCCTGAGCGGCCTGTATGGCGTGCTGCGGCCGCTCGACCTGCTGCAGCCCTACCGGCTCGAGATGGGCACCCGTCTCGCGAACCGGCATGGCAAGGATCTCTACGACTTCTGGCACGCCCGCATCGCCGAGCATCTCAACGAGCGGCTGGCGGCGGACCGCACGCCGGTGGTGATCAACCTGGCCTCGCAGGAATACTTCAGGGCCGTCGATACGGCCGCGCTCAAGGCCCGCGTGGTCGAGTGCGTGTTCGAGGAATGGAAGGGCGGCCGCTACAAGATCATCAGCTTCTTCGCCAAGCGTGCCCGTGGCCTGATGGCGCGCTGGGCGGTGCTGCACAAGGCGGCGACCCCGCGCGCCCTCGAGAAATTCGACCTCGAGGGCTATCGCTTCGACGCCGCCGCCTCGGCGCTCGACCGGCTGGTGTTCCGCCGGAGGCTCGCATGAAGACCGTGCAGGTGGTGAGCGACGAATTGCGCAACTGGATCGTCTCCCAGCTGGCGGCCGGCCATTCGATACCCAGCCTGCGGGCCTCGATGCACGCGGCGGGCTGGCACGACGACGCCGCCAATGCGGCGCTGGCGCAGATCGAGATGCAGGGCCGCATGGGGCCGGCCTCGGCCGAGATCGGCGCCGCCGCGGCCACCCGGCCGCTTCCGGGGCCCGACCTCACGGATTCGCCGCTGCTCATCGACTGCGGCGACCGCAAGGTGCGGGTGCTGCAGACCATGCAGCACCCGCGCGTCATCGTCTTCGGCGACCTGGTCTCGGACGAGGAATGCAGTGCCTTGATCAGCACCGCCCGCGCGCGGCTGGCACGCTCGCTCACGGTCGAGACCCACACCGGCGGCGAGGCCCTCAACGTCGACCGGACCAGCGACGGCATGTTTTTCGAGCGGGGCGAGACCGCGGTCGTGGCCCGGCTCGAGCAGCGCATCGCCAGCCTGCTGCAGTGGCCGCTCGAGTTCGGCGAGGGCCTGCAGATCCTGCGCTATGCGCCGGGCGCGCAGTACCGGCCGCACTACGACTATTTCGACCCCGGCGAAGCCGGCACGCCGACCATCCTGCGGCGCGGCGGCCAGCGGGTCGCGACCCTGGTGATGTACCTGCAGGAGCCCGAGCGCGGGGGCGGCACCACCTTTCCGGACGTCGGGCTCGAGATCGCGCCCAAGCGTGGCTCCGGCGTCTTCTTCAGCTACGACCGGCCCGATCCAGCGACCCGTTCGTTGCACGGCGGCGCTCCGGTGCTGGCCGGCGAGAAATGGGTTGCCACCAAGTGGCTGCGCGAACGCGAATTCGTCTGACCGATCCGCAGCAATGAAAATCACAGCCAACGGCATCCAGATCGAAGTCGAGGACAGCGGAGGCACCGATCGCCCGACGGTGCTGCTCATCATGGGCCTGGGTATGCAGCTGATCGGCTGGCCCGACGATTTCGTCCGGGCGCTGGTCGACGCGGGCTACCGGGTGGTGCGGCACGACAACCGCGACATCGGCCTGAGCCAGGGTTTCGACAACGCACCGCAGCGCAACCTCATCTGGCAGAGCGTGCGCCAGCGCATCGGCCTGCAGGTGCGCTCTGCCTACACGCTGCAGGACATGGCCAACGACGCGCTGGGCGTGCTCGAAGCGCTCGGCATCCCGCATGCGCATATCGTCGGCGCCTCGATGGGCGGGATGATCGCGCAGCGGCTGGCGGCCAGCGCGCCGCAACGCGCGGCCAGCCTGGTCAGCATCATGAGTTCCAGCGGCGCCCCCAAGCTGCCCGGTCCGCGGCCCGACGTCGCGGCGGCGCTGATTCGCCGGCCGACCGACAACTCCGAAGCGGCGCTGGTGGCCTACGGCCTCAATTTCGCGCGGCTGATCGCCAGCCCGGCCTATCCACAGGACGACGAGACGACGGCCCAACGTCTCACCCGTGCCATGCGCCGGGCTTACCGGCCCGCCGGCGTGGTGCGCCAGATCCTGGCGATCGGCGCGGACACCGGGCGCGCCGCGGTGCTGCCGCAGATCGCCAGCCCTTCGCTGGTGCTGCATGGCGAGGCCGATCCGCTGGTGCCGATCGCCTGCGGGCGCGACACGGCCGAGCGGGTGCCCGGCGCCCGTTTCGTGGCCATTCCCGGCATGGGTCACGACCTGCCGCCGCAGGTCTGCGAGATCCTGCTGCAGAACATCATTCCCTTCCTGAAGACTGCCGAACGCCGCCCATGAGCCTGGCCAACACCCCCCAGCAATCCGAACTGGGCCGCGCCTCGGCCTATGTCGACCACTACGATGCCTCGTTGCTGTTCCCGATTGCGCGCGCCATCCAGCGCGAGGCGATGGGCATTGCGGACGACCGGCTTCCCTTCTTCGGCGCCGACCTCTGGACCGCATTCGAGCTGAGCTGGCTGAATGCGCGCGGCAAACCGCAGGTCGCGATCGCGCACTTCACCGTGCCCTGCGAGACGCCCAACATCATCGAGAGCAAGTCCTTCAAGCTCTATCTCAACAGCTTCAACAGCAGCGTCTTCGCCAATGCGGATGCAGTGCGCGAGCGCCTGCGCACAGATCTGGCCGAGGCGCTGTGGCGCGGCAGCGACCGGTCGGCCGGCATCGGCGTCAAGCTGATCGCTCCCGATGCCTTCGACCGGGAGCCGGTGCACGAGCTAGACGGCCTCGACCTCGACCGCCTGGACATCGAATGCACGCACTACCAGCCTGCCCCCGAACTGCTGAGCGCCGACGCCACCCAGGCTCCGGTGACGGAGACGCTCACGAGCCGGCTGCTCAAGAGCAATTGCCTGGTGACCGGGCAGCCCGATTGGGGCAGCGTGCAGATCAAGTACAACGGGCCGCCGATCGAACAGGCCGGCCTGCTGGCGTACATCGTGAGCTTCCGCGGCCACAACGAATTCCACGAGCCGTGCGCCGAGCGCATCTTCATGGACATCTGGAGCCGTTGCCGGCCCACGCAACTGGCCGTCTACGCGCGCTACACCCGTCGCGGCGGCCTCGATATCAATCCGTTTCGCGCGAGCTGGCCCCAGGCGCTGCCGGCCAACACACGGACTGCGCGACAGTGAGGGGCCCCCGTCAGCAAAAGTTTGGGCTGATTGCCGAAGGCTCCAAAAACAGTGCATAATCGAGGGCTCCGCTTCTGACGGCGCGGGCTTCTAGTGAGTCCTGGTGCAGTTGGGGGGTGGGAAGGAAAAGGCCTCGACTGCCTTGACCGGTTCGCAAAAACCGTGTCATAATCGAGGGCTCGGCTCCAGACGGTGAGTGTTGTGAGGACTGCTTCGGTGGTTTGCGCGGTGCGAGCGGGTTTGGGAG
>Ga0265327_10005785_pt1 | contig 10169 bp, 10 predicted proteins | sample 41621metaG_FD_202089 | JGI IMG/M metagenome (GOLD analysis project Ga0265327, IMG submission 202089) | Rhizosphere microbial communities from Carex aquatilis grown in University of Washington, Seatle, WA, United States - 4-16-21 metaG | ecosystem: Host-associated > Plants > Roots > Rhizosphere... | reverse complement strand
CTCCGGCGACGGCTCGGGCGGATTGGGCGGGGACGCTCGCCCGGTGAAGGACGGCCGCCGCAATGGTCACCACCGCAGTCGCCAACACGACCCCTGCCAAGACGTCGACCACCCAATGGTCTCCGAGGTAGAGACGACTGCCGGCCACCGAGAGGACCGCAACGATCGTCCCTAACAGTGCCGCGCGACGTCGCCAATCGCGGTACCGGTAGGCGACCACCACGGTCAATATCCCGGCGAGAGCGGCTGTGCCGGTGACGTGCCCGGAAGGAAAGGACCAGCCGCTTTCGGCAACCAGCTGAGCTTCTCCGGGTGGACGGTGCTCTCCGACTGTCCATTTCGCCACCGCGGCAAGGAAGAACGCACCCGCTACCGCGACCGCGACGGTGGCAGCGGTTCTCGCCGAGCGTGTGAAACGCCAGATCACGAGCGCCGCGACGACTGTCGCGATAGACACCGCCCTCGGGCTACCGAGGTGGGTGACCACGATCGCCACCGCGGTGAGCCAACCATGCCGATGAATCTCCAACCAGCCCAACGTGTGGTGATCGACAGCGGTGCCCGAGCCGTAATGGTGCGCTGTTGCAGCCAATGTCGCGAAGACCACGAACAGAGCTGCGGCGAGAACCACAGCGAACCGTGTGCTCGTTGTTTCGGGGCCTAGATTTCTCACGCTGAAAGCCATCGCGTCCTTCTCGTCGATACCGGGACCGACGAATGAGGTTAGATCCCATACCTGAGAATCCGCTGTCAGCACTCAGCCAGGTGCCATCGCCTTCAGTCCCTCGACGCGTTGTCTTTGCAACGTAACCGAGCTCGTGGCGTCCGGATCCCGGACCAACCCGGGTGTGACATCAGGTTCGCATTCGGGACCTGTGAGCACGCTGAGCGCCGGAGACGATAGGTCGGGCCGTCGAGTACTTGGGGGAGCGCTGCACTCATCGGCCCGTCCCCGTCCCTTCACGGCGTCTGGCCGCAGGCGAACGCAAGGGCGATCGTCGTGAACAGCAGATCCTTGATGCCGCCGAAAACCTCCTTGGCACAACCGGCTATCTCAATATGACGGTAAATGAGATCGCCCGGATTGCGGGCATCACCCGTGGCGGGATGTACTTTTACTTTGGCTCTAAACAAGAGGTAGTCACCGCGTTGGTGGCGCGCACCGTGCAGGCGCTACGCGAGAAATCGACAGCCGCACTGAACGACAACGTTGAACCCGCGGCAGTAGTCACGACGACCATGGACCGCATCTTGCAACTGTGGCTTCAGCATGGAGTAGTGATGCGGGCAGCAGTCGATCTGGGCTCCACCATCCCCACAATCGATCAACTGTGGACTGGCGCCGCTAACGTCTCCATTGATGCCATCGCCACAAGTCTCGAACGGTCAGCAATACCGCGCGGCGCCGGCCCGGGCGATGCACCCGCGGTGGCCCGCGCCCTGTGCTGGATGATCGAACGGACTTTTTACCGTGCATCGAAAGTCTCTGCGCAAGAACTTGAGCTAGCCAAACAGACATGCCAGATCATGTGGACGCAAATGAGGCAGTCACAATCGATTTGTTAACGACGAAGATTTGGCAACTGTCTGGCAGAACCGGCCTCACGCCGGCTTATGGGACCCGTAACACAGCAAAAGCATTAAGCCCCAACGAAAAATACGCGACTCTCGTCGAGTTCGCCGGATACGCACCCGTGCCGCTCTCCGCCGAGGACTATATCGAGTTGCTGCCGGTGCGGTGGCGCTCGATCGGCAAGACTGGCGTGCCGATTTTGCATCGCACCTACGACGCCAAAGCACTGAACTGGTGCCGCGGCCAGAAGTCCGACGTCCACAGCCGCCGAGGCCTGTCGGAGGTGCACTACGACCCGCACGATGTGAGCCGGGTGTGGATTCACAACCACCGCGATGGCGGCTGGATCATTGCCACCTGGAAGCATCTCAAAAGCGCACCAATGCCTTTCGGTGAAGCTATCTGGCAGCAAGCGCGGCAGATCCTCAGTCAGCGAGGTCTGGACAAGCCCACCGAAGTCGAACTTGCCCACGCAGTCGCCGATTTACTTGATCGAGCAAGCGCGGGGCCATCGCACCAGGATCATCCAGTGAGCAACATGCGAGAGCGAAAAGCCATTGAACGCAACAAGGTCACCACCAATCCTGTTTGGCCAAGATCGTCCGGCACAGCGGATCAAAAGACCAAGCCGTAGACACCAACTGCGGTCGCCGACGACGGGGATGAGCACGCAGAGGTGACGGGCGCTGAAATCGATGTCGCTGATGTGATTCCGCTGTCGGTCTTCGATGGTGGGGTGGCGCCACCCTGCTGGCCGAATACGACTGCTTCGCTTAGATTGATCACCCGACCCGGCCTATCGCTGGCATAGCAGGTGTGGTGCGCCGGCGACCGATGAGTCACCGTAGCTTCACCCAACGAGCTCGCGAACGCATCTGTTCTCAAATGATCTGTCGCAACCGTACACGCGTCGCAGCCCATGCAAGCCAGCCGAGACGCACCTCACCGGTCAGCGGGGCCCTGACCGTGAAATTGTCAGCGGCACAAGGTGCAATCCGCAAGTGCTGCCCGAAACTAGCCCGCTGCTTATGTGCTCCTTCCAGAGGAATGGGGGTAGGGTGAGGGTACGGCGAGATATTTGGTGCCCGCTCATCCATGGGTGTGACCGTGCCGAACGATTCGGCCCGTGCGCGGAGCCAAAGCAAGGAGCGTCCGATGACGCGTCAGCTGTTTTCAAAACCACGATGCGGGCCTGCCGTGCGTCTTCGGTTAAAGCCAAAAGCGTCACCTAGTGGATATGTCGACGGCGCCTGGTGGCCTTACTCGAAAGACTTGATGATCGAGCTGCCGTCGCTGCTCCGGGTACTTACTGTTCGCTTGGGCACCATTGACCGCGTGGTTTACCGAGTGTCAGAGTGGACATCGAGCTCGCGGCGCATGCTGTTTCGGGATCGCCGCGCACATTTGAACTGGTCACTCATTCAGCCACCTAACACAATCAGTATCCAAGGTGCTCATGGGATCCATCTGAACCTCTTGGTAATCGCCCCAGATGCCTAGGCAAGTGGTGCTCACAGCGCCATGATGGCTGCGGCAGCACCGGGCAGCTGCGCAACTGTCGCTCAGCTGCTACCAGCCCACGACATGCCCGTCTGTACCGACATGTTTGAGGCGCAAGACCGATGGGACACCGAAGGTGGGACGTTAGGCGCTGAACATCGAACCAATCGCTCTGTGAGCACCAGGCGCCGATAATGCGCGGCAGTCACAACAACCGCACCATCGCGGTACTTGAAACCGTTCCGACTGAACAGGACAAAGGTCATGGACTCTACGATCACGTTCCAGACTCCCTACGAGAAGCGCGTTGAATTGGTGGTCCAGGCGCTGATGGCATCGTCAACGCTTGACAACGATGTTGCCCAGATCGCTGCAGTCCAGGTGTTGCACGCGCTGGACTCGGTTCCGGAGAAGATCCGATGACCCGCGCTGTGATTTGAATCTGTTGAAAGTGTCAACCATTCACCAACCGTGCCGTTAGCGATCCTGAAGAGGGTACTGTCGTCACATATCTATCGTGGTGCGATTGAGGGTGCGCGTTGTCTGAGTTCCGTTGAGCGACAGGGAATTACTTATGACGCAGGCTGAATATGCTGGTTCGCCGGTTCGCTTCACGTTAGGGCCGAGCAGGACCGGCAAAATGGACGGGGCTTGGTGGCCCCAGGACGATGGACTGATTGCCCGGGAGTTGTCGCCCCTGATCGACGAGCTATTCGAGCACATTGGCACTGTCAGTCAGGTCTCACTGAACTGGAAGCCGGGCTCGTCGCGTTCCTGCATGAGGTCGGTTGCGATGCCTCAGTACCTCGCAAATCGGCCGTTCCATTGGGTGGTCACGCTCCGGGGCGAGTATCGAACGGTCCGCATGCTCATGGTGCCGGCACGCACCAACAAGCTCCTCGCTCGAAGGATCATGCGTCTGACTGCACAGATGCCCCTACTTGATTCCTCCAGTCAGAACCAGGTGACTGCGGCCCTACGAATAATCTTGGCTGCTTGAGGGATTCAACCCTCGTGACGGTTACTCAATGCCAGATTCTTAGTTAGTCCCGGACGCGACGACTATCGATAGGTGCCGCCAAGCTCAGATGGGACCAGCTGGCATATGCGTTTGACCACAACGAAGTTCGCCAACTGTGCCAATTTCATGATGGGATTCGCGCGGCGGGGTCAGGCGATCTCGGCTGACCGTCGGGATTCGGGTGCGCGTCCGCAGGTTGAGCCAAGCAGAGCCCCACACCATCATATCGTCACTGTGACGATATGATGGTGTGGGGCTGGATGGCTAGAAGGGGTATCATAGTCGTCAAATATACTGCGCCCGAGCGGTTTTAGATGTTGATGGAGAGCGTGCTTGGCGGATAGCCGACACGGCGTTGCCGTACGTACACGCGCCGAGCGGCGCGGGCATATGTGGGGACGTGAAGGTTGGCAGCCGGGGGTTAGATCGAGCGTCGGCACGGGAGGCGCACGTCGCAAAAGGTGCAGGTGGTGCCGCCCTTCGCATCCGCCCTGCGTATATCAACTGGTAACGAGGCGTGTTGGAGTAGGACGAGTTCCGGCGCACGGCGGGAACTGGGTGAAGTGGCACGTGCTGCGTACCAGTCTCCGTAGGTCGGTGCGGGATGCACCATCCTCGGGTGTAGGCCGCGGTCGATGATGAGGGGTGTTCGCATCGTCACCGCTCGGCGGGGGAGGAGCGCCATCTGTCGACGGGTCACGGCGATCGATCGTAGGACGGTCAGCTGTGGACCACCCCGGGGGCCTGGGCGTGACGTTGCGGGGATGTCCCGCTCCAGATGCGGCCGCCGATCTGATGCCAAAGCCGCCCGGACCGTGTTCCGGGTGATCTTCAACCTGCGCGCTATTGTCCGTTTTCATCTGACCTGGCGTATTTTCATTTGATCCGTCGCAAGTGCGTGTCGTTTTCACTTGATCTGTCACAGAGCTTCTAAATTGAGGGGTGTGCGGGCGTCTTCGGCGCCGGTTGCGCCGCAGGTGGCTAGTGACGTTGATTTGGAGTTCGTCTCGAACGGTCAACGCCACCAGATTCCGTTGTATCGCTGTGCCACAGTTGCGTTCGAGTTGGATTGTGATCCGGTACGGAACTTTCCCAGTTTCCGTGGGCAACGGAATTTTCCCGGGTTGTGGTGGTTCGCTACTACCGGTGAGCATGTTGGGCATGAATCTTGGCTGGAGCGCGACCAACTGATGCTGCTTGACGCCTCCCCCAGGGTGGTTGGCGTCGCGTCACAGCCGTTCCGTTTTCACTGGAGTGACGGTACTAAGCATGTCCCAGATTTCTTTGCTAGATACGCCGATGGTTCGGCCGTTGTTGTTGATGTTCGCTTGGATGATCAGATCGGCCCGGATGATGCCCGGATGTTCGCGAAATCTGAAATCACTTGTGGGGAGATTGGATGGGAGTATCGACGGGTGGGGTCGGTAGACCCGGTTTTGCTGGCGAATATGCGCTGGTTGTCGGGGTATCGACATCCGCGTGTATTGCGTGCCGGGATTGCTACCGAGCTGATTGCGGTGTTCTCGGCGGCTCGGCCTTTGTTGCGCGGTGTTCGAGAGGTCGGTGACCCCATTCATGTCCTGCCGGTGCTGTACCACTTGCTGTGGCATGGTCGCCTGGTAGCGGATGTCGGCACTGAGCCGTTATCGGAGACGACGATGATCGCGGCGGCGCGGGTGGTTGAGTCGTGACGCGGGCTGTGCGCGAAGGCGACGAAATACGGCTCAGTGGTGAGGTTTTAACGGTGCTTGCGTTTACCGGTGGAGTTGTGCGGCTCCTTGATGCGGCCGGCCAGCGACGGTGCGTGTCGTTGCCGGAGTTTCAGAGCGACCCGAGCTTGGAACTTGTGTCTTCTTCGCCGCCCCTCTGTTCCGAGGAACGGCTGACCGGTGTCCCAGAGCAAGTCGTTGATCGTGCGCGGTGGTGGGAGCAGCACCTCATGGAGGTACTGACAGGCAGCACAGCTGCGGGGGTAGTAGGGCTGCGGCCGGAGTTCGATCCGACGGTTACGACGTTGCGGCAGAGGGAGATAACCAAGGTCGCTGAATTGAATGCGTCCGGGCATCAGATTAGTCTGCGGACTTTGCAACGCCAACGAGCTGCCTACGAGGGGTACGGCCTTCTAGGAGTCGTGGACCGGCGTTATCTGCCGCGGCGTCCCGAGTATGGCCGCGTGGATCGACGAGTTATCGAGGTGGCGCGCCGCCTGGTGATCGAAGAGACCGATTTGTCGACTGGCACTGTGCGCCGATTCCGGCGCAAGGTGACCAAAGAACTGGCCAGCAGCTACGGTCCGGACGCGGCTGCGGTGATGCCGTCGGAGACGACGTTCTACCGGCTGATGTGGCGGCTGTCGTCGGGCAAGCACACCTTCGGCTCGGCGCGGACGCGCCGTTCCCTCGCCAAGCAGCCTGAACCGCCTTTTGGCGCGTTAACGGTGGCTCGCCCGGGTGAATGGGTCGAGATCGACTCCACGCCGTTAGACGTGCGTGTAGCGCTCGATAACGAGATCGTCGATCGTGTCGAATTGACCGGCATGGTCGACGTGGCCACGCGCACAATAGCCGCCGCGGTACTACGGCCAACAACTAAGGCGGCGGACGCGGCGCTGTTGTTGGCTCGTGCGATGACTCCCGAGCCGATACGGCCGGGCTGGGTCGATGCTGTTCGGATGTCTCGGTCGGTGCTACCGCACCGCAGAATGACCGAGTTGGATCAGCGACTACAGGATGCGGCGGCCCGGCCGGTGATCGCGCCGGAAACCATCACGTGCGATCACGGGAAAGCGTTCCTATCTCCGACGTTTCGGCAAGCGTGCCGCACTCTCGGTATCAATATGCAGCCCGCGCATCCCGACACTCCTACTGACAAGCCGCATGTAGAGCGAACCTTACAGTCAGTAGGGACACTGTTTCTTCAGGACATACCCGGCTACGTCGGATCGTCGGTCGAGCGTCGCGGCAAGAACGCCGAACGCAGTGCCGTCTGGTCGATGGTGGCCTTGCAGGAGTTGTTGGACGAGTGGATCGTAACTGTCTGGCAGAACCGGCCCCACGATGGTTTGCGTGATCCAGTGACACCGGCAAAAGCGTTAAGCCCCAACGAAAAATATGCGACTCTCGTCGAGTTCGCAGGATACGTGCCCGTGCCGCTGTCGGCCGAGGATTACATCGAGTTGCTGCCGGTCCGGTGGCGCTCGATCGGCAAGACCGGGGTGCGTATCTTGCACCGCACCTACGATGCCAAAGCACTGAACTGGTGCCGCGGCCAGAAGTCCGACGTTCACAGCCGACGAGGCCTGTGGGAGGTGCACTATGACCCGCACGATGTGAGCCGAGTCTGGATTCGCAACCATCGGGACGGCGGCTGGATTATGGCTACTTGGAAGCATCTCAAAAGTGCACCAATGCCGTTCGGTGAGGCGATCTGGCAACAAGCACGGCAGATCCTTACTCAGCGCGGTCTGGACAGGCCCACTGAACTCGAACTTGCCCGCGCGGCCGCCGATCTGCTTGATCGAGCCAGCGCCGGGCCATCACACCAAGGCTCGGCGATTAGCGTCCGAGGGCAAAAGGCCGTCGGACGCAACAAGGCCACCGCCAATCCTGTGTGCCCGAGGCCAACCGGCACGGTCCACGCCGTCGAGGACGAAACCCGGTCGTCGGTATCAGCTACAGCCGCCGATGACCGGGACAAGTACCCAGAGGCGGCAGACGGCGAAGACGATGTCGCTGAGGTGATTCCACTACCCGTGTTCGATGCGCGCAAGGAGGCCCAATCGTGGCGATTGTGATGGAGCCGGAGATAACCGCGGTCAACCAGTTAGAGGATCGGCGCCAGCCCACTACCACGTTGGAGGGCTGGCGCCGTTTCATTGAGGCCGATCCGCCCGTATTCGAGCTGCTTGATGATGCCTTTTGGGATGCTCTGGCCGACCGGGAACGCACTACCTATAACGAGGCTCGGGTGGCGCATCATTCGGAGCTGGTGGTGGTGACCACTTCTTCGATTGAGGCGATCACCAATCAGGGGCGGTTGTTGACGCTGCTCAATCAGCGCGAGATCGGTGCCCGGCGCGGATTGATCATCTCCGGGGCGGCCGCCACCGGTAAGACCACCGCCATCAAACAGCTGGGCCGTTTCCATGAACTGCGCCCGCGGGCACGCTTTCCCGGCGACGACGGCCGTATCCCGGTGGTGTATGTCACGGCCCCGCCGAAAGGGTCGCCGCGCAAGCTGGCGATGGAGTTCGCCCGCTTTCTGGGGTTGCCGACTATCAACCCGCGCATGAATGTCACCGACATCTCCGATGCGGTCTGCCAGGTCATGATCGATGCCCGCACCGATATCGTGGTGGTCGACGAGATCCATAACCTGAACTTGGATACCCGCGCCGGAGAAGAGCTTTCCGATCACCTGAAATACTTCACCGAACATCTGCCGGCCACCTTCGTGTACGCCGGGATCGAGGTGGAGAAATCCGGTTTGTTCACCGGCACCCGCGGCCGCCAACTGGCGGGGCGCTGCGGGGTCATCCACACCAGCGCGTTTCCCGATGCAAAAGAGTGGCGCCAGCTTATCGCCGCCATGGAGGGCACGTTGCGGCTGCACCGGCATAAACCGGGAACCCTTGTCGCTGAGGCTCGTTACTTGCATCTGCGCACCCGAGGCATGATCGGCAGCCTGGCCCATCTAATCCGGGCTGCTGCTATCCAGTCCATGCTCGACGGCAGCGAGAAAGTCACCAGGGAGCTGATGGATACGGTGCTGATCGACTACGCCGCGCACACCGCCGCGGCCCGCACTGCCTGCTGACATGGCCCCGGTCCGCGCGTTCCCGACCGGCCCGCGGGCGCCGCTACCACGCCGAATCTGGCCAGTGTCCTCAGAAACGGTGTACTCGTATCTGACCCGGTTGGCTAGCTGCAATCACCTCCCGGTACATGCGCTGCGCCAGTACTTATCCGGCGAACCCAAGGGCCTGAAGCTGCGGCCCGAGTGGCTCGCTATCGCCAGCGGATATCCGGTGGATCTGTTGACAGATCGGCTCAGAGGCCTGTCCGGCCGCCATGACCTGGCCGAGCAGCACCACCGGGCGAGGCTGGCGTGCCGATTCTGCATGGCGCGCAGAGGAATCTACGAGCCAGTGCATTGTTGGCTTCCTGAGTACCACACGGTCTGCTACCGGCATCGCTGCTGGATCGGCGCCCCGGCTCGCACGTGGTCGGATCAACGTAACCTCGAACACACCCCGGCGATTCTTGCTGCGGCACGACAGCATGCACGGATGGTGCACCGGCACAAGGATTCTGCCGCGTTCGCTATGCGTGATGCGCGCCGAATCCTGACCTGTTGGTGGCGTGAAGGCCGTCCTGTCACCCCCATATTGGCGCTGCGTAGTCTCACTGTCGCAGACTATCTGCCTGCCTATCGTGATCATGTGACATTGGCGTGTGCACTGGCGGACTACCAGCCGCACATCACCGATGGCTATCTGCAGGACGGACCGCCCATTCGTGAGCTGTGTCATCGCATTGAGGCGCATTTCGGTGACCGCCGCGGAAGTGCGGGTGCGATCGAGCAATGGATTTACGATCAGCACCTCACCATGCGGCCGCAAACGGGTTTGATCACCGGCCGACGTGGACCCACCCACCAGAGACGACCGTCGTTGGTGAGGCTGCAGCCGGTTCCATCAGAGGAGTTCGGCCCCTAAGCGTTAGATAGCGGCTGCGTGCGGCAGCGCTGCCTGTGGGGCCACCAGCTGTTTTCGCGTAGCAGGGTGGCGATGGCCGGCACGGTCAGGGTGCGTACCAGAAAGGTGTCTAGCAGCAGGCCGCAGCCGATGACGAGGCCGACTTGGATCATGATGGCGATGGAGCCGACCATGAGTCCGAACATGCTGGCGGCGAAGATCAATCCGGCAGAGGTGATGACCGAGCCGGTGTTGGCTACGGTGCGTAGCACCCCGACCCGGATGTTGGTGCCCGATTCTTCGCGGAGCCGCGAGATCAGCAGCATGTTGTAGTCGGCGCCGACGGCCACCAGGATGATGAACGCCAACAAGGGTACGGG
>Ga0265327_10005784_pt1 | contig 10169 bp, 6 predicted proteins | sample 41621metaG_FD_202089 | JGI IMG/M metagenome (GOLD analysis project Ga0265327, IMG submission 202089) | Rhizosphere microbial communities from Carex aquatilis grown in University of Washington, Seatle, WA, United States - 4-16-21 metaG | ecosystem: Host-associated > Plants > Roots > Rhizosphere >... | reverse complement strand
GATGTGAAGTGCCTGAGAGTTTGTCCAGATAAATAATACGCCCGCTTTTATGATCAACCAGCAGCGTTTCTGCAGCACCATAATGTGTAGGCCAAAGGCTGACCATAGGAAAAACGAAACGTCCTGGGTCAGACCTAAATGCAACTGCGCCAATCACTTTCTCATGATGTATATCCAGCACAGGCATGACCCAGTCAATATGAACATCCGCAGCTTCATCCATGTACAAATCAGTCTGGACAACCTTTGCAGATTGCAAAGAAAACTCTATATTTTGTTTAAGCTCAGGCCCGATAGGATGCTGGCTACCACGAGAGAATAAAATTCTGCCATTTCTATCGAGAAGGGATATTTGGCTGAAGTGAAATGCCCTGATGAAGGATTCAAATTTTTCATCAACATCCGTAGTATCTGCACCACTCTTGCGCTCGATCAGATTTCGCAAGTCTTCTGCGTAATCTCGATCCGATGACAACAATTGCACGTCAATACTACGTTCCTCCAACCATTTCTCAACTTGCGCTGCCTTGATTCTGGAAATGACTCGCTGATCGTCAAAAGCATCCTGCTCAGATTTCGGTGTGTAGTATTCGATGACGAAATAGCTGATTGCAGGAACAGAGAGAGAAAGTATAAAGAGTAAAGCATACAATCGTCTTTGATCAGTACCTTGTACTGTAGTCGATTCTTCAGTTACATGCCGAACATGAGAACCTCGCCAAACCTTTAACAACAGGTAAAGTATGCCACTCGTCACAAATACAAAGAGAAAACCCTTTGCGATTTCAAGCTTATGCTCTAGCGCAGGGTCCTGCACTGTATAGGTCAGTAGATATCCAGAGAACGCAATCCATGCGCTTGCAAAAATCGCATAAAGAAGGACTACTCTTGAGGGAGTCAGTTTGTTCATTTGCATTGCTCTCTCTAAGCCAGAATCAGGTTTTGCCAGCCACGTATTGCCGAATGAAATACGAAGCCAGTGGCTGTTATTGGTATGGGTTCAGATTACGCCTAGCTAGGCGAGATGGTCAATCGAAAAGAGCTACTTAAATAGCTCTAATTAATGAGATTGATCAATGACATGCTCATCAAGCATTGCGGAAGTCACAATCGGCATCAGAGAATCTATCTTCAACATCACGGCTTGCAGCACGCCAGCTGGCAACTGCAGCTTTTCCCATGCTCCTGTGGCAAGTGGTGGCACCAGAAATTCGCCACGGCTACCGCAACGCATGGCATTCACTATAATATCGGCAACATGCACTGTGGCAGCTTCGAGAGAGTGATGTGGCGCATCCATTGGCGCATGGTGATAGCCTATGGCTTCCTGTAGCCAGATGGGCAGCTTCAGATTCGCTGCAAATACTCCACCTACTTCAGCGTGGTGATATCCCAATACCTCTTCTTCCAAATCATATAAGGCATCGCTGGCATGGCGTTTCTTCAGGATATTCATCAACGACCGCTCAGAAATTTGCGGATACATGAATAAGCTACCTATGTCATGCAACAAGCCCGCCAAAAAGAAGCGAGCGATATTATCTGGCGCCAGATAACCTGCAAGGCTGGCACACGCAATGCCGGTAGCAAGGCCATGCTTCCAGAATGACTCTCGGGTCACAATATCAGGTGACAGCCGATTGAGCACTTCCATCAGAGATATACCCAGCACCAGATCACGTATTTCGACATGCCCAACCAACCTGACAGCTTCTGCTACCGTGGCGACCTTCTGTGGATGGCGATAAATACCGGAATTCACCAGTTTAATTAAACGATTCTTGACGATGAGCTCACCCTCATCCAGAACACTGGTGATGGATACTTCGCTCTCGCCCCCCTGGCGAATCAAATCATCAATTTTAAAATAACTGGTACAGACCCCTGACAACTCGATATTCGCCAGTACCTCATCCTGGATTTTTCGGCTATTCAATTGCGCCCTCCTGATTCTTGATCAGCGCATTAAAACGCCTGACGACACAAAGTCCACGCAACTCAAACATCATGGGTTGCGACATATCGGCCAGTCTAAAAGCTTCCTTCATCTCACGCTCCGCGATACGTAATAGCCTTGCATATTCAGGCTTAGCAGTGATCTGAGCAGAAAACTCCTGCTGTACATTTATCTTTTGAACCTTGATTACCATGCATTTTCCCTTGTAAATAGCGCAACTTAGCGAGCCAATCAGCTTGAAAGTCGACAGTTTATGGAATTTAGCTAAGGCTTTATTGATACAAATCAAATCAAGTTGCTAGATGGCTTCGTAGAATGCACTCACTTAATTAGGTTTATCAATTCAGGTTTATTAATTTGTGGAGGCTTTAAAAATGAAGAAAACTATCCTGGCAATAGCAATCGCGGCAGCTTTCGCGCCAGTTCTGGCACAAGCTGAAGCAGGCGATTTTGTAATCCGCGCTCGCGTTGTAGACGTATCACCAGATGAAAGCAGTAATCTGGGTAAGACAGTAAACAAGAATGTTGCTCCTGTGATGAGCCCTGGTGCTGAGTTGTCTGTCGACAACAACGTCATTCCTGAGCTGGATTTTTCTTACTACATCACCAAGAACATCGCAGCTGAGTTGATTCTTGCACTCGGCACACGCCATGACGTCAGCATCAAGGGTGATGCTGGTGCAGTCGTAGGTAATCAGAATCTGGGCAGCGTTAACCTGTTGCCACCAACCCTGACATTGCAATGGCACTTTAACCCAGACCAAATGATCGACCCATATGTCGGTGCTGGTTTCAACTACACAGCAGTGCTTGATCGCAATCTGAGAGTTAACCAAGGCGCTTTAGCTGGCACAAAGATCAAGATCGACTCAGACAGCTGGGGCTTCGTTGGTCAAGCTGGTGTTGATATCAATCTGAAAGATGGCTGGTTAATCAACGCTGACGTGAAGTATGTACAAATCGATACAGATGTAAAACTGAAAACTGGCGGCTGGACAAAGATTGACTCACTGGACATCAATCCATGGGTATTCGGTATCGGCGTTGGTAAGAAGTTCTAATTTAAAGTTTTAGCGGTAACAGTAACACTAGTATATCTCCCCTTGGTTCCACCCTCCCCCCACCTGAAATTTAAGTGGGGGATTTTTTTGCCCATCATTTATGCATACATTAGCTTTTGCTTATGACTTCTTGCTCATAAACTCCTGATAGATATTTCTGTGCCTCATGCAATCAGCACTTTCCTTATCTGGGCAAAACTCTTTTAATTTACAGAAGCAGGTTTTGGCGATCATCTGCTCCAGCGTACATGGCGTTGATTGATCAATGACGTCAGCATTGAGTAGTGTGGCATGGGAAGATTGCTCAGTCATAAAAAAATAGCCTTTGATAGAAATGCAGTGAATGGGTATTCAGTCGGACTCGAAACTTGAACACTTGTTCTGAGTTTCGCAACATTATTCGATTACTGTGATGGCAGCAACTGCAGCTAGCAAGCTGCTGATAGTGTGGCACTTATGACAACAGAGCTTTCGATCCCTTGATACCGTATTTTCGGTTATCGACTAAAAAAGCTTCAAATTCCAGAGCTGATAATGGCTTGCTGTAATAATAGCCTTGTACCTCATCACAGCCCTGATCAGTTAGAAAATCCAGCTGGCCTGCAGTTTCCACCCCTTCAGCTATCGTCTGCAAACCAAGGCTGCGCGCCATATTGATAATCGCCGCAACAATGGCTTTATCTTCAGGGTCGGTAATGATATCGCGCACAAAAGACTGATCAATCTTGAGCTTGTAGACCTTGAATTTCTTCAGGTAACTGAGTGAGGAATAACCTGTTCCAAAATCATCAATCGACATACGCACGCCTCTATCGTGCAAGTTGTTCATCACAGCGATTGCGATTTGCGGGTCATGCATCGCCACACTTTCGGTCAGTTCCAGCTCCAGATATTCTGGTGGCAACCCGATTTCATTCAGTATGCTGGATACCAGGTCTGGCAAATCGGCATGCCGGAACTGTACCGCCGACAGGTTAACCGACATCACCAGCGGAGCAAGACCAAGATCCATCCAGTTTTTAGCCTGTCGGACAGCATGTCTGAGCACCCATTCCCCAATCGATAATATCAGCCCATTATCTTCTGCGACCGGGATAAACTCGGCTGGCGAGACAAGGCCAAGCTCAGGGTGTTTCCATCTTAGCAAAGCCTCCGCCCCGATTACACGGCCATCAAGCAATGATAACTGTGGCTGGTAATGCACGAACAATTGCTTGTCTTCAAGCGCATGACGCAAGGCACTGAGCAACTGCAGATTGCGTGCTGAACGTGCTTGCATTTCTGCAGTAAAGAATCGGTAGTTATTCCGGCCCTCCTGCTTTACACGATACATCGCGGCATCGGCATTTCGTGAAAGGGTTTCCAGATCTATCCCATCATCAGGATACAGGGCAATGCCAATCGAGCCGGTAACGGTCAGCTCGTATTGCTCAATCTGGTATGGCTGGGCAATCACACTCAGTAATTTCTGCGCCACATGCTCAGCACCTCGGGCATCTGCGCCGGGTAACATCAGAATAAACTCATCACCACCCAACCGTGAAAGAGTATCTTCTTCACGTACCGCACCTTGCAGGCGCTTCGCCAGCTCGATCAACAGCAGATCACCGACACTGTGGCCCAGCGTATCGTTAATATTCTTGAAATGATCAATATCCAGAAACATCAGCGCGAGTCTGCCGTTGTTACGTTTCACCAGACTTAATGCATAGTTAAGATGATCATCCAATTGCGTGCGGTTTGGCAGGCCGGTCAGGGCATCGAAATGAGCAAGGCGCTGTATCCGTTGCTCGGCTTGCTTACGCTCAGAGATATCCCGAATAAATGCACTGAACAGCGGACGTCCTCCCACATAAATTTGGGCAATAGACATTTCCACTGGGAACTCTTCACCACTCGAACGCATGGCGTTTACTTCGATGCGCCTACCCAGCATCCTGGATTGATTAGTCGCCAGCAATCTGCGCATACCCTTGTCATGCGCTTCTCTAGCCTGGAGCGGAATAATCAGGCTCGCCAATAACTGGCCTATTGCCTGCTCACGCTTATAACCAAACATACTTTCTGCAGCGCCACTCCACTCTGCGACAAAACCCTGATCATCCATATTAATAATGGCATCAAGAGAGTTTTCCAGCACCAGTCTTGAGGACTCTTCGCTTTCAATCAGCTTGGCCTTGAAATGTATTCGTTCAGACTCAAGCTGATAATGGTCAAGTGCGAAATCGATATCTGCAGCCATTTCAAGCAGCAGTCCTTGTCCATCAGCATCAAACACGATTTTATCCTCGGCATAGATGTTGAAGGTACCGATGATCTTGCCATTACAATGCAGGGGGATATAAGCTGCAGCACCCAAACCAGAGGCACGGGCGATTTCATGCCAATCTTTAGTCGTCGGGTCGCTCAGGTAATCCAGACACCAATATGGCTGGTTTTCGCGGATAGTGACTATAATTGGATGGTTGCGGTAAAAAGCATCTGTAGCAGCTGGCAGTTGCTTTATCTCCAGCTGATCTGCACCAACACCATAAGATGCAATCGGTTTGAACACCTGACTTTCGTCATCTGACAGCCCGATCCACGCCAACTTCATGCCACCGAACTCAACGATGTCACGACAAATCTGGATGAATAATTCCTGTGAGTTAGCACACCTGACGATTGCCTGATTACATTGACTTAACGCTGCATAAAGTTGCGTCTGGCGATGACTTTTGGCTTCAGCCTTATTGCGCTCTCTATCGATTTTTGCCAGCTTGATCTGGGTTTCTGATAGCCAACCCATGATGCTATTTTCCATACCTCGCGCTACAGCAACTGGGGATGAGAAATCACCGCTACCGATTTTTGCAATATTCGCATACAGCCCATCTACCGAGCTACCCAGACTCTGATGTAGTGCTCGATAAGTTCTTAAAAGTACCAAAACCAATAACAAACCAAAAACTATAAACACCAAGCGCAGCATAGTTGCTACTGTCTTTGCATGCTCGACTTCTGCACTGGTACGCTCTTCCATTAATCGATAAAACTCGCTGATTGGCCGCATGATTTCAGCCTTAGCCCGATGATAAGCTTCATCGTTCAGCATCATGCTAGCCTTGGCCTGATTTCCCTTATCCATAGGCTTTGTCGATTCTATTAGCTGCATTGCAGCATATTCCGTACTGGTCAAAGTGTCGGAATTGGCCTTGGCCATCGCAAGTTGCGAAAATTCCTCTTTGGTAAATCCCGCTTTCCGCATCAGTTCCAACAGTGCGATTTTTTGACCACTCGTGGCACTTGGTCGCTGGTTATCGTTGAGTACCAAATCCCAATAAATATCGTTATATCTTTGCGGGCGCGCTACCTTGCCATTACGGATATCCAGTATTTCCTGATAATGCTCTTTATAAATTGGGTCGCCTGTCGATATATAAGTACGAACCATGCGTGTGAGATCATCTGACGACTGACGCAACTCATCGGCCATCAGCTGAGACTGGAAGCGAATATCGTTCGCTATATCTATCTGCTTTTCCGAGAACACATAAACAAAGAAGACTGCAGAGAAAATAAAAAAGATAGCCATCGTCAGCCACAGGCTACGATAAAAATAGGAGATTTTAAGTTTAGGTGTCACAGCTAGATTGTATATGAGATATCGTCTAGTTTAAGGCCATAAACAGGATGCCTTATCTGCTCTATATCAAACAAACTGAATTGAAAAATTGCACTCTGTCTAAAACTCATCCACTATTGACCCATCATCTCATTGCGAAAACTCGATCCTACCGAAACTGAAAATGAGCATCACAAGTTCCGATTTTTTTAATCCCTCGGGCAGCAATCAAAACCCGTCCAGCCTAATGACATATGGCTTTGCCGTTCTCATTACACTGGCCACCATGGGTCTGCGCCTGAGCATTCCTCTGGAGTTTGGTCAACATCGCCCACTACTCATCATCTTTGTGCTGCCTATCATCGCCAGCGCATTGATGGGCGGCCTTGGGCCGGGCATTTTGGCGACGCTACTTTCTGGCGTCCTCGTTCACTATATTCTGATTCCGCCAGAATATAGCTTTGACGTTTCTTCTGACCTTGACCTACTACACATCAGTTTTCTATACATAATCGGGATACTTGTCAGCGTCATGAGCGAGTCTTTGCATCGATCACGGCAGCAGGAGATGAGCAAGCGCCAAGAACTTGAACAATTTCGCAAATCTCAGGAAACCTTGGCGGCACAATCCCAAGCCATATTCGAACGAGCAGCCAGCGGTATCGCCATTGTTGACCCGATAGGCCATTGGTTACGGGTTAACCAGAAACTCTGTGACCTGGTTGGTTATAGCTCTGAAGAGTTACTAAGCCTGACTTTTCAGGATATTACCGACCCAAGAGACTTGGATGCCGATCTGCTCTCCATGCAGAGGTTATTAAGTGGCCTGACTGACTCTTACTCTATTGAAAAACGCTATATACGCAAGGATGGCAATACCGTCTGGATAGACCTCACAGTCAACCTGGTCAGAGACAATGATAACAAGCCCGCCTACTTTATCGCCGTGATACAGGACATACAAAAACGCAAGGAAACAGAAGAGGCATTGTTATCGATTAATAACGAGTTAAAACAAGCTCAGGCAATCGCTGGGCTCGGCAAATGGCAATGGGATATCGTTACTGACACACATACCTGGTCTGAGGAGATTTTCAGCATCTATGGCCGAGACCCCAGCTTGCAACCTGCCGGGTACCCTGAAGTACAAAAATATTTTAGCCCTGAAAGCTGGCAAGAACTTTCAACTGTAGTTGAGAACTCTTTGAAGACGGGTCGCAGTTATCAATGTGATGCTGAAGTGATTCGTGATGACGGCACACGACGCTGGATCATTGCTAGTGGCGATGCCAAGCGTAATGAGCATGGTGAAGTCATCTACATGCATGGCACAGTGCAGGACATTACCCAACGTAAGCAGGCGGAGCTTCAGCTTAATTTATGGGGGAAAACATTCGAGCTTTCAGATTTTGGACTGGCGATTGTAGATACCAAAACCAATCAATTCCTCTCAGTGAATCCCGCCTTTGCAAAACAGCGCGGATATCAAGTCGACGAACTTGTAGGACAATCCATATTCAAGATATATCACCCAAGTGAACATGAGAAGCTCAGGAAAAATGTCATGTTGCTTGAGGACACTGGTCATGGTGGATTTGAGTCTGTGCACGTTTGCAAAGACGGCCGCAGTTTTCCAGTGCAGATTGAGGCCACACTGATTAAACCTGTAAAGGGTGGGCCAACATTCCGTTTCATCTATGCACTGGATATCAGTAGTCGCAAAAAGACCGAACAGGAACTTCAGCTCTGGGGCCATGCTTTCGAGACTGCAGACTTTGCTCTCGCCATTATTGACCCCGAGAGCAAGACCTTCCTATCGGTAAATCCAGCATTCGCAAGACAGCGCGGCTATACGATGAATGAGCTAAAAGGCAAGCCTGTGATGAGTCTTTACCCTCTAGACCTGCACAAACAAGTAAAAGACCGCATCATGCAACTGGATCAGGAAGGCCACGGCATTTTTGAATCCGTCCATCTTCGCAAGGACGGTAGCAGCTTCCCGGTACTTCTGGATGTGACTGTGAACAAATCATCTGAAGGCAAGTCACTCTCGGTCTTTACTTATGCCTTGGATATTTCTGAGCGCAAAAAGGCAGAATCAAAAATCCACACACTGGCATACTTCGATGGTCTCACAGGCTTGCCTAACCGCTCCTTGTTAAATGATCGTATCAAACAAGTAGTCGCTATGGCTGATCGAGAGCCGACACAAAATGCATTGATACTATTGAACATCGATCACTTTAAAAACCTCAATGATGCTCGCGGTCATCATATTGGAGACAATCTGCTGATTGCCGTCACAGAACGTTTACGTGGCTTAATCAGAGAAGGTGATACCTTAGCCAGATTTGGCGGAGATGAGTTTGCCATTTTGCTGCAAGCACTTGACGACTACCCTACAACTGCAAGCCATCACGCCGCAGTCGTCGCCAGCAAACTTCATGATGCAATATCGCAGTCATTCATTATTAACGATGATGAAATTTTCATTACCTCGGCGCTGGGTATTACTTTATTCCCGGAAGCGGATCATGACTTGGTCGACAGCATTCTTCGGCGTGCAGACACAGCGCTACACAAAGCCAAGCAGAATGGCGGCAATCAGACCGTATTTTTCGAATCTGCAATGGGCCGCGCAGTGGAGCAGCATTTCCAGATCGAGAGAGAGCTTCACAAAGGGGTTGAATCAGGAGAACTAAGACTACACCTGCAATCCCAAGTCGATGCAAATGGCAGAATTACTGGGGCTGAGGCGCTCATCAGGTGGCAACATCCACAACGCGGCCTGATCTCACCAGCACTTTTTATTCCGATAGCAGAAGATTCTGACCTCATATGTGAAATCGACAACTGGGTTTTTGCAGAAGTCTGCCAAATATTAGCAAGCGACGAGATGAAGGCGCGACCTTTACGCATCGCCGTCAATATCAGTGCTCGCCACTTTCGCCAGCAGAGTTTCGTCAACTCAATCAAGAATCAACTACTGGCCACAGGCGCAAACCCGAATCAGCTCACGCTCGAAGTGACCGAAAGTCTGGTGATCGACAATATCAATACCGTCATCAGCAAAATGATTGAACTGAGCAAACTGGGCATTCACTTTTCGATTGATGACTTTGGCACAGGCTATTCCTCACTGTCATACCTGAAAAGCATGCCTATCCATGAACTCAAAATCGATAAGGTATTCGTGCAGGATGCACCAAACGACGCTGACGATGCCGCGCTGGTAGAAACCATACTGGCTGTTGCCAAACAATTGCACCTGAGTGTGGTGGCTGAAGGGGTAGAAACGATTGAACAGGCTGAGTTCCTCAATAGCAGGGCATCAGTGACACTTCAGGGTTATCTGTACGGCAAGCCGGAGCCAGCCAACATCTGGCTTACTCACTTACATGAAAATTCAATATTATCCACGCAGGGATAGCGTTTTATCTGTTATTTGTAAGCGCAAAACAATTGAGATTGATGCATGAGATCCATCCAGATGGCAAAGCCAGCTGCTAACGATAAAAGCAAGCCGGCAATGCGCATTCCTCGCGCT
>Ga0265327_10005783_pt1 | contig 10174 bp, 12 predicted proteins | sample 41621metaG_FD_202089 | JGI IMG/M metagenome (GOLD analysis project Ga0265327, IMG submission 202089) | Rhizosphere microbial communities from Carex aquatilis grown in University of Washington, Seatle, WA, United States - 4-16-21 metaG | ecosystem: Host-associated > Plants > Roots > Rhizosphere... | reverse complement strand
TTCAGGTCGTTCGCCAAGGAGGTGGCGCTGCAGGTTGCCGCCGCCCAGTCGCTGCGGTTCGTCTCCGATGAGGAGATCTCCGACGACTTCAAGGCGTCCGAGCTCGACATCTTCCGCTCCAAGGCGGCGGCCGACGGCAAGCCCGAGCAGATGCTCGACCAGATCGCGGAGGGCATGTGGAACAAGTCGCTGGTCGACATCGTGCTGCTGCGGCAGCCGTCGATCCGTCCCGAGCACGACGGCAAGACGATCGAGCAGCTCCGCGCCGAGCTGTCCGGTCTGATCGGCGAGAACATCGAGGTCAAGCGGTTCGCCCGGTTCCAGATCGGGGTCGAGTGACCGACGCTCCCGCGTTCTCCCGCATCCTGCTGAAGCTGTCCGGCGAGGCCCTGATGGGCGAGCGGCCCTACGGCCAGGATCCGGAGAGGATCGCCGCCGTCGCCCGCGCGGTGCAGGCGGTGCACGAGACCGGCCTCGAGGTCGCGATCGTCGTCGGTGGTGGCAACATCCTGCGCGGCACGCAGGAGGCGGCCAAGGGCATGGACCGGGCAACTGCCGACTACGCCGGCATGCTGGCCACGGTGCTGAATGCGCTGACCGTGCAGGACGCGCTCGAACAGCAGAACGTGTTTACGCGCGTGATGTCGGCGATCGACGTGTCCGAGGTCGCCGAGCCGTACATCCGGCGGCGCGCCATCCGCCACCTCGAGAAGGGCCGCGTGGTGATCTTCGCGGCGGGTACCGGCAACCCGTTCTTCACGACCGACACGGCGGCCGCGCTGCGGGCGCTGGAGATCGGCGCCCAGGCGATCCTGATGGGCAAGAACGGTGTGGAGGGGGTGCTCGACTCCGACCCCCGGCTGAACCCGGACGCCCAGCTGATCCCGGCGCTGACCCATATCGAGGCGATCGAGCGGGGACTCAAGGTGATGGACACGACGGCGCTCTCGCTGTGCATGGACAACGGGCTGCCGCTGTACGTGTTTAATCTCGACGACGAGATGAACATCATGCGCATCGCCCGCGGCGAGCGTGTCGGGACGATCATCTCGGCAGTTCCCGGCGACCTACCAGTGCAGGTGAGAACATGATCGACGACGTGCTTGCCGATGCCTCCCGCAGGATGGACAAGTCCGTGGAGGCGACCCGGCACGAGTTCACCACCATCCGCACCGGGCGGGCGTCGGCGGCGCTGCTCGACCGCCTGCAGGTGACCGCCTACGGCACCAAGATGCCGATCAACCAGCTGGCGACGATCGGCGTCCCCGAGCCCCGCCTGCTGACGATCACGCCGTTCGACAAGACCGTGATGAAGGACATCGAGCGCGCGATCCAGGAGTCCGACCTGGGGCTGACGCCCAGCAACGACGGCCAGATCGTGCGGCTGCCGATCCCGGCGCTGACCGAGGAGCGCCGCAAGGAGCTCGTCAAGCAGGTGCGGCACCTCGCCGAGGAGGGCAGGGTCGCCGCCCGCAACGTGCGCCGCGACGCCTTGCACCACCTCAAGGAAGCGGAGAAGAACGGCGAGACCGGGTCGGACGACGTCCACCGTGCCGAGGATCGGCTCCAGAAGCTGACCGACGAGCACGTGGCGGCGATCGACGCCTCGCTGAAGGCCAAAGAGGCCGAGATCATGGAGGTCTGAGGTCCCGTTTGAGCGACTGCGCCGACTGTTTCGACTCCGGCGCCTGACCGCCACCGAACGACCGCTGCCCGACACGGCCACCTCCGTGGCCATCATCATGGACGGCAACGGGCGGTGGGCCCGCCGCCGCGGGCTGCCCCCGCTGGCCGGCCACCGGGCCGGCACCTCGGCCTTGCGGCGGACGGTCGAGGCCGCACCCGACCTGGGCGTGACCAGCCTGGCGGTGTATGCCTTCTCGACCGAGAACTGGGGCCGTCCCAGCGACGAGGTCGACGACCTGATGGAGCTGTTCGCCGACACCATCCGCGACCAGTTCCCCGACCTCCACCGACAGGGCGTCCAGGTGCACTTCGTCGGCCGTCGCGACCGCTGCCCGCCGCGCCTACTCGAGCAGATGCAGGAGATGGAGCGGGTCACCGCCCAAAACCAGCGGCTGGGGTTGTGGGTGGCCTTCGACTACGGCGGCCGCGACGAGCTGGTGCGGGTCGCGCGGAGGCTGATCGAGTCGGGCGTGGCGGCCGACGCGGTCGACGAGCAGGTGTTCCGCACCCACCTGTACGCTCCCTCGATGCCCGACCCCGACCTCGTCATCCGCACCAGCGGAGAGCTTCGCCTGTCCAACTTCCTGCTCTGGCAGTCGGCCTACGCGGAGCTGCATTTCACCTCGGCGCTGTGGCCCGACTTCGGGGAAGAAGACCTGCGCGAAGCGCTCGAGGCGTACGCCAGCAGACGCCGCCGGTACGGACGCCGATGAGCTCGCTCGTCTCGCGCATCGTGATTGGCGTGCCGCTGGCGGTCGTCGCCCTGTACGCGGTCTGGGTGGGCGGCTGGTTGATGACCGGGCTGGGCGTGGTGGGCGCCCTGATCGCCGTCCACGAGTACTGCGCGATGACCAAGGAGCTGCGGCCCCTGACTGTCGCCGGGTTTGCCGGAGCGGCGGGGATCGTGATCGCGGTGCACCGCGGCGGTCTGGTGTGGGGTCTGGCGGTTCTGCTGGCGGCGCTGGTGCTGGCGTTCTGGCTCTCGGCCGTGGCCGACGTCCGGCAGCGGGCCACCGTCCAGCTGGCGACGACGCTGTTCGGGATCACCTGGATCGGCTACGGCATCGGGTTCCTGGTCGCGCTCCGCGACATCCCCGGCTCGGGGAACTCCGGGCGCACCCTGCTGCTCGCCGTCCTGCTGGGGGTGTGGGCGTCGGACATCTTCGCCTACGTCGGTGGGCGGCTGATCGGCCGCCGAAAGCTGGCGGCGGAGATCTCTCCGAACAAGACGGTGGAGGGGCTGATCATCGGCCTCGTGATGGGGCTGGCGGTCGCCTGGCTGGTGCTCTACAACCAGCCCAAGCACAACCCCATCAGCCCGCTCCATGCGCTGTGGGTGGCCGCCGCGATCGCGATCGCCTCGCCGGTCGGCGACCTCTTCGAGTCGTATCTCAAGCGCGACATGGGCGTGAAGGACACCGGCCACCTGCTGGGCGGCCACGGCGGGGTGCTCGACCGGATCGACGCGCTGCTGTTCGCCGGCGCGGCCGCGTACTTCGTCGCCCTGGCGCTCGGCCGCGCCTGATCAACGATCTAGTCTTCAGGCATGCCAAGAAGCGTGCCGAAGATGCGGGGATCGGCTTGGTACAACCCGTTCCAGACGCTGCTCGACAAGGTCCGGCCCAAGCCTGAGATGGCCGACGCGATCAAGGTCGTCCACGCCTACCGGGTGCAGTACCGGGACGACCGCATCGCCTGGTTCGGATGGCCGCTGCGCGACGACGTGCAGGAGCGGTACTGGGCCCTCGGGTTCACCGAGGACGACGAGGTCGGGCTGGACGAGGCGCGTGGCTTCGTGATCGACGTCGTGTCGGGCCACCTCGTCTGGGAATCGAGGATCGAGCAGCCCCGCGACCTGCCCCGCAACATCGCCCAGTTCGCCTCGCGGAAATGACCCGGCTTTCTCTCAGCGAACTCACAGAGGCGTCACAAAGGCCACGGCTACACTGAGCCCGTGAAGTCCGTCGCAATCCTCGGCGCGACTGGCTCGGTGGGCATGCAGGCGCTCGAGGTGGTGCGCGACAACCCCGAGCTGGCCGTGTGCGCGCTCTCCGCCGCATCCAGCGCCGACGAGCTGGTGCGCCTCGCGCACGAGCACGGTGTCCGCAGGATCGCCCTCTCCGACCCGGAGGCGGCCAGGGTGGCCGCTGCCGGCTTCGAGGGCGAGGTGCTGGCCGGGCCGCAGGGCGTGGTCGAGCTGGCCGGCTGCGGCGCCGACGTGGTGCTGAACGCGATCGTCGGAGCGGCCGGCCTGGACGCGACCCTGGCGGCGCTGGCCGCCGGCTCTGACCTGGCGCTGGCCAACAAGGAGAGCCTGGTCGCCGGCGGCGACCTGGTGACCGAGGCCGCGCACCGCGCCGGCCGCAGCATCCTACCGGTCGATAGCGAGCACTCGGCGATCGCCCAGTGCCTGCAGGGCGTGGCGCCCGAGCAGCTCAGCGCGATCGTGATCACCGCCTCGGGCGGCCCGTTCCGCGGGATGGCGGCCGCCGACCTGCGCGCCGTGACGCCGTCGCAGGCGCTGGCGCATCCCACCTGGCAGATGGGCCCCAAGATCACCGTCGACTCGGCGACCCTGATGAACAAGGGCTTGGAGCTGATCGAGGCCCATCACCTGTTCGGCATGGGCTTCGACCGCCTCGAGGTGGTCGTGCATCCGCAGTCGATCGTCCACGCGATGGCGCGCCTCCGCGACGGCGCCGTGCTGGCGCACCTCGGGCACCCCGATATGCGGGTGCCGATCTCCTTTGCCCTCACGCATCCGGAGCGGGCGGCGACCCCGGTGCCGACGCTGGACTTCTCCCAGCCCCTGACACTCGAGTTCGAGTCGCCCGACACGCGTGCCTTCCGGTGCCTGGCGCTGGCCCGCGCGGCGGGCGAGGCGGGAGGGCTCGCTCCCTGCACGCTGAATGCCGCCAACGAGGTGGCGGTGGCGGCGTTCCTGGACGGGCGGATCGGGTTCCTCGAGATCGCCGAGGTGGTCGAGCGGGTGCTCGACCAGGCGCCTGCCGAGCCGCTGGTGGAGCTGGCCCAGGTGCACGCCGCCGACGGTGCCGCCCGGAGCAAGGCCAGAGAGAGTCTGGAGGTCGTCGCATCGACATCCTGATCGGCATCGCCGGCCTGCTCATCCTGGTCTTCCTGCACGAGCTTGGCCACTTCTCAGCCGCCAAGGCGACCGGCATGCGAGCGCTTCGCTTCTCGATCGGCTTCCCGCCGCTGATCGCCCGCAAGCGGGTGGGCGACACCGAGTACGCGCTGGGCCTGATCCCGCTCGGCGGCTACGTGAAGATCCCTGGGATGCTGCGCCCGGAGGCCGAGGATCTGTGGGGCGTCGCCGCCCTGCTCGAGCACAACGACGACATCCCCGCCGACCTGGCCGCAGCGATCGGCGTCAGCTACGACGACCTCTGCCGGATGCTCTCCCAGGGCCGCTACAGCCAGGCCGGGGACGAGTGCTCGCGGCTGCGGACGCTGGTCGAGGAGGCCCAGCCTCACATGGGGGCGGTGGAGCTGAAGCGGGCGATGCGCTCGATCGAGCGCGTGCAGGAGGCGCTCGACCCCAAGGGGTACTGGCGAAGCCCGCGGAAGAAGCGGCTGATCGTGATCCTGGCCGGCCCGGTGATGAACCTGGCGATCGCGTTCCTGGTGCTCTTCGTGGTGGCGGTCACGGGCATGCCGCAGGCGGCGAAAGTGACGCCGAAGGTGGCGGAGGTGCTCGGCAACTCCCCGGCCGAGCGGGCGGGACTGCGGGCAGGCGACCGGGTGGTGGCGATCGACGGCGTGGCCGGCGGCCCGGAGCAGATCCGGTCGGTGATCACCGGCAGCGACGGCACCCCGCAGAGGCTGACGGTGATCCGCGACGGAAAGCGCGTGGTGCTCCACGCCGAGAAGCCCGTCATCGACCAGGGCGCCTACCGGCTCGGCTTCCAGTTCGGCGGCAAGTACGTTCCGCCACGCAGGTTCCCGGTGCTGCAGGCGCCGGGGCAGGCGGCGTCGCAGATGTGGGCGATCACGTCGGGCACCTTCACCGCGCTCGGCGACATCGGCACAGCGTCGGGGCGGTCGCAGTTCTCCGGGCCGATCGGCATCGTCCGCGTGTCCGCCGAGGGCGCCCAGCGCGGGGCGGAGTACTACTTCTACCTGTTCGCCCTGATCTCGCTGTCGCTGGGCATCTTCAACCTGCTGCCCTTCCTGCCCCTCGACGGCGGGCACGTGCTGTTCATCGTCCTGGAGTGGCTGCGGGGCCGGCCGATCTCGCGTAACGTCTTCGAGCGGGTCTCGGCCATCGGGATCGTGCTGATGCTGCTGGTCTTCGTGATCGGCCTCAACAACGACCTCAGCTCGCTCTTCAGCGCGCCGGGCAAGTGAGGGCTGCCGCGACCGAGCGGCTCCGATTCGACGAGGTGACCGAGGCTGACCTCGACGACCTGCTGGCGATCCACGTCGGCAACCCCGAGTACGCCGTGCTGACCGAAAGCTCGCAGGGCGAGGTCGGGCGCTACAACCGTCAGATGCTCGAGCGGGACTGGTGGCTGGGGACCCTCGAGGCCGCCCGGCGGCAGCTGATCGGGCGCCTCGACGACGGCGCTGCCGCGGTCTGGCTGGACCTGCTTGACCGCAACCCGAACGACGGACACCCGTGGATCGGCCTGCTGATGGTGGAGCGCGGACTGCAGGGTCGCGGCCTTGGCCGTGAGGCTGCCGGTGCTGCGACGGACATGCTCGCCGGCGGACCGGCTGTGCGGGCCGGCGTGCTTCCCGCCAACCGGGGCGGGTTGGCCTTCTGGGAGCGGCTCGGCTACGCCGAGGTCGACCGGCGAGGCGGGGTGATCGTCCTCCAAGCCCCGGTATCCTCTGACCATGGCGAGTGAACGGCAGATCACGGTCGGCGGCGTCCCCATCGGGGGCGGGGCGCCGGTCGTAGTGCAGTCGATGACGACCACCGAGACGGCCGACATCGGGGCGACGCTGGCCCAGGTCGGCCGGCTGGCCGATGCGGGCTGTGAGATCGTCCGGGTCGCGGTGCCGGGGAGGGCCGACGCCGACGCGCTGCCGGCCATTGTCGCCGGCTCGCCGCTGCCGGTGATCGCCGACATCCACTTCAACGCGTCGCTGGCGCTGCGGGCGATGGACGCCGGCGTGGCCGCAGTCCGTATCAACCCTGGCAACATCGGCGGCGACGACAAGGTGGAGCAGGTCGTGCGCCGCGCCAAGGAGACGGGGACGCCGATGCGAATCGGCGCCAACTCCGGGTCGCTTCCCGACCACCTGCGGCAGTTCGCGACCAACGACCCGGCGGGTGCGCTGGTCGAGGCGGCGCTCGAGGAGGTGCGGCTGCTGGAGCGGCTGGACTACCGCGAGTTCAAGATCTCGGTCAAGTCGTCGTCGGTGCCGGTGATGGTGCAGGCCTACCAGCGGCTCTCGCAGAAGGTGCCCTACCCGCTCCACCTGGGCGTCACCGAGGCCGGGCCGGTATTCACCGGCACCGTGAAGAGCTCGGTCGGCATCGGCTCGCTGCTGCTGGGCGGGATCGGCGACACGATGCGCGTATCGCTGACAGCCGACCCGGTCGAGGAGGTCAAGGTGGCGTGGGAGATCCTGCGCTCGCTCGGCCTCCGCCACAAGGGGCCGATGATGATCGCCTGTCCGTCCTGTGGCCGCACGAACGTCGAGGTGATCGGCCTCGCCGGCGAGGTCGAGGAGCGGCTGGCAGGGTATGACGAGGTGTTCGAGGTCGCGGTGATGGGCTGCGCCGTGAACGGACCGGGGGAGGCGGGCGACGCCGACTTCGGCATCGCCGGCGGTCGCGACGCCGGCTTCATCTACGCCCACGGCGCCGTGCTCCGGAAGGTGCCGCAGAGCGAGCTGGTCGACCAGCTGTTCCGCGAGGTCGACGCCTGGATCGAGGGCGGCATGGTGCGGCCCGACCGTAAGACCCGCAAGCACGCCCTACCCGTCGTCCCGTAGGTCGGCGACGGCCGTCCGATCGCCAGACGATCGGGGTGAACCGCCGCGCCGACATCGCCGCCGTGCTCCCGCTGTCCTATCGCGGATTGCCTAGGATCGGGACATGACAATTCAACGGATGGATCACGTCGGCATCGTCGTCCACGACCTCGAGGCCGCGACCGAGTTCTTCGTCCAGCTTGGCCTGGAGGAGCAGGGTGCCGGGTCGGTCGAGGGCAGCTGGGTGGACCGCATCATCGGCCTCGACGGCGTCCAGGCGGAGCTGGTGATGCTGCAAACCGCCGACGGCCACGGGCGGCTCGAGCTGGTGAAGTTCCTCTCGCCCCCGGCCGAGGATGGCTACGCGGACGCACCGTCGAATGCGCTGGGGATCCGCCACCTCTCATTCGAGGTCGAAGACATCGACGCCCTCGTCGCCGGCCTGCATGGCCGCGGCGGCGAGCTGATCGGCGAGCTGGAGAGCTACGAGGACGTCTACCGGCTCTGCTACGTGCGCGGCCCGGAGGGCATCATCGTCGAGCTGGCAGAGCAGCTGGGCTGACGAGACCGCGCGCTCACTCCGAGTCAACGGGACGACGGGCGATGTGGAGCGCCACGGCCCCAATCCCGAGGCTGAGGCCGAGCGCCCCCACGAGCAGCGCCCCGCCGTAGGTGGCGTTGGCCGAAGAGGACAGGGTTCCGGCGCCGAGCACGCACACCACGCCGGCGACGGCAAGCCACCCGCCGATGGTGCTGCGGCGCCGCCGGTCCCGGCGGAGGCGCACCTGGATGGCCGCGAACCCGCCAAGCACGGCCGCAAGCATGACTCCGAGGCCGAACCCCAGCCACGTGGCCCCATGAAGGTGCCCGGCCTCCGATGCGTACGTGAGCACGATCGCAACCAGGAACACGGTGGCGGCGACTGCACAGCCGGCGACCACCTTGTAGAGGGTGGCGGGCGGCGGGTAGCCTGGCGGGTCTCCGGAGTCCTCGGCCATCAAGCCGGGATCCTACGGACGCCAGGACGGTGCTAGGCGGCCTGGTCGCGCTGCTCGAGGAACGCGGCGAACCGGGCCTGCTTTGCCAGGTACGCATCCATCGACGTCAGCCCGTAGCGGACCCAGTCACCGATGAAGCGGTCGTCGATGCGAAGCTCGGCCAGTTCGGCGGTGGGGTCGCTGTCGCTGAGGGTGTCTTCGTCGAACTCGAACATCACGGAAGCATCGGCCGCAGGGGGCACTTCGCACCTCACCGACTTGAGGTATCCGCCTTCCCGGGATGCGGGTGTCGTCCTCATCGCCGGGTATCCTGCAGCCCATGAACCCACGACGAGCAGCAGTCGCGTACGTCTCCTACGTGGTCGGCCGAGAGGCGGCAAGGCAGGTCGTTCGCCGCAAGGTCAGGCGCGCCGTCTCGCGGGTCGTAGAGCCGCGCAAGCAGCGCCGCCGCTGGCTTCCGGTGGCCGGTGGCGTCGCCGCAGTCAGCGTCGGGCTGATCGGCGCGGCCGTGGTCGCAACCCGCAGCCGCGGCTGACGCTGGAAGGCCGTCCATGAGGTTCCACTTCGCTCCGGGCACAAGCCCGGGGCGGGTGGCTGCCCGCGCCCGGATCAAGATGCCGCCAGCCTGCGGTGCCGTCCATCTCTCTCAGTAGACTGGCCAGGCTGTGCCCGACTCCCTGCCGTACGTCCACCTCCACGTCCACAGCGAGTATTCGATCCTCGATGGGGCGTGCCGGGTGGGCCCACTGGTGGCCCGCGCGGCCGACCTGGGGATGCCCGCGGTCGGCCTCACCGACCACGGCTCGATGGCCGGATCCGTCGAGTTGGCGCGGGCGACGGCGAAGCAGGGCATCAAGCCGATCTTCGGCTGTGAGATCTACGTGGTCGACGACCACACGGCGCGCGTGCAGCGCGAGAAGCGCGCTCACCTGACGCTGCTGGCCGAGACGACGGAGGGGTACCACAACCTGATCCGGCTGGTGTCCGCGGGCTACCTCGACGGCTACTGGTACAAGCCGCGGGTCGACTTCGAGCAGCTCGCCGCCCACGCCGACGGCATCGTTGCCCTGTCGGGGTGCCTGTCCGGTCGCGTGTGCAAGGCGCTCGTCGACGGCGACGACACCGGGGCCCGCGGCGAGCTCGACCGGCTGGTGCAGATCTTCGGCAAGGACCAGGTCTACGTCGAGCTGCAGGACGGCAAGATCGACATCCAGACGCGGATCAACCCGGTGTTGGCGTCGCTGGCAACGGATGCCGGGCTGCCGATGGTCGGCACGGGCGACGTCCACTACCTGACAGCGGACGACGCGATCCCCCACGAGGCCCTGCTCTGTATCCAGACGCAGGACACGCTCGACAACCCGAACCGCTTCAGGTTCTCAAACCACGAGTTCTATTTGAAGTCGCCCGCCGAGATGTACGCGCTGATGGCCGGCACCTGGGGCGAGGACATGCTGCGGCGGACGGTCGAGATCGCCGACCGCTGCTCGGCCGTGCTGGACATGGAGTCCATGCACCTGCCGAAGTTCGACGTGCCGGAGGGC
>Ga0265327_10005781_pt1 | contig 10179 bp, 9 predicted proteins | sample 41621metaG_FD_202089 | JGI IMG/M metagenome (GOLD analysis project Ga0265327, IMG submission 202089) | Rhizosphere microbial communities from Carex aquatilis grown in University of Washington, Seatle, WA, United States - 4-16-21 metaG | ecosystem: Host-associated > Plants > Roots > Rhizosphere >... | reverse complement strand
AAGAAGCCGGTGAAGGCCGCGACACCGATGTTGCCCAGGGAGGCGAAGCCCTGGATGGCGATCAGGGAGCCGGCGGCCAGGGTGACGAAGCCGATGATGGCGACCGTGCCACCGATGACGGCCATCGCGCCCGTGCCCATGCCGAGCTCAGCGATGAGCCGCAGGACTTCTTTGCGGTAGTACCGGAACGCGTGCGGGATATGACCGACGGCCGAAACCACGAAGACCGCGACGTGACCGAGGCTGTCGAACAACCGCACCGGCGCTGCGCCGATTTCGGCGACCTTCGAGAACGCCCGGGGGAACCGCCCCCGCAGAACTGTCGATGTACTCATACCGCTAACCAGCCTGCGTTCCGAACTTGACGCCGATCGTGGTGAGCACGACGTTCACCCCGAACAGCGCGATGACACAAAGCACCAGCGTTTCGTTCACCGCGGTGCCGACACCCTTGGAGCCGCCCGCCACGGTGAGTCCGCGGTAGCAGCCGACCAGGCCGGCGATCAGGCCGAAGATGGTGGCCTTGAGCACCGAGATCACGACCTCAGGGAAGCCCGTCAGCAGGGTCAGAGTCGAGACGTAGGCCCCGGCGTTGACGTTCTGGATGTAGACACCGAAGAAGTAGCCGCCGACCAGACCGATGATGATCACCGCGCCGTTGAGCATGAAGGCGACGAACGTCGAGGCGACGACCCGGGGCACCACCAGACGCTCGATCGGGTCGATGCCGAGCACCTCCATGGCGTCGATCTCTTCACGGACGGTCCGGGCGCCGAGGTCGGCGCAGATGGCCGTCGACCCCGCGCCGGCGACCACCAGCACGGTGACCAGCGGGCCCAGCTGAGTGACCGCACCCAGGGCGGCACCGGCGCCGGAGACGTCAGCCGCACCGAACTCCGCGAGCAGGATGTTCAGCGTGAAGATGATGAGCACCGTCAGCGGGATCGACACCGCCAGCGTAGGCAGGAACGCAACCCGGATCAGGAACCAGCACTGAAGGACAAACTCCTTCCACTGGAACGGCCGGGAGACCAGCGCTTTAAAGGTCAGAATGCCCATCTTGACGAACCCACCCACCTTGGTGAGTGGCTTGTCCAGCTGATCCTTGAGATAGCTGACCAAGGTGTTGTCCGAGGCTGTCACCGTTCAGCCTTCCCTTCCGGAACACGGCTATTCCGCGGCTTCACGCGTAGCACGCCCCCTCCTTAACCCTGGCACAATCCAAGTGATCTCCGTCTCGCCACTCTTGAGCAGTAAGACGGACCACAGGAGAGTACCCGATACGCCGCGTACCCGGTACCCAACTGCGGGATAATTGCGTTCAGTTTCAGCAAACGCGACACGGGCCCATCCGCCCTCCACTCAGGTAGTCGAATTTGTCAGCGTGACGTCACTTCCCACGCTTACGACACACTTGTACCACCGAACCACTCGCGGAGTTCCGTTTTGAGGACCTTGCCAGAAGGATTTCGCGGCAATGCGTCGACGATTTCGAGTGCCTTCGGATGCTTGTATCGCGCCAGCCGTTCGGTCAGGAATTCATCGAGATCCGCAAGAGTCAGGGCACTTTCATTTTCAGCGTTCGCATTCGGCGTCACGGCAACCACCGCGACCGGCACTTCTCCCCATTTTTCGTGCGGGCGTCCGATCACTGCGACTTCTGTTATCGAAGGATGCGCGGCCAGAATGTTCTCTACTTCTGCGCAGTAAATATTTTCGCCGCCGGAAATAATCATATCTTTTTTACGATCGACGACCCAGATGTAACCCTCTTCGTCTTGGCGAACCAAGTCACCGGAATGGAACCAGCCACCCGCGAATGTCTCGGCAGTGGCTTTCGGGTTGTTCCAATAGCCCGCCATGAGAGTTGGGGCGCGGTAGACGATCTCCCCGACCTCGCCCACCGGAACGTCGTTCATGTTGTCGTCGACGACCCGTGCGGCCACGGTCGGGATGACCCGGCCGACCGATCCGAGCTTGCGCAGGGCGTCTTGGCTCAGCAGCATGCACGTCACTGGCGACATCTCGGTCTGACCGAACGCAGCAAAGATCTGCGCGCCGGGGAACGTCGCCGCCATCTCCCTCAACAGAGTGTCCGACGCGGGCGCCGCGCCCCAGGAGAGAACGCGCAACGCCACCTTCCGCGGCTTTGCCTGCTGCGCCGCGCACACCGCCTGCCACTGCGCCGGGACCAGGAAGATCGCCGAGACGCCCTCGGCCTCCAGCACGTCGAGCAGCGCGCCGGGGTCGAATGCGCCGAGCGGGTAGATGACCGTCGGCAGCCCGAGCAGCAGACCGCTGATCATGTTGCCGATGCCGGCGATGTGGAAGAAGGGGACGCCGATGAAGCCGACGTCGTTGTTGATGTCCGGCGCGATGGTGAACAGGCCGGTCATGCCCTGTCCCATGATGTTGACGTGCGTGAGCACGGCGCCCTTGGGATACCCGGTGGTGCCCGAGGTGTACATGATGAGCGCCGGGGAGTCTTCGGGGATATCAACTGCTGCCGGGGGCGCTCCTTCCTCGGCGAGCACGTCCTCATAGCCCAGCACGCCGCTCTCGCTCCCGCTGCCGGCGACGATCACGGTGCCCAGCGACGGTTCCAGCTCCCGCACCGCGGTCGCGACCGGGGCCAGCACCTGCTCGGTGATCACGGCCTTCGGATCGCAATCCCGGACCAGGTAGGCGATCTCGGGCGGCGTCATGCGGAAGTTGACCGGCACCGCGATGGCACCCAGGACGTTGGCAGCCAGGAACGCCTCGACATATTCGGTGCGGTTCAGCATCAGGATCAGGACGCGGTCGCCGAAGCCGACCCCTCGACGGCTCAGCGCTCCCGCGAGTTTGGTGACCCGGCGCTCCAGCTCACCCCAGGTGACGGTCTGGCCGACGAACCGCAACGCGGTCGCCTCCGGCTGCATCAGGGCGTGGCGGGCGAGGTGAGTGGTCCAGTTCTGCCGGCGGGCCAGATAGGGCTGCTCGAGTGCGGATGACACGGTCTGCTCCTGTGTCTCGATCGGCATCGCAGCGGAAGTGAAGTGATCGTGGCATGCGATGCTGATATTTGATCAAATATAGTGTTGCCGCCGTCACAATAGGACGCCCGCACCATCCGGACAACCGCCGGGTACCCAAGCCCGCACAGGAGAAGGAATGTCGTGAACGTCTCGACGAAACCGCTGCCCGGCCTGCGCCGGCGGGAACAGCTGTCCGACGAGGTGGCCGCACATCTCAGGACAGCGATCATGTCGGGCAGCCTGCGGCCCGGCACCTTCGTCCGGCTCGACGAGACCGCCGCCGCACTCGGCGTGAGCATCACCCCGGTCCGCGAGGCGCTACGCACCCTGCGGGGCGAGGGCATGGTCCAGCTCGAACCCAACCGCGGGCACGTGGTGTCGCCGTTCACGCGCGACGACATCGCGGACATGTTCTGGCTGCAGGCCACCGTCGCCACCGAGATCGCCGCGAGCGCGGCCCGCCGGATCACCGAACCCGTGATCGCCGAACTCGATCGCCTGACCGACGAACTCGCCGATGCCGTCGCCGCGGGTGACATCGATGCGATCGCCTTGGCGGAGTTCCTGTTTCACAAGGAGTTCAACCGCGCCGCGGGCCGCACCAAGCTGGCGTGGTTCCTGCTCAACGCGGCGCGCTACCTTCCGGTCCGCATCTACGCCGCCGACCCGGAGTGGGGCGCCGCGGCCGTCGCCAATCACCGGGAACTGGTTGCGGCCCTGCGGAACAAGGACATCGACGAAGTCGTCCGGCAGACCCGCCGCCAGTTCGACGACGCCGCCGAACGACTGACCGGCCGCCTCGACGAACTCGGGTTGTGGCCTGCCTAGTTGGCGGCGAGCTGCTCGGCGCGCGTCTTGAGGTTGCCGGCCAGGTGGTCCAGCGCGTCGTTGACGACCTTCTTGACCATCATCGACGGGATACCCGGCATATCGACCTCGACGTCCATGTCGACGGTCAGCAGGGCACTCGCCCCGAGATCGACCACAGAGAACAGCTGCTCCTGCTTGGAGAACAGATTGCCCTGCTGCATGACGGTCTGGATCTGGCCGTCACCGGGGTAGTAGACGGCCTGGATGTACGAGCCGTCCATGCCCTGAATCTTGGTGTCCAGGCGGAGCTGGCTGGGCCGGCCGTCGTCGTAGCGGTGCAGGATCCAGCAGCCGGTGACCTCTTCATTCCACTGCGGGTAGGCCTCGAAGTCGGCGACGATCCCCAGGATCTGCGCTGCGGGTGCGGCGACCTCGACGGTCTTGCTCACGATCGGCATGCGCCAGAGCATATCGACGCCGTCCACACCGTTGACCCTGCGCCCACGCACACGGTCACTCGCACTTTCCCGCCACCAAGGCAGGGTCAACCGACGACGGCGGTCTCCAGCAGCTCTCGGATGGGCGCCGGGATCGGGACGGGACGACGGGTGTCGCGGTCGACGTAGACGTGTACCCAGCTGCCGACCGCCGCGGCGAGCCGCGCATCAGCCTCAGCGGCGTGCTCCGTTTCCTCGGCCCACAACCCCGTGCGATAGGTGACGCTGCTGTTGCCCAACCGGGTCACTGCCAGCCCGACCACCAGCTGCGACGGGAACTTCAGTTCCGCGAAGTACCGGCAGCCTGATTCGGCGACGACCCCGAGCCACGGTGCGGCTACCGGGTCGACGTCGCGGGTGGTGTTGATCCACGCGTTGATCGCGGTGTCGAACAGCTCGTAATAGACCGCGTTGTTGAGGTGGCCGAACATGTCGTTGTCGGTCCACCGGGTCTGCACGGGCCAGTGCACCGGAAAATCCGCGGTGGTCAGTGCCTGCTCCATGTCGGCCAGTCTGTCAGGCTGGTGCCATGTTGATTCGCGGTGCCGTACTCGAAGAGATCGGGCGAGCCCGCCCCTACGCCGAATCACGGCCGCTCACCATCAGCGAGCTGGACCTGGCCGCGCCCGGTGACGGCGAGCTGCTGGTGCGTATCGAGGCTGCCGGGCTCTGTCATTCCGACCTGTCCGTGGTCGACGGCAACCGGGTCCGCCCGCTGCCGATGCTGCTGGGCCACGAGGCGGCCGGCATCGTCGAACAGGTCGGTGGCACTTCGGATTTGGTTGTCGGGCAACGCGTCGTCATGACGTTCCTGCCACGCTGCGGCCAATGCCGGTCGTGCGCGACGGACGGCCTGGCGCCCTGCATTCCCGGCAGCGCCGCCAACGGGGCGGGCACGCTGCTCGGCGGCGACACGCGGCTATCCCGAAGCGGCACAACGGTTCTGCATCACCTCGGGGTGTCGGCCTTCGCGACGTACGCGGTGGTAGATCGCCGATCGGTGGTGCCGGTGGACGCCGATGTGCCGCCCGTAGTCGCCTCACTATTAGGGTGTGCGGTGCTGACCGGCGGCGGCGCCGTCCTGAACGCCGGACAACCGAAACCCGGTCAGACGGTGGCGATCGTCGGCATGGGCGGGGTCGGGATGGCCGCCATGCTCACGGCCCTGGCGCACGACGACGTCCGCGTCGTCGCCGTCGACCGGTTGCCGGACAAGCTCGAGCAGGCCCGCGCGCTCGGCGCACACGATGCCGTCACCGATCCGGGTGACATCAAGGCCGACGTGGTGATCGAGGCGGCGGGTCACCCCGCGGCGCTCGAAACCGCGATCGCCATGACGGCCCCGGGCGGCAAGACCATCACGGTCGGCCTGCCGCATCCCGACGCGCGAATCTCGGTGTCGCCCTTGGCATTGGTCGCAGACGGCCGGTCGCTGATCGGCAGCTACCTCGGGTCGGCGGTACCGGCGCGCGACATTCCGCGCTTCGTCGACCTGTGGCGCTCGAGCCGGCTCCCGGTCGAGAAGCTGGTGTCCGACACCATTTCCCTCGACGACATCAACACCGGCATGGACGCCCTGGCCGACGGCCGCGCGGTGCGACAGATCGTGCAGTTCTAGGGCGTGACCATCGGCATCAGGTAGCGGCGCACATAGGCCCGGGTGTCATCGAGGCTCGTGAGCTTGATGCTGGTGTGCGGGGTGACGATGAACGACAGGGTGAGCCTGGTCTGCAACTCGGCCGCGGTCCGCAAATGCCGTTCCTGCGCGGCGGTGATGGCCTTCGTGCCGTACAGCTCGCGACGAAACAGCGCGACCGAGTAGTCGGTGGCGAAATCGACGATGGGGCCGGCGTCGACGGTGAGGCTCGGCAGGATCGCTTCGGGTTCAAGGCGCAACAGCTTCTTCAGTAGCGCGTGTTCGCGGATGAAGGTAACGGTGAAGACCGTGTCGTAGACCATGCGGTCCTCGAATGTCGTGCCCTGCGCGCGGGCCTGGGTGCTGCCCTCGAGGAATCGGCGCACCTCCGACAGGACGATGGCGTCGTTGAGCGCGGTCTTGGTGGGAAATCGCCGATAGAGGGTCGCCCGCCCGACGCCGCTGCGCTTGGCGACGTCCTCCATGGTCGATCGGCGCATGCCGACCAGCTCGGCCTGTTCCAGGCCTGCCCGCAGGATGCGGGTGGTGATCTCGTCAGGGTTCTCGACCAACGCGACAACGGCAGGGTCCGGTTCGGAGAGCCGACGCACGAAATCTTCTGTTCGGCTTGATGTCACGGAATTTCTCCTTGCCAGCACAATGCGTCGGTCGTACGGTGGATCATATCCGAGCGAGACAAAGATTGTCTTAATGTCTCGCATGTCTCATCCGGGCGTCCACCGCAGTCGGAAGGAACCGCAATGCAGCTAGGTCTCTGGTCCCGTTGGCTGGCGCTGCACGGCGTGCCCCGGACGTTCCTTCGGATGCAGGCACGCCGCGGCGATCCCATGGCCGCCGTACTGACCAACCACGGTCGGGGCCTGGATCCATACCCGTACCTCGAGCGACTCCGAGCGCAGGGGCCGTTGGTACGGAAGTTCTATGTGTGGGCTACCACCGATCACCAGATATGCCGGGACATCTTGCGCGACAGACGATTCCGCGCAACTGATCCCACCCAGATGGAATTGCCCGGGCCCCTGCGGGCCCTCATCGCCCGCACCGACCCAGGCGTGGCCAACCCGGTCGAGCCGCCCGCGATGGTGGTCGTTGAGGCGCCCGACCACACCCGCTACCGACAGGCGGTGTCACAAAGCTTCACCCCACGCGCAATCGATCGGCTGACCACTCGAGTCACCGACGTCACGGCGGAACTCATCGATCGACTCGCCGCCACATCGCACGCCGACCTCATAGCCGATTTCGCCGCTCGACTGCCGCTCGAGATCATCGCCGAAATACTCGACCTTCCGGCAGTGACCCACCCCGATCTCCTGCAGTGGGGGTACTGCGGCGCACCGCTGTTGGATATCGGCATCCCATGGGCCACGTATCGCAATGCGATCGACGGCCTCCGGGACGCACATCACACCCTCCACCAGCGATTCGACGAAGTGCGCGCCGGGGAGCCCGGAGACAGCCCCTTCAATCGACTGGCCGCCGACAACACCCTCGGCGCGCACGAGTTCACGGCGAACGCCGCGCTCCTGATCGGTGCGGGATTCGAGACCACCGTGAATCTGATCGGCAATGGCATCGTCCACCTACTGCAGAATCCCGACCAGTTGGCTCGGCTGCAGGCTGAACCGGAGCTCTGGCCGCGTGCGATCGAGGAAATCCTGCGGATCGACAGTCCGGTGCAGATGACCTCGCGCACCGCGAAATGCGATGTCGAGATCGCGGGCCAGCTGGTTCGGGCCGGCGATATGGTCGCGCTGTTCCTCGGCGGCGCGAACCGTGACCCACAGGTTTTTCCCGAACCCGCCCGTTTCGACATCAGCCGCGAGAATGCCCGCGAGCACCTGGCATTCGCGTCCGGTGTGCACGCGTGCCTGGGCGCAGCGCTGGCCCGCATCGAAGGTGTCACTGCGCTGCGAACCCTGTTCGAGGCATTCCCTGACCTACACCTCACCGAGCCGCCGAGTCGCCGCGGCCTGGTCAATCTCCGCGGATACTCCACCCTCCCAGCGCAGTTGGGGACACGGCAGGTGGTAAACGCGTAGGCGCGCCGCCCAATAGTCGGGGTCAGAAATTTGTCGGTGCCATCTGCGATGATGGTGTTATGTCTACCAGCGCAACGGTTTTCGACGTTGAGGCGTCACCGTGCGAGCGTCTCGAGGCGTTCTTCGACGAGATCGGGGAGCTGACCGGTCAGCGCAACGCGATCGACGGCCGGCTGGTGGAGATTGTCGCCGAGATCGACCGGGACGGACTGTGGGGCGCGACCGGCGCCAAGTCCCTACCGGCGTTGGTGGCATGGAAAACAGCTGTGACACCACGTAATGCCGAAGTCATGGTGGCGGTTGCCCATCGGAGCGAGGAGTTCCCGCGCTGCATCGAGGGGATGCGTGAAGGCTGGCTGTCGCTCGATCAGGTGGGCGTCGTAGCCGAACACGCCGCCGACGGTTCGGATGAGCATTACGCGCAGTTCGCGGCAAGCGCCACAGTCACTCAGCTTCGCAAGGCCGTGAGCCTGGAACCGCGTCCGGATCGCGAGCCGGGGCCTGAACCCGAGCGGTCGATCAGCAAAACCACCCACCATGATGGGTCCACGACGTACAAGATTCGGCTACCGAAGGTGGAGGCGGCCAAGGTCGACGCCGCGATCGCTTCGCATCAGGATGCGTTGGTCGCTGACAGGAAGCGTGACCACAACGAGCAAGCCTCGGAGCAGGCGCCGCCATTTCCGAACCAGGTCGATGCGTTCATGAGCGTCGTCGAAGCCGGTTGGGACTGCGATGTGGAACTGCGTCCGCACGGACAGCACACCACCGTGGTGGTGCACCTGAACGCGGACAAGCACACGGCCGCACTGCATCTGGGTCCTACCCTGACCGACGACGAACGCCGCTACCTGCTGTGCGATGCGACCTGCGAGGTGTGGTTGGAGCGGCACGGCCAGCCGATCGGAGCCGGGCGCAGCACCCGCACCATCAGCCGGCGCCTGCGCCGGGCGTTGGAGCACCGCGACCGGTGCTGCCGGTTTCCCGGCTGCGGAGCCACCCGCGGACTGCACGCCCACCATTTGATCCATTGGGAGGACGGCGGTCCCACCGAACTGTGGAACCTGGTCCTGCTGTGCCCTTACCACCACCGACTGCACCACAAAGGTGGCATCACCATCATCGGACCCGCCGACCGACTCATCGTCAGCGACGCAGCCAGACAATCGCTGACCAACAGATCGTTGGCACGACCACCGACCACACCGCGACCCGATGTCCGGCCGTGCCCCGGACCTACCGGCGAGCGCGCCCAATGGTGGTGGTACCAACCCTTCGAACCGCCACCAACGCCGTCGACCAACTAGGTGACGGAACCGGCGGCGCCATGGTCGACTACGAACTGGCGGATGCTGGCATTGATCTCGTCAGCAGCTTCGACCGGTAGGGCATGCGAAGCGCTGGGCCACAATTGATGTTGCCAGTCGGGCACCACTGCCTGCATCCGCTCGATCGCTTTGGTCGAATCGTGAACTGTGTTGCCTGCCAGCAGAACTTGCACTGGCACGCATACCGAACGCAGTACACGACGGCTAACCAGAAACGGAGCCGGTGTGCCTAGAGGTGGCGTGAACGCGTCGAATCCCGCCAGAAACAGTGTGGCGAGCATGTCGCCAAAACTGCCCGGCGGGGGATCACCGGTCATCCACGCCACGGCGCGTTGAGCGCGCACCGATCGTGGGCGCGAACTCGCAGCGACGAGCCCCGCCCAGAATCTTGCAGAGGGCCAGGCCACTGTGCTGGCCGGGTCAACCAACGTCAGCGTCGCCAACCGGCGCGGGAAAGGCGCGGCCGTATGTGTGGCGACCCAACCCCCATACGAGTGCCCGACCAGATGCACGCGTTCGAGGCCGAGGCCAACGAGAACGTCGTGAATACATCGTGCGCAGTCAGCTGGCGTAAGCATCGCTCGCACCTGCACACTCGTACCAGGCTGACCTGGCATGTCCACCGCGTAGGCGGTGAAATCGCCTGTCAAACCTGCGACCTGGTTCGCCCACATCGCAGCAGTAAGGAAGAAGCCGTGAATAAGCACGACCGGCACACCGCCTGCCGGACCGTACTGATAAGCGCGGACAGAACCGAAGGCCGTCGGCACATCGTGGATCGCATCCACCAGCGGTGCCTGCGCTAGGACCTGCTCGTATGCGGCGAGA
>Ga0265327_10005780_pt1 | contig 10180 bp, 7 predicted proteins | sample 41621metaG_FD_202089 | JGI IMG/M metagenome (GOLD analysis project Ga0265327, IMG submission 202089) | Rhizosphere microbial communities from Carex aquatilis grown in University of Washington, Seatle, WA, United States - 4-16-21 metaG | ecosystem: Host-associated > Plants > Roots > Rhizosphere >... | reverse complement strand
CTTTATTGTGGTCGATGGCAATATTATCTCATCTCGCGCGATTTAATCAGCGCTTCCCTAATGTTAATCGCATCGAAATCAAAGCAACCGCTTTTACCAAGCACACACCTTAAAATCTTCCCCTTCCCAACAAGCCTTGTCTTTTGACGATCTTTTAGCCTCTCCCCAGCGCGAGTTAATGCCTTCCGCCGTCAAGCCGCTGACTTCGGCAACTCCAGGTTCGGTAACCGTTACGCTAACCAGAGTGATACCCTCGTTTAGCGGTTTATCTTTGTCCGGGTTTGCCAGCGAGAACGATCCTTTGGGCGTGTCCGGCGAGAATACGCATGAGCCTTTGTAGGTATTTACCTGGCATTTGACCACGCGGTCTGCCGCTAGGGCTTGGCTGCTTAGCAATGCCGCTGTCAGTAGAGTGATTAAAATTTTCATGTTGTGGTTTTCCTCTGTTGATTTAAGGGAAGAGTGATTATAAATACTGTACCTAGGTATCGTTCCCATGTTCCGGCGTGTGAAGGTAGTTAGAGACGCTCCAGCGTCCCGCAACGCTGGAGCGTTGCAGACTGAGTTCCCACGCCGGAGCGTGGGAACTATAAAAACGCCTGCTCTGCGCCTAATGCGCAGACAGGCTGATTCCAGCCTACATCCGGTCTTGAACAGACTTATGTATAAAGACGAGCGCCGGAGCGTGGGAACGATGTTGTTTGTGGTATTTATGTTCCTAATTGTATTTGCCCAAGGCGAAACAACGAATTACTGCCTTAAATCCTTAACAACCCGCACCACTTCCTGGTCTCCGGCGATGGTTTCGATGCTGAAACCGAGCTTGGTCACCAACGACAACATCGGCTTATTGATAGCCAGTACTTCGCCTTCGAAGAATGATATGCCTTTGGCTTTGGCGGTTTGCAGCAGGGCTTTCATCAACCGGGTGCCTATGCCTCGGCATTGGGAGTCGTCGGCGACGACCAACGCGAATTCCACCGAATGACCGTCCGGGTTGACCATATAACGGCCCACGCCCAATTCATTGGGCAGGGTTTTATCGTCGGATACCGCAACAAAGGCCATTTCCCGGTCATAATCTATTTGGGTGAAGCGCACCACCATTTCCGGTGTTAATTCATGCAAAGCCTGCATAAATCGGAAATATTTAGTGCGCTCGGACAAGCGATGCACGAAATCTTTTTCCATGCCCGCATCCTCAGGGCGAATAGGCCGTATCGTAATAGTAGCGCCGTTCGCTAACTGATGATGCTGGATTAATTGATGGGGATAAGGATGAATCGCCATATGCGAATAAGCGTTAAGCTGATGCGAGGTCTCCGCTTTAATGCGGGCGTCAACGGCGATAACGCCGTGCTCATCGACGATCAGCGGATTAATATCCAGCTCTAAAATCTCCGGCAGTTCGCTGACCATAGTGGATATATTAAGCAATACATCCACCAAAGCTTGCTTATTGGCGACAGGCAGTTGGCGGAACGCCGCCAGGTATTTGGCCGCCTTGGTTTTGGCGATCATTTGCTCGACCATATACGCATTCAGCGGCGGCAGCGCGACGGCATTGTCTTTCAAAATTTCCACCATGGTGCCGCCCAAGCCGACACTAATCGCCGGGCCGAACACAGGATCTCTGACCACGCCGATCATCAGTTCGCGGCCGCTGGGCGATTTAACCATTGCTTCAACGGTCATGCCGACTTCGGTGATTTCGGGGTGTTTTTGCTTGATTGCCGATTCCATTTCCAAATAATGCTGCGAAATTTCCTGCACGCTGTTGATGTTAAGCCGCACTCCGCCAATATCGGATTTATGGCTGAATTCGGCCATATTGACTTTTAACACCACCGGAAAGCGCATGGTTTCCGCGGCAATCATCGCGTCTTTGGCGTTGGACACCTTGATGGTCTGGTTGACCGGAATATTGAACGCGGCCAGAATGGCTTTGGATTCCTGCGCGGTTAACACCTGGCGGCCTTCCGCAAGCACCCGTTCCACAATCAAGCGTGCGCCTGCGACGTCGGGCGTTGCCAATTCGTCGCTAGGCGAGGGGATTTGTTTCAGCAGAATCTGATTTTGGGTATAGCTGGCCAGAAACGAAAACGCATCGACTGCAATTTCCGGGGTACTAAAATGAGCCACTTTGCTGTTGGCAAAAAGATTACGGCCTTCCTGAACTCGTGCGCCACCGGTCCATGAAGCCAGCACCGGTTTTTTGCTGGTTTTTGCGCCTTCAATAATGCATTCGGCGACCTGGGTCGGATTGGTCATCGCCTGCGGCGTCAGGATGATCAGGATGCCGTCGATATTGTCGTCTTTGAGGCAGATTTCCAGCGCTTTTTGGTAACGTTCGGAGGTTGCGTCGCCGAGAATATCGACCGGGTTGTCATGCGACCAATGCACCGGCAACACCTCGTTCAGCGCGGCGACGCTGGCAGGGCTGAGTTCCGCCATGTGGATGCCGACGTCTTCGGCGCGGTCGGTGCTCATCACGCCGGGACCTCCGGCATTAGTGATAATTGCCAGACGGTCTTGTTTGACCACGTAATTGTTAGCTAAAACGCGGGCCGCGGAAAACAATTCATTGATGCTGTAGACCCTGACTACACCGGCTCTGGCAATCGCCGCATCGAATACATTATCGCCGCCGACCATAGCGCCGGTATGTGACATCGCCGCTTTGCAACCCGCTTCATGACGGCCGGATTTAATTAAAATCACCGGTTTTAAACGCGCCGCCGCTTTAAGTCCGCTCAAAAAGCGGCGGGCGTCGCGGATGCCTTCAACGTACATTAAAATGCCGGTGGTTTTGCTGTCGGTCGCCAGATAATCCAGTACTTCGCCGAAATCTATATCGGCCGCGCCGCCCATCGATACCACGGTCGAAAAGCCGATGTCCTGGGATTTGGCCCAATCCAGGATCGCCGTGCATACCGCGCCGGATTGCGACAGCAGCGCCAAATTGCCGTCTTTAATGGTGCCGTCGCCGAAGGTTGCATTCAACAGTCCGCTGGGACGCGCAACGCCTAAGCAGTTCGGGCCGATGATGCGAATGCTGTAGCGATGGGCGATGTCCAACACGTCCTGTTGCAGCCGCTTGCCTTCCGCGCCCAGTTCGCCGAAACCGGCGCTGATAATAATGATGGAGGTGACGCCTTTTTCGCCGCATTGACGCACCACGCCGGGAACGCTGGGCGCCGGCGTGGCAATCACCACCAGGTCAATATCTTCGGGAACGGCATTCAAATCGGGGTAAGCTTTTAATCCCAGTAAGGTCTCGCGTTTGTTATTAACGGGGTAAAGTCCGCCCGCAAAACCCGCTTCCTGCATGTTCAGCAGCAGTCGGTAACCTACGCTTTCTTCGCGTTCGGATGCCCCAACAATAGCAACGGATTTGGGGGTAAAAAAACGGTTCAGATAATGAGGGCCCATGGCAACTCCGGAAATTAAGGAAAGGAAAATGCGTTCTGTAACCAAAAATTCTAACATTGTTAGCTGACGCTCTGATTAAAATTTGATGACTGTCGTTATTTAAGCAACGCCATTGCTGCGTTCCTATCAAAATGGCGCTTGTGAATAAAAACGAAAGCCGGAGTTTGCTAAAGGTCGCGGCTTGGCTACGCCTTGAGTATGACCTTGAAGCAAATTCTGCGATAATAAGCGCACAATCCGCCTATTTGTGCCGGTCCGGTGTCGGCTATAACTCTTTAATTCAACTTAATCCTCTATGAACGAACAAACAGAATTCAAACCCTGCGACTTGGTTATTTTTGGCGCGTTGGGCGATTTATCGCGGCGCAAACTGCTTATTTCGCTGTATCGGCTCGAAAAAGCCAATTTGATTGAAACCGACACCCGTATTATTGGGATCGATCAGCACGAAGGCGATCATGCCGGCTTTGTCGGAATCGTTCATAAAAGTTTGCAGGAATTTTTAAATGAGCTGATTGATGAACAGGTCTGGGCCAGGTTTTCGGCCAGATTTTTCTATCTGAAAATCGATTTAACGCAATCGGATCAATACCCGTTGTTGCACAGTGTTATTAAGGATCAATCCAGGGTGATGGTAAATTATTTTGCCGTTTCTCCGTTCCTGTTTACCAATATTTGCCAGGGATTAGCCAAGTGTGGGATTCTGAACGCAGAATCGCGTATGGTCATGGAAAAACCGATAGGTCACGATCTTAAGTCGTCAAAAGATATTAACGATGCCGTCGCCGAGGTGTTTAAAGAAAATCAGGTTTATCGTATCGATCATTATCTGGGCAAGGAAACCGTGCTCAATTTATTGGCCTTGCGTTTTGCCAATTCCATTTTTACGACTAACTGGAACCACAATACCATCGATCATATCCAGATCACGGTCGCGGAAGAAGTCGGCATCGAAGGGCGTTGGGATTATTTCGATAAAACCGGCCAGCTGCGCGACATGCTGCAAAATCACCTGTTGCAGATCCTGACGTTTGTGGCGATGGAACCGCCGGTTAACCTCGAAGCGCAAAGCATACGCAATGAGAAAATAAAAGTTTTATCGTCGTTACGGCCGATTACCAAAGAAAATGTCAGACAAAAAACAGTGCGTGGATTGTACTCGGCGGGGGAGATCAACGGTAAGCCGGTGCCGGGTTATCTTGAAGAAGAAGGCGCTAATACTGAGAGCACCACGGAAAGTTTTGTCGCCTTGAAAGTGGCTATCGATAACTGGCGCTGGGCCGGGGTACCGTTTTATTTACGCACCGGCAAACGGATGAAATTTAAACGGACTGAAATCGTCGTTAATTTTAAGCAACAGCCGCATAACATTTTCAAAGAGAGCTTTGAGGATTTGCCGTCGAATAAGTTGATCATTCACTTACAGCCCAGGGAAGGCGTGGAAATTCAGATACTCAACAAAATACCGGGTATCGATGAGAATATTAAATTGCAAAAAACCAAGCTGGACTTGAGTTTTTCCGACATATTTAAAAACAGCAAGATTTTCGGCGGTTATGAGAAATTGGTGCTTGAAGCGATGCGCGGCAATCCCACACTGTTTTTGAGCCGCGAGGAAATCGAGCAGGCTTGGACCTGGATTGATTCGATACAGGATGCCTGGGCGCATATGGATGCTGTGCCGGCCCCCTATGCGGCCGGTACTTGGGGGCCTAAGGCCGCCGATAAGTTAATTGCGAGGGATGAAAGAACTTGGGAAGAGGAACCTGAGGAGTAATAGCTAAAACTTTAGTTCGATTACTTATGTACGCATCACATACCGTTTTCCAGGCTCAATAAATACCCTGGCTGTCTTATCAGATTAATGTAGAAGGAAAGAATTATGCATCCCGTATTAGAACAAGTGACTAACGAAGTCATTGAACGCAGTCGTGAAACGCGCGCCGCGTATTTGGCGCGTGTCGATGCGGCGGCAAAAAAACAGCCGCATCGCGCCGAGCTGGCCTGCGGTAACTTGGCCCACGCTTTTGCCGCTTGCGGAGCCGGTGAAAAAATCGATTTAACCGGCCACCAAAAAGCCAACATCGCCATTATCTCTTCTTATAATGACATGCTGTCGGCGCATGAACCGTATAAAGACGCGCCAGCGTTAATCAAAGCGGCGATAAAAGAAGCGGGCGGGGTTGCTCAATTCGCCGGCGGCGTACCGGCGATGTGCGACGGCGTGACCCAAGGCCGTCCCGGCATGGAGTTATCGTTGTTCAGCCGCGATGTGATTGCGATGGCGACGGCGGTGGGTTTGAGTCACAACATGTTTGACGGCGCGCTGTATCTGGGCGTCTGCGACAAAATTGTGCCGGGGCTGTTGATCGGCGCGTTGAGTTTCGGCCATTTGCCCGCTGTGTTCATACCGGCAGGACCGATGCCCAGCGGCTTGGCCAATAAAGAAAAAGTGCGCATCCGCCAGCTTTACGCTGAAGGCAAAATCGGCCGTAAAGAATTGCTGGAATCCGAGTCGGCGTCCTATCACAGTGCGGGGACTTGCACATTTTACGGCACAGCAAACAGCAATCAGATGATGGTTGAGATTATGGGTTTGCATTTGCCGGGCAGTTCTTTCATCAATCCTTATACGCCGTTGCGTGATGAGTTGACCAAAGCCGCGGCCAGACAGGTCTTGAAATTTACTGCGCTGGGCGATGATTTCCGCCCGATCGGACATATGATCGACGAGAAGGCGATTATCAACGCCATCGTCGGTTTATTGGCAACGGGCGGGTCGACCAATCACACCATCCATTTAATCGCCATCGCCCGTGCGGCCGGTATTATTATCAATTGGGATGATTTCGATAAGCTGTCCCGAGCGGTGCCGTTGTTAACCCGCATTTACCCGAACGGCCAGGCCGACATCAACCACTTCCAGGCCGCAGGCGGCATGGGCGTGTTGATTGCCGAACTGTTAAAGAACGGTTTGTTGCATGAAGATATTCCGACCGTAGCCGACCGGCGCGGCATGAGCCATTATGCACAAGAGCCGAAGCTGGTTGACGGTCAATTAACCTGGGCGCCTTGCCCGGAAGCTTCTTTGGACGCGGACGTGATCAGCACTGTCGCTCAGCCTTTTGCCGCCGGCGGCGGCTTGCATGTGATGCATGGCAATTTAGGCCGCGGGGTCTCTAAAGTTTCCGCGGTTGCGGAAAAACACCAGATCGTTGAAGCCCCGGCCATGGTCTTCGACGACCAGGACGATGTGGTCGCGGCCTTTAAACGCGGCGAGATGGACAAGGATGTGATTGTGGTATTGCGTTTTCAAGGGCCGAAATCCAACGGTATGCCGGAACTGCATAAATTGACGCCGTCTTTGGGCGTGTTGCAGGATAAAGGTTTTAAGGTCGGCTTAGTTACGGATGGACGGATGTCGGGAGCCTCGGGTAAAGTACCGTCGGCCATTCACATGTGTCCCGAATGTGAAGAGGGCGGTCCGTTAACTAAAGTGCGTAGCGGTGATATGATTCACCTGAACACCCAAACCGGCGAGGTCAATGTGTTGGTCGACGCCGCCGAATTTAACGCCCGCGTGCCGGCCGCCAACAGCGCTAAAGGTCACCATTTCGGTATGGGCCGCGAATTGTTCGGCGCTTTCCGTTTGGGCGCGTCGTCTGCTGAAACCGGCGCCTGTAACTTGTTTGTCGCAGATTAATAACTATAAAAATTTGGTAAAACCAATGACTAAAAATAACTGGAAAGTTCAACCCGATATTATTTTAAACACCTGTCCGGTAATGCCGGTCATGGTCATCCAGGATCTTGACGATGCGGTTCCGCTGGCGCGGGCCTTGGTCGCAGGCGGCATTAAAGTGTTGGAAATTACGCTACGTACACCGATTGCGCTGGATGCTATCAGGCTGATCAGCCAGGAAGTCGAAGGCGCCATTGTCGGCGCCGGCACAATTACGACGCCCGAGCAATTAAAAGCGGCGGAAGCCGCCGGTGCGGTTTTTGCGATCAGTCCCGGTTTGACGCCTAAGCTTTTAGCCGCGGCTCAAGAAGGAACTATTGCGTTGATTCCGGGCATATCCACGCTATCCGAACTGATGTTCGGCATGGAGTACGGGTTGGATCATTTCAAATTCTTCCCGGCCGAAGCGGCGGGCGGCATACCGATGTTGAAATCTATCGCCGGTCCCATGCCGAATGTAATTTTTTGCCCGACCGGCGGTATTTCGCCGGAAAATTACAACAGTTATCTTCAGTTAAGCAATGTCGCTTGCGTGGGCGGATCATGGCTGGCGCCGGCCGATGTCGTCAAGGCAAAAAATTGGGCCAAAGTGACCGATTTAGCTAAACACGCGATAGAACGGGCGGTTTAATAACAATAACCTGCTCGGCGTATCGCTTAAAACAACGATATTTTCGGGAGTTTGTTACTTTATTCCCAAGCACTCTTTAAAATAACGCCAAGATTAATGATATTCAATGGATGGGGTAAATCGGAAAATAATGTCGTGTTTTACCCCATCTTCCGATGACACGACAAACCCTGTCAAAAACCGAGAGAAGCCATGACTAAACTGCGCAGCGTCACCTTAAATGAGCAAGACCGGTCTTTATGCGAATTGCCTATTCTATCCGGAACCACAGGGCCCGATGTCATCGACATCCAAGCCCTGTATCAAAAGACCGGCATGTTTACCTACGATCCCGGTTTTACTTCCACCGCCAGTTGCAGCTCATCGATAACCTATATCGACGGTGAAAAAGGCATACTGCTTTATCGCGGTTATCCTATCGAGCAGCTTGCGGAACATTGCACTTTTTTAGAGGTTTGCTACCTGCTGTTGAATGGCGAATTACCGACCCCGGAACAAATGCAGAAGTTCGAAGGCACCATTACCATGCACACGATGGTGCATGACCAGCTGACCAATTTTTTTAAAGGTTTTCGCCGCGACGCGCATCCGATGGCTATTATGGTCGCTGTGGTCGGGGCATTGTCATCGTTTTATCATGACGCATTGGACATTAAATCGAAAAGGGATCGCGACATAAGCGCCATCCGCCTGATCGCCAAAGTGCCGACGATTGTGGCGATGTGCCATAAATACAGCACCGGCTTGCCGTTTATGTACCCGCAAAACAAGCTGAGTTATGTCGAAAACTTTATGCGCATGATGCTCAGTACGCCGTGCGATGACTTCGAACCCAATCCGGTTTTAGTCAAAGCCTTGGATAGAATTTTGATCCTGCATGCCGATCATGAACAAAACGCTTCGACCTCAACCGTGCGCCTGGCCGGTTCCAGCGGCGCCAATCCCTATGCCTGCATCACTGCCGGGATTGCCTGTCTTTGGGGAGCGGCCCACGGCGGCGCCAATGAAGCGGTGCTGAACATGCTGGAAGAGATTGATGACGTGTCGAATATTGACCAATTTATTAATAAGGCCAAGGATAAAAACGACCCGTTCAGGCTGATGGGTTTCGGCCATCGGGTTTATAAAAACTACGACCCGCGCGCTAAACTAATGCGCGAAACCTGTCATGAAGTGCTGACGGAGTTGGGCTTGCACGATGACAAAATATTTAAACTGGCTCTGGAGTTGGAGCGCATTGCGCTTGAAGACGAGTATTTCATCGAGAAGAAACTCTATCCGAACGTCGATTATTATTCCGGTATTGTGCTGCATGCATTAGGCATACCGACCAACATGTTTACCGCCATGTTCGCGATGGGCCGAACCGTGGGCTGGATTTCTCATTGGGATGAAATGATAGCGGACCCGGAGCAAAAAATCGGGCGGCCCAGACAGCTTTACACCGGCGCGACCCGCCGCGACATACCACCGTCGCACATTAAGCCCGGCTAGCACTAAAGCACAAACGCAACGCAACGCCGATAGTTATGATTAACGCCGGTTTTTTCATAGCTTATCCGCGTCATCTGTATTTCGTTATATGGGAATTTTTGCCGGTTGCTTTAATAAATTCCTGTTTTTGGCTGAACATCATCTAAAAATCGAATTCATAAACGCTGAAATATGTTCGATTTCTTCAACGCAAAGTCGATGCTCCATCAGGTAGTCATGCCATTCGATGTTGTAGTCCATCGATTTTAAGGTATCGAATGCGGCTTTGCCGGATTCGACCGCGACAATCGGGTCGATGATGCCGTGAGCCATAAAGATGGGGGTGGCATTGTTGGCCGCTGAGCGTTCTGTTTTTAATTGCTCGATAGTCGGTAAATAAGTCGATAGCGCCACGATTCCGGCTAATTTATGCGGATACCTTAAGCCAGTATGTAACGCAATGACGCCCCCTTGCGAAAACCCGGCCAGTAAAATATTCGCCGATGGAATACCCCGGTCCATTTCTTGCCGGATCAGCGCTTCAATCGAGCCGGATGACTGATGGATGCCGTTATGGTCGACTTTGCGTTCCAGCGACATTTCCAAAATATCATACCAGGAGCGCATCGACGCTCCGCCGTTGATCGTCACCGGCTGAACCGGCGCATTGGGGAAAATGAAATGGATATTGGCTCGGGCGGCTAAATGCAGTTCGGGTACAAGTCCTTCAAAATCATGACCGTCCGCGCCTAAACCATGCATCCATATTACAGAGTACTTATGCTCTGATTCAGGCTGTATTTCGACGATGCTAAGTTGTTCGGAATTCATAAATTCTCCAGTTTAAATATAAGAATAACGTTAGCTTAACTCAATGTCAGGGCTTAGCGTCAAATTTGTAA
>Ga0265327_10005779_pt1 | contig 10184 bp, 13 predicted proteins | sample 41621metaG_FD_202089 | JGI IMG/M metagenome (GOLD analysis project Ga0265327, IMG submission 202089) | Rhizosphere microbial communities from Carex aquatilis grown in University of Washington, Seatle, WA, United States - 4-16-21 metaG | ecosystem: Host-associated > Plants > Roots > Rhizosphere... | reverse complement strand
GGGTTCCGATTACGCATTCGTTGACAACAGTGTTCGGTTTTATCACCAGTGGAAAGAACTGAACCCGCTGAATCTTTGGGCCATCGGCGATTACGAGCGCTCCAACCTCGTCATCAACCTGCAGTAGAATCGCGATGACATTTACTTTTTCGCGGTTAGACCCGAATATCGGGGCTGATGTTATTACTGTTCGACATCGGCAACACCAACACGCATGTCGGGCTGGCGAACAATTGCAAAGTCATTCGCCAGACCAATGTGCCGACGAAGGATTGGCAGACCGGTCGCGCCGCAAAGGCCGTTTCCAATTTCGTTCGGTCCAGCGCCATTGAGGGCGTCGCCCTTTGCAGCGTCGTCCCTAAGATGACGCCATTGGTCGCGAACTTCGCTGCCAAAAAATACGATGTTCAGGTGCTGGAATTGACTGCGGACACCGCGGTGGTTGGCATTGACTACCCTAATCCGCACACGATCGGGCCTGATCGCCTCGCCAACTCCATTGCAGTCGCGCACAACTTCGGCGCGCCAGCGATCGTGGTAGACTTCGGTACGGCTGTTACCTTCGACGTGGTGAATAAGAAAGGCGATTACGTCGGCGGTATCATCGCTCCCGGCCTGAGCGTCATGACGGATTACCTCCACGAAAAAACGGCGCTGTTACCAAAAATAAAGATTCGCGAAACCCGTGCTGTGATCGGCAAGAATACCGAAGAGGCGATGCTCATCGGCGCGGTGCATGGCTATCGCGGGCTTATTCGCAATTTGATCTCCGAACTGAAACAACAACTCAAAGCGCGGCGCCTGCCGGTTGTTGCCACGGGCGGATATGCAGAATTAATCAGCGCAAAAATTCCAGAAATCACCAAAGTCGATCCCCTGCTCACGCTCGAAGGCTTGCGGTTGCTGTGGGAAACTCACGCCTCATGTCCGTGTTGTCACGGTGGCGAACCTCCATGCGCGTTGCGCGAAGGGGATGTTTAGTTCGCTTCCACACGGAGCTGTAAATCAAACCGGCGTCCGCTTCGACGCGGCCTTTGAGTTCAAAACCTGCCCCGTCTAAAAAGGGGTCAGGCGCACAAATCTCTCGCGCACTGATCCTCGTTGTGAGCCTGAAAAATGTATAGGCGGCGCGCAGGGCAGCTTTGGCGCGCCATCTCGGCCAACCACGTTGCGGAACCGCAAAATCCGTTACCAACCAAGTGGCCGATTCACCGGCATGCGCGGCAATTTCGTCGATTACTTGCGGCAGTTGCTCAGCATTGAAACAATCAAGAAAGCAGTTGGTCACGACCAAATCGAAAGCCTGTTCGGGTAGGTTTAATCCCGGCAAGGTCGCTTTTAGAAAGTTGGTGTGGTTTGGGTCGCCACCACAGCCGCGCCAGCGCTGCTCAGCTTGCTTCAACATTTCCGCGCTCGCATCGACGATGGTAAAATGCGTTTGAGGCATTCTTTTCGCACAAGCCTCAAGAAAGCGACCATTCCCCTCGCCTACCAACAACGCTCGTCGAGAATCCCGCACAGAATCCAGCCAATGCACGCGACAGCGTTGCAATTTGTCACCAGCCAGAACCGCTTCCATCCAACGATAATGCGGAGCGAGCAAATCGAAGCTCATGCGACAGCCACTTTCAGTTCCCGACGATTCCACCAGACCCACGCGAAAATTGCGCCAGCGGTGTAGACCACCACATCCCAAATATCTCCCGTGACGTGCATGATGTGCGGTCCGATCCATTCAAACAGCACCGACCAAATCACGAGGTGAAACAAAACCTCGCCGACATCAGGAGCGCCGTCGGTTTTGCGCAAACCGGCCTTGCGTTGCATCCATAGAATCATCGGCAACGCACACGGGATGAGAAGCATGTCATTGAAGTAGCCGTGCATGAAAACAGAGGCGACGTGCGGTTTGATAATCCACCGGTTCACCGCATACAACACACAGCACGCGATGCAGAGCGGGTCCAGGCCGTAGCGGAACGGCTTCATAAAAGCGCCAGAATCACGAGTCCGAATCCAAGCGCGAATCCAAATTTCAGCAGTAGAGTCATAGCAAATCGAAAGTAACGGTTAAGCCTTTAACATGACGACCACAATTTACCGCGCATTCAATTATGCGCCACTGAGATCAATCATGACGGGCTTTTGACGGAACCAATTTGTCTTATATGCGGCGTAGGCGATGCCGAGCGCACACCAAATTCCGCCATAAGTTTTCGCCTCCATAGGCAAGAAGACCCAAATCACCGCGCTAAAAGCAAAGCCGAGCACAGGCGAAATCAGGTCCCAAAGCCAACTGCGTTTGTGCCCCGTGGGAGTGCGGACAACGAATTCGCCGATGACGGATGCATTCACGCCCATAAACGCGAGGAATGCACCGAAGTTGAGAATGGGCACCGCTTGCTCGTAGCTCAAAATGATGGCAATCGAGAGCGCAAGGATTCCAATCAGCAGAATGTTGAACGTTGGCGAATTATGCTTTGGATCAAGACGACCGAAATATTTTTTGGGCAGCGCATTGTCGCGCCCCATGCCGTACAGAACACGCGCGGCACCGAACTGACCGGTCAGGGCGCTTCCGAGTGATGCCACGACCATGATAGCAGCAAACGTATCGTTGAGAAACACGCCGCCAACTTTTCCACAAACGTCGAAGAACGCGGTATCGACGCTCGAGTAAGTGGTGTAATCCGGCCAGACGAGTTGCGCGAGATAGACCTGTGCGCCGCAAATAATTCCCGTGAGTAAACACACAAGAACAGTCGCGCGCGCGACCGTCTTTTTCGGTTCCTTGACTTCCTCTGACAACGTTGTAATTCCGTCAAAACCGATATAGGTCAGGGCTGCGATAGAGGTCGCGGTCCAAACTGCACCCAATTGGAACGTTTTCGAATTGTAGAATGGCTGCGTCGAAAAAAGACTATGGAACCCGCCGTGGCCGGTCAGGTATCGAATCGCGTCGAACAGAAAAATGACGATAGCCACGCTCATGATCGCGAGCAGAATTTCATTTGTTCGCGCCGCCCAACGAACACCGCGCACGTTCAAATACGTGGTCAACGCCGTTAATAAGATGACGATCGCGATGTAGGTAGGCTGGAGATGTCCGGGCAATTGCGCCGTAATATGGAGCGCCCCCAGGATTTGCGTGTCGATGGATTTCATCGTTTGCGGAAAAAGCTGCACAACACTGATGGCACCGTAGGCAATGCTGATTACAGGAATGATCAGGTAATCGAGAAACATCGCCCATCCGACGATGAAACCGAGATGAGGGTTGATCGCGCGACCGACATATGTGTAAGCGGAGCCGGCGACCGGATAGTGCGTTGCCATTCGTCCGTAGCTGACGGCGGTAAACATCATCGCGACCATCGCAATCAGTATCGTCGTCGTGACGTGGCCATAGGATTTTTGGTTGGCGATGCCGAAGATACCAACGGCGGCGACGGGTTGAATCAGAACGATTCCGTAAAAAACGAGATCCCACAACCCGAGCACCCGGCGCAGGTGAGGTTGAGAATCGGTGGTTGCAGATGTGGGCACGGATGTTTGCGGTTCGGAGGGCATTGTCGTGGGGCAATTATGCGTAACGCGCAAAAATTATCAAAGGTTGAAATTGTCCGCGCCAGAACGTTACGATGCGACGCAATGAAAATTTCGCGCCGCCATATTCGTTTAACCTACCCAGCCAGCGGTCTTTCTGTCCTGGCCGAATTGCTGGACGACGAGGCGCCGAATATCTGCAAAGCGATTTGGGACATGTTACCGATCGAAACGAAAGTGATTCACGGCATGTATTCCGGGGCGGAAGTCTTCGCGATGGTTGAAAATCCACAGCCGTTAACGGGCCAAAATCTGGTGCAGATTCCCCTGCCCGGCGAATTGCTCTATTACTACGAAGCCAACCTGGGCGCTGCCGGCGGAAAAAAGCCCGTTGGCGAGATCGTGGTCGTATATGGTCGCGGCGTTATTTTGCGCGAGCACGAAGGCATTCCAACGAAGTGCAGTCTGTTCGCACGCATTCCGGGTGACTGGAAATATGATTGGGCCGCCTTCGCCCAGGAATGCCGAAAAGCGCGGTGGGAAGGGCCACAGGTCTTGCGAATCGAACGGGTCGAAGAGGCGTAATCGAGCTCATTACGACGAACGGATGCTGCGAATCTTGTCCTGCACGACGGCGTCAGGAATATCATAATCTTGCGAGTTTGCTTCGGTTGCGACCCTTTGCCGGGCTTCAGTTTTGTTTCCTGCGCGTACGGTAATCACCCGCTCCCAAACAGCAGTGCGTCTGACAATGGCGGTGTATTCCGTTTCCTCAATCCGAATTGGTGACTCCCTCGGAACGGTGGAAATGCGCTCGCGCAATCGTTTCCGTCGAGGCGCAACGGGGGCACGCTTCAACGGATCGGCCACCGGTTCCGGCGCAAGCAAATCGTATTTTATCCCCACCACCTGCGTCTCGGGTTGTGCCCGAAGACGCTTTGGAAATACGAAATAGGAAACATTCTTCTCCTCATGATATCCGACCACGCCGAAATCCTTTTTGTTGGCCCCAATGGTTTGGTGGACGGTGAGCACGCGATTTTCACGAACCGCGCGGCTGAAGTGCCGGTCATCCTTCGGGCCACTCCAAAGCGCCGCTACGTACGGCTTGCCCGCGGCTTTGACCAACTCGGCAAATCGCACCGTCTTGCTCATACCCAATCTTCGCATAGGAATGCCCGAATTGCACGAGGCGACGCCCCTGATTTAGCGCAACAGCTGCTTTAACGCGTCATCGAAAGTCCCACCGGACCCGCCACTCAACGCACCCATTCGCAGGGAGATTACCGCCGCCAACCCCATCAAATCACCTTCTGTTTTGATGTTGTGGAAGATTTGGTTCTTGATCCCCAAGTTCATGTCCCGCTCCTGACGCGGTGCTTCGACCATGGCAAAATGTGCCTTTTGCAAAGTGAGATTCAACGTATCGATTCCAGTAAATTCAAGAGGCACGCGCGTCTTCGTCCCGGACTTCGCGTTCGCTGGCTTGCCGCTGAGAGCGGCGGCATTGCGTTTCTGCAATTGATCAAAATTTGTGCGCCCCTTCTTGTCTTGAAGCACGTCCACTTCGGCCATGTTGAATCGAACGAGACGCAAATGAAGTTTGCCCGCGCGCGCGGCCTGAACGTCGTACTCAACGTGTAATTCGGGAATGTCCAGACATTGCGACCCGCCGAACTCAGCGGTGTTGTACAACTTGAAGTTCTCAATCGTCACCGTCGGCGAGAGCAAACCAATCGATAGCTTGCCAATCTTCACACCCATACCGGTTTCCGCACGGATTCGGTTTTGTGCAATTTCGCGGGCAATCGTGTCCAGCAACAAAATGGCCGCGACGACGAGCACGACAAAAATGATGAATAGATAAAGTGCCCAGCGGAAAAGACGTTTAATCACAGCTCAATATCCTCCGGCGTGACTTCCAGGCATTCATCCTGGTCTTCCCAAATAATCATTGGGTAGTGTTCTAAAAATTGCGGAGCCATTTTGCTTCCAGCAAATGCGAGCAGTTTCTCGGCTTTTTGCGCCGCGACCTCGTAAGCTTTGTCGTAGTTCGGGACGCTCTTGCGCTGGCGATCTTCCCAATGCGCAACTGCATGCACCGGCGCATACTCGGCGCTCCATGTTTTTACCGCCTCCTGCAACTCCACCGGCAGTTCATCAAATGCAACCACCGTTTCCGAGCAGTGCTGGCAAATCAAGCCGGTTTCCAGAATGTCGCGCGTCAACAGCGGGGCCATCGGCGCACGGCAACACGGGGCTTCGTAAAATGCCGCTGGAACGCTGACGAGCCGTTTCAACCAGATCTGCCGGCTATGCCCGACTTCCGCAGCGAGCCGAAACGCGCCAATTAACGGATGCGAGAAGCGCCAGACGCGGCCGTGCAACTGACCCATCGTCTGTGACAGCCATCGCGCCAGGGTAAGATCGTCGAAATCCGCAAACACCCGGTTGTACTCGCGCCAAAGGCGATCTGACGCAGATTCATCCATTTGCAGAGAAGTACGTTCGAAAGGTCAAAACCGAAAGGAGAAAAATCTTCATCCGGCCGCAAAAATTATTAGTGCGACAGCGCGAGGTCTTCTACAATGTTCGGATGATGTTTGCAGCGATTTTTGATTGGGACGGCGTGATCATCGACTCCTCCCGTCAGCACGAGCTCAGTTGGCAACAAATCGCCAAAGAGCTCCAGCGGGAGCTGCCTCCGAATTTCTTTCTCCGCAGCTTTGGGATGAAGAACGAAAAAATTATTCCCGAACTTCTCGGCTGGGCTGCCGACGCGGAAAATATTAGTAAAATTGCGCGACGCAAAGAGGCGATGTATCGCGACCTGATCAAGAAAAACGGCATCGACGCGCTCCCCGGCGTGCATGACCTGCTCGAACAATTACGCGCCGCGTCGATTCCTTGCGCCATCGGCTCCTCCAGCGCGCGCGAAAACATCGCGTGTATTATTGATGTGCTTGGCGTCGCCAAATATTTTGACGTGATCATTTGCGGAGAAGATGTCCACCGCGGGAAGCCCGACCCTGAGGTCTTTCAATTGGCGGCGGCGCGGCTGGGAGTCACGCCGGACAAGTGCGTAGTTTTTGAAGATGCTCACGTTGGATTGGAAGCGGCTCAACGGGCGGCAATGAAGGTCGTCGGGGTTGCGACAACACATCCTGCCGACAGTTTGGAAGGCGCAGATCTCGTCGTGAATCGTCTCACCGAGATCACGCTCGAGAAGCTGAAAACTCTCTTCAAATAGTTCAATCGCCGAAAAGTTTTTTCAGCTGATCGCGCGCGGAAGCTTCGCGGGAATTAGCCTGCTCTTTTGAGACAAAATTACGCGGGATGAAGTCGAAGTATTCGCAAAAATTGGCTGCATGTTTCTCCTGCACCGGGTCGGCGCGCCGATCGCGGCATTGATGCGCCACGCGCGGATCGTAGGCAGCACAATTGAGGCAAACGCGTAAATCGGAGCCGCATTTATGGCAGGTTTCACTGCGCCCGGGTTGTCCGGGAAGCGTCCACTCCCAGCCGCACTTATGACAATGTCGCGTCATCTTGCTCATGCGCGCTAGAATGTAGCATCGGTTTACGCGTTGCCTAGGGGAAATTACTTACTCGCGCGCCGAAAACATTTCAGGGCGGCGTTGAAGTCTTTAGGAAGCGGCGCTTCAAATTTCACCTGTTTTTTCGTGCGCGGATGTTTCAACACAATCCGGCTGGCATGAAGCATCTGCCGTGCAACCTCGCAACCCGCAGCTTCGAACAACGTGTCATTTTTGCGTTTACCGTAAACCAGGTCGCCGACGACAGGATACCCAATATGTTGAAAATGTACACGAATCTGGTGCGTGCGACCGGTGTGAATCTGCGCCTCGACAAACGTCACGTGTTTCATGCGCTCGATAACTTCGTATGAAGTGTGCGCATCCCTGCCATCGTCGCTCGCAGCCATCCGTTTGCGATGGGTTGGATGACGGGCGATGGCGGCGAGGATTTCTCCGTCGTCATTGGGCAATATTCCGCAGACCAGTGCGTGGTAGGTTTTTTCCAATGAACGTCCGGCGAATTGCTCGGCCAGCGCCAGGTGCGCCTCGTCGTTTTTCGCGACGACCAAACAGCCGCTGGTTTCTTTGTCCAATCGATGAACAATTCCCGGCCGGGCGACTCCCCCAATTCCGCTCAGTTGTCCTGCGCAATGATGGAGTAACGCATTGACCAAAGTATCACTCTCGTGCCCTGCCGCCGGATGCACCACGAAGCCGGCCGCTTTATTTATTACGAGAAAATCTTTGTCCTCGAAGAGGACATCGAGCGGGATGTCTTGAGGTTTCGCTTCGGCTGGACGCGGCTCGGGCCAATGAATCGAAATTTTTTCACCGACACGCGGAAAATGGTTCGGTTTTGCTTTTTTGCCGTCTACCAGAATGTGCCCCTCCTCCATTAAACGCTGCAATGTGCCACGCGAAACGGCCGGGAATCTTGTCTTGAGGAAAATATCCAGTCGCTCGATCGGGGACGATTGCTCGATCACGATTGTGGCGTCACGGGACATGCAGAGGGAGTAAACAATAAGCCGTAATCAGTAGACAGGCAAAACTGTTCACTGCGGCGTCGCGCCTGCGACCTGCGCGTTTTTCATTTCGGATTCACGTTTCCAGGAAAGAATAATCAGCAATCCAACGCCGACGCAAATCGCGCTATCCGCAATGTTGAAAGCGGGAAAGCCGACTTCATCGCCGCTTCTCTTGTGCAAATAGAATCGCAGAAAATCAATTACCTGCGCGCGATGCGGGTCAAGGCGGTCGAAAAGATTACCGATAATTCCGCCAAAGATAAGACCAAGCGAACATTGCCCGAGCAACGTGCTGGTATCGAATTTATGCCGCCAAATAAACAACGCGAGCAAAGCCAACAGCGAAACAATCGCCAACGCCTCGTTGCTATCGTGGAACAAACTCCAGGCCGCGCCGGTGTTGCCCCAAAGGACCAACTTGAAAAAACCATCGACGACGACATGTTCCCGTGACATGCCGCCCTGGACAGGACCGAGGTATTGCAGCGCCAAATATTTTGCCAACTGATCCGCCGCAAAAATCACAATGGCAATGACTGCCATTCGCCGATTTGGTGTCCAATTCATCTTACAAAAATCACTCGCGTCCCAACGATAAGATCGTGCAAGGCCCGTTTATCTTCACGAAACGCGATAAAAAGATAACCCACAAAAAACAAAAAATCACTCAGGCGTTCACCGAGCCAGCGACCTGCTGCAACTCCGTAGCCGATGCGAGAACCGTCCAGACGAACGATCCGGGCGCCGATCGCCATTTTTCCAAGCGTTGCGCCAAACGCGCCGTTAAACACAACTTCGTAAACCAATCGGAACAACTCAAAAACAAAGACCAATGGTTGCAACGATTTGATAAACAGCATCATTTGTTCTTGAGTGACGTTCTGATCGGGTGGCGAAGGAATTGTAATATGCGTGAATGACGCTATCCCCGGCCACAGCAATAAAACGAGAAACCAGAGCACCATCATATCCAGAATAAACGCAGCCAGTCGCGCCCAGAAACCCACTGGTCGCGCCGCATTCACCGCCGCCAAACCTGCTGCGGCGATAATCTGGGTTAATTCACCACGAATTTCTGCAAATTGCGCTGCCGGCGACCAAAGCCCTGTGTCGCTGCGCCAGATCGGAGTCGCGCCCGCCACACGACCATCACGAATCCACGATTTTAGTTCGTCGATTGTCGCGGGGCCATACTCACGTCCGTCGCCTCCTATGATTTTATACTGGGTTTCCACAAAGACAGGCGGTGATTAAACAGTGAACCGCGCAAAACACAATGTTTTATGACTTCAATACCGTGCTCAGAAATCTGCCGGTGTAACTGCCGGGAATTTGCGCAATCTCTTCGGGCGTACCTTCGCCAACCAACCGGCCACCGTCCTCGCCGGCATCGGGACCAAGATCGACTACCCAATCAGCTGACTTGATGACTTCAAGATTATGTTCGACCACCACGACGGAATGTCCCGCATCAACCAGGCGTTGGAATACTTTCAGCAAAACGCGGACGTCTTCGAAATGCAAACCAGTCGTCGGTTCGTCGAACAAAAATAAAATTGGTTTGGAATCTTTATCAACGGCCGCGCCTTCAACTTCTGCCAGATGACTGACGAGTTTCAGCCGCTGACTCTCGCCACCAGACAACGTCGTGACAGGCTGGCCAAGTCGCAGATAGCCGAGTCCGGTTTCCTGCAACAATTTCAATCCGGCCGCAGCGCGTTTCGCCTGCGACGAATCGGCAAACGACGCAAGAAAATCAACGACTTCATCGACGGTTGCTTCAAGCACATCACCGATGCTCCATTCACGCGACGAACCGGGCGCCTGCAATTTCACTTCTAAAATATGGGGGCGATAACGGCGGCCATTGCAATCCGGGCAGCGAATGAATACATCGCTCAAGAACTGCATTTCGATTTTTTCGAAACCCGCGCCGCGACAGCGCTCACATTGACCTTGCGCAGAATTGAAACTGAACGCGCTCGCATTGAGCCCGCGTTGTTTTGCCATCTCGCTCTGCGCGAACAGCACGCGGATGTCTTCAAATGCGCCGATATAGACAGCGGGATTC
>Ga0265327_10005778_pt1 | contig 10185 bp, 9 predicted proteins | sample 41621metaG_FD_202089 | JGI IMG/M metagenome (GOLD analysis project Ga0265327, IMG submission 202089) | Rhizosphere microbial communities from Carex aquatilis grown in University of Washington, Seatle, WA, United States - 4-16-21 metaG | ecosystem: Host-associated > Plants > Roots > Rhizosphere >... | reverse complement strand
CGCCGGCGGCGCCGGTGTGCTGGTGCTCGAAGAACTGGAGCATGCCAAGGCGCGCGGCGCGAAAATCCTCGCCGAAATCATCGGCTACGGCGCGACCTCGGACGGCTACGATATGGTCGCGCCGTCGGGGGAAGGGGCGGAGCGGTGCATGCGGCTGGCGCTCGAGGGCGTGCGCGAAAAGGTGAACTACATCAATCCGCACGCCACCTCGACGCCGGTGGGCGATCTCAAGGAAATCGAGGCGATCCGCCGGGTCTTCGGCACGGGCGAAGCCTGCCCGCCGATCTCCGCCACCAAATCGCTGACCGGCCATTCGCTTGGCGCGACCGGCGTACAGGAATCGATCTACTGCATCCTGATGATGCAGCACCGCTTCATGTGCGAAAGCGCCAATATCGAGGAACTCGACCCCGCCTTCGCCGACATGCCGATCCTCCGCGCCCGGCAGGACAATGTCGATCTCGGCGTGACGCTGTCGAACTCGTTCGGCTTCGGCGGCACCAACGCCACGCTGGTGTTCCGCCACCCCGACCTGATCTGAGGCCTGAGCCCCGGGCGATAGCGTCCGGGGCCGGCGTTTCGAGCCTTACTCGCCGATCGCCCGCACTTCCGGCGCCGTGCCGGAGGTCGAATCGCGCATCGCCTTGCGGCGCGCGGCATCCAGCGCTTCGGTGGGAATGGCCATGGACGGGCGGGTGATGATGTCGCGCAGCTTTTCCACCGGCAGCTTCGGCTCGCGGCGCTCGTTGAAGAGGCCGTTCTTCTCCTGCAGCGTGTCGGTGATCTGCGTGTAGCAGAAGCCGGCGATATATGGGCTGCCGTGGATGGCGTCGAACAACCCCTCAACCATCGAGAGGTATTCCTCGGGCGATGACGCGGTGGCGTAGCCGAACCACGGCTCTCCGGTCGCCGGATGGAACGACAGGCCGCCGAACTCGGTCAGCATCAGCGGCTGGCCGCGATGGTCCCCATCGATCAGCAGCAGGCGCTTGCGCTGCGGGCCGGGGCCGCGCAGCGTCGCCTCGACGTCCTGAGGCGTATAGTATCGCTCGTGCATCTGCTTGGGGAACTGCGTGTAATCGTGCACGCCCCAGATATCGCTGATCGTGTGCTCCCAGCCATCGTTGGAGATCACCGGACGGGTCGGATCGAGCGCCTTGGTCAAATAGTAAAGGGCGCTGGCATAGGCTTGCTGCTGTGCATCGAGCGCGATATCGGGCACGCCCCAGCTTTCGTTGAGCGGCACCCACGTAACGATGCAGGGGTTCGAGCGGTCGCGATCGACGACGCTGAGCCACTCGCGGGTGAAGCGATCGACCGCCGCCGCCGAATAGTCATAGGCGTTGGCCATCTCGCCCCAGAGCATCAGCCCGAGCTTGTCGCACCAGTAAAGAAAGCGCGGATCCTCGACCTTCTGGTGGATGCGTGCGGCGTTGAAGCCGAGCGACTTGATCAGCTCCACCTCGTGCTTCAGCGCGTCCGCCGATGGCGCCGTGAGGTGGGACTCCGGCCAGAAGCCCTGCTCCAGCACGGAGCGGAGGAAGGTCGGCTTGTCGTTGAGCAGGAACCGGCCGCGGTCGAAGCCGGCGCTGCGGAAGCCGAAATAGCTCTCCACCCGGTCGATGTGCTCGCCGGCATCCGAGATCAGCGCCGCCGAGACATCAATGAGGTGCGGCGTATCTGGCGTCCAGTAGAGGTCGGAACGCGTTACGCCGTGTTCGCCGGCGGGGATATGCACCACGGCCTTGATCAGCCGGCCCGAGGCGCGGACCTGCTGCGCGGCGAGCGACTGCCCGTCCTTGCTGAAGGTCACGGCGAGCCAGCCCGGATTCGGCAGTTTGCGGTTCAGCGTCGCCTCGACCGTTACCGTCGAGCGCACGAGGTCGGGCGTCAGGTGGAACTTTTCGATATGCACATCGGCGACGGGCTCGAGCCAGACCGGCTGCCAGATGCCCGACGTGCGGTGATACCAGATGACATGCGGCTCGGCCTGCCACTCCTGCTTGCCCCGCGGCTGGGTGAGGTCCTCGGGCTGGTCTTCGGCCCGCACCACGATGACCTGCTCGCCTTCGGCGGTCAGCGCCGCCGTGATGTCGGCCGAGAACGGCGAGTGGCCGCCCTGATGGGTGGCGACGAGATTGCCGTTGACCCACACCATGGCGCTGTAGTCCACGGCGCCGAAATGCAGCAGCAGGCGGCCGCCTTCCGGCGGGCGATCGGTGAAGGTTTTGCGATACCAGAGCCACGGGTGGTAGCCCTTGTCGTTGATCCCCGAGAGTGTCGTCTCGGGCGCAAACGGCACGGTGATGGTGCGGTCGAAATGCTCGGGATGCTCGAACCAGCGGCCATCCACGCCGGCGTCCGCATCGTCATAAACGAATCCCCAGGGGCCGCTCAGATCGGTCCAGCGGTCGCGCGTAAGCCGGGGCCGCGGATGCAGCGGCGTGGTGGTGCCGTCGGTCATTTGAAACTCTTCTTGCTGAAATGGTCCTCGCGCGGCTGCCCCGCGACATCATCGCGCCCGGATCGGGTGGGCAACAGCTCCTCAGCCGAAAGTCTTAGCCAGCGGCGTCTATCCAATCAAGTCTGGCGATATGGATCAGAAACGCGGGTATCGTTCGGAGTTTTGCGATACCGTTTGCCCGACGGCCCAGCCGACGCCGCTACTCTGCCCCGAGCGCCGCGCCCTTGAGGATGGAGACGAACCGCTCGCCGGCCACTTCCTTCGGCCCGGAATTCTCCAGCCGGATCGCCTCGTAGCGCACCGTGTCCTCGACCGCGATGCGCTCGAGCCGGGCGACGATTTCGGCATCTGTTTCGCGGCCGCGCGCCTTGAGGCGGGCGGCAATGACGTCGCGGTGGGCCGAGACCACCACCAGCACGAAATGCGCATAACGGTCCGCCAGGTCGTCGATGATCTGCCGCGAGATATTGGCCACTACGATCTTGCCGGCGGCGATTTCCGTATCGATCTGGGCCGGCAGCGCATAGCTCAGGCCGTGCGCCTGCCAGACCAGCGCGAACTGGCCCGCGCGCTGCGCGGCGGCGAATTCCTCGAGCGGCAGGCTGTCGTGATCCTCGCTCTTCGCGTCGGCCGTGCGGGTAATGACGCGCCGGGCGAAGACGAAGCGCGGGTCGCTGGCGAAACGATCGCGCGCGAAATTGATGATCGTGTCCTTGCCCACGCCGCTGGGCCCGGCCACCGCGACGAAAGCGCCGCCGCCGATCGGGCCGCCAACGGGCAAGTTATCGGTCTGCTTTGCTTCGGTAATCGTCATCGCCCGTCCGGCGCCTCGCGCCCAATCCTCTGCGGCATCCTATAACGCCCCTGTCCCGCCGCGCCGAATCAGTTTTCGTAACTGCAGCCGCCACGCAACTTCCGCCGCGCAGCCGAATTGATAGGAAGCCGTACTCCAAGCGGCAACGGCTCGCCGGCCGGCTCCTCGGCCTCCTGAAGCTGACCGGCGAGCCGCTTCCCCGGTCGATTCGGCTCCCTAGCAGATGGGTTTGACGCCGAGGTGACGGCTTTGCCGCTCGCCGGGCCATGACGATCCCCGTTTGTTCTGCTAAAAGCGCGGCACCTTCCAGCGTCCGCAAAGCACCGAGCCATGACCGACAGCTTCGTTTTTTCGCCCCCCGCCCCCGTCGCGGTGCCCGTGCAGGGCGGTGGCCTGTTTCCCGTACGCCGCATCTATTGCGTCGGCCGCAACTACGCAGAACACGCCCGGGAGATGGGGCACGACCCTGATCGCGAGCCGCCCTTCTTTTTCGGTAAGCCGGCCGATGCCATCGTCACCGGCGGCGGGGAGGTGCCCTACCCGTCGCTGACGCAGAACCTGCACCACGAGATCGAGCTCGTCGTCGCCATCGGTGCCGCGGGCAGCGACATTACCGTCGAAGCGGCGCCGGGCCACATCTTCGGCTATGCGGTGGGCCTCGACCTGACGAGGCGCGATCTGCAGCAGGAAGCGCGCAAGGCGGGCCGGCCGTGGGACATGGGCAAGGGGTTTGACCATTCCGCGCCGATCGGCGAGATCGCGCCCGTGGCGGCAGCGGGCCACCCCGAGACGGCATGGATCGAATTGCGGGTCAACGGCGAGACGCGGCAAGCAGCCGATATCGCCGACATGACCTGGAGCGTGCCGGAAATCGTCGCCGAACTCTCCCGCTTCATCGCGCTGCAGCCGGGCGACCTGATCTTCACCGGCACGCCGGCCGGCGTATCGGCAATCGTCCGCGGCGATCTCCTCGAAGGCTCGGTCGCTGGCGTCGGCACGGTGTCCGTCCGGATCGCCTGATGGAGTGGTCGCCGCAGCAGGACCAGGCCCTCAAGCAGGTCTCCGCCTGGCTCAAGGACAAGCAGGGCGAGCAGGTGTTCCGCCTCTTCGGCTGGGCCGGCACGGGCAAATCGACCCTCGCCACGCATCTGGCGCAGGGCGTGAAGTCGGTGAAATACGCCGCCTTCACCGGCAAGGCGGCGCTGGTGATGCGCAAGCACGGCGCCAAGGGCGCCTCGACCATCCACTCGCTGATCTATTCGCTGATCAGCGAGAAGGACGGCGAGCCGAAATTCGCGCTCGATCCGGAGTCAGAGGCAGCGTCCGCCGATCTCATCGTCATCGACGAAGTGTCGATGGTCGATGAAAACCTCGGCCGCGACCTGTTGAGTTTCGGCACCAAGGTGCTGGTGCTCGGCGATCCGTTCCAGCTGCCGCCGGTGCAGGGCGCCGGTTTCTTCACCTCCGCCGAACCCGATATCATGCTGACGGAAATCCACCGGCAGGCACGCGACAACCCGATCATCCGCATGTCGGTCGATATCCGCGAGGGCGAATATCTGGAGAACGGCCGCTACGGCGAATCGAAGGTCATCTCGCGCGGCGATATCGAGAGCGCCGAGGTGCAGGACGCCGACCAGGTGCTGGTCGGCCGCAACAAGACCCGCGTCGACTACAACGACCGCCTGCGCGAACTGAAATCGCTGCCGCGGCATGAGCCGGTGGTTGGCGACCGGCTGGTGTGCCTGCGCAACAACCCGGTGAAGAAGCTGCTCAACGGCCAGATCTGGACGATCACCGAGGTGAAGAAGCGGCCCGGCCATCGCTATTCGATGGTGCTGGGCGCCGACGACCCCTCGATCAAGTCGCAGGCCAAGGTCATCGTGCACGAAGCGTTTTTCTCGGGCGAGGAGGATAGCCTCTCCTGGCCCGAGCGCCGGCAGTTCGACGAGTTCACCTTTGGCTACTGCCTCACCGTCCACAAGGCGCAGGGCAGCCAGTGGGAAAATGTCTATCTCTTCGACGAGAGCTTCGTGTTCCGCGAAGATCGCCGCCGCTGGCTCTACACCGGGGTGACCCGCGCCGCCGAGAAGATCACAGTGGTGCGGTAGCGCCTTCGACCCGTTCCCGGCGGCCAGAGCTCAGCCCACGACGCTCCAGCGCTCCTCGCGTGGTGCGGTCGGGCGGAAATCGTAGCGGTCCTTGCCGAGCGCATGGAGAGTTGCCCGCTCGATCAGCGAGAAATCCGCCGGATCGGCGCGGTTGAGGTTCATCGGCTCCTTCAGCACCACCGGCGGGTTGGTCATGAAGCGCACCCGGCCCGAATGGTTGTTCGATGAGGCGTGCAGCATGAACGGGTGCAGGATGATGAAATCGCCCGTTTCGCCCGTGACCTCCTCGAAATCATGGCACTGTTCGATCAGCCGGCCGAAGGCATCGCCGTCATCGACCCCCTCGGGGTGAGCGGCGAGATACTCGGCAACGACCTTGATCGAATCCGGGGCAACGAAGGTGCCGCCGCCCTGATGCACGACGTCGGACCAATAGACGATGGTCAGCAGACCCTGTTCGCGGCTGTCGAGGAAGTGGCGGAAGAAGCTGCCATCCTTGTGCCAGCCGCCGGCCTCGACCGAGGGCTTCACCCAAGGCTTGTCGGCGCCGCGGCGGAAATTCACGACGAAGGCGTCCGACCATTCGGTCGAGTCGATCGTCGTGAAATGCTGCGACTCGATCTCCATCACCTTGTGGTCGATCCGGTCTTCGCCGCCGGTCACGTCGCACAGCGCCGCCCAGCCTCGGGGCGAGATATCCTTGATCTTGGCGATGTTGTGCCGATCCATCCAGACGATGTCCTTCGTCCAGGTGGAGCGGTCCACCGGATCGTAGCCGAGCCGGCCATAGGCCGCGTCGGTCCATTTCTTGGCCAGCGCCGGATCGACGCAGCCTTTGACGCGGACATATCCCTTTTCGATGAAGTGCTGCGCGTCGGCTTCCGACAGGACCTGCAGGGTGCGGGCCATGGGAGTCTCCTCTGGTCGTGTGGTTATTCGGCGTGGCAGACGGCTTCGATGTTGTGCCCGTCGGGGTCACGCACGAAGGCCGCGTAGTAGTTGGGGGCATAGTCTCGCAGTCCGGGCGCGCCGTTGTCCACGCCGCCAGCCGCAAGCGCGGCGTCATAGAAGCGGTGAACGTCGTCACGCGTGGCTGCGACAAACGCGATATGCACCGGCGCGGGCGCCGGGCCGCCTTCGCCGAGCCAGAATCCCTGGCCATCCTTGCCCAGCATCATCCAGTTGTCGCCACCTGCCCGCAGGGCGATGCCGAGCGGGGCCAGAGCGGCCAAGTAGAATGCCTTGCTGCGCGCAAAGTCGGCGACATTGAAGCCCATGTGATCGAACATTTGGCGATCCTCCTATTGTTCTAGGGTCTGACGATGCTGCCGTCGCGCCGGCGGTCCTCGGCCATATAATACGACTTCTTGGCCTTCTCCGGATCGAGCAAAGCGCGCGCCTTGTCGACGTCGATGTCGAGGCCGAGGCCGGGCTTGTCGTTGGCGTAGAGATAGCCGCCCTCGAGCAGCGCATGCCCCGGGAAGATTTCGTATTCCTGCGGCTTGAAGGTGTTCTCCTCCTGGATGCCGAAAGCCGTGCTGGCGAGGTCGACATGCACGGCGGCCATCTGGTTGACCGGATCGTTGTCGCCGCCCTCCTGCCAGGCGGTGTGAATGCCGAACCATTCGCAGAGCGTCGCGATCTTGCGGGCATTGGTGATGCCGCCGCCCTTCGAGACGCGCACGCGCACGAAATCGATCAGCCGCTCGGTGATCAGCGGCAGGTATTCGTGGGGGTTGATGAACAGCTCGCCCATCGCCTGCGGCGTGGCGCATTGCTGGCGGACGAGGCGATACCACTGCACCTGCTCGGGCGACAGCAGATCCTCGAGGAAGAACAGCCGGTAGGGCTCCAGCAGCTTGGCGAGCTGCACGGCATTGTGCGGCGCGAGGTGCTCATGCACGTCGTGGGTGAATTTTGGGCCCCAGCCGAGCTTGTCGCGCAGATGCGCGAACATTTTGGGGATCGCCTCGAGATAGGCGTCGTCGTCGAACGCCTTGTCCTGCGGCCAGTGATCCTTCGGCATCCGCGCATCGGCGCGGTCGATGAAGCCGCCCCCACCATAATTGCCGAGCTGGCAGCGGATGACGGTGTAGCCCTCTTCCCAGTAGCGGCGGACATCGTCTTCGAGTTCGGTCAGTGTGTTGCCCTGCGCATGGGCATAAGCGGCGACGGCGCTGCGCGTCTTGCCGCCGAGCAGTTGATAGACCGGCATGCCGGCTTCCTTGCCCTTGATGTCCCACAGCGCCATGTCGATGCCGGCCTGCACCGTGTTGGTGATGGAATCGTTGCGCCAGTAGCCGCAGGTGTGGACCGACTGCCAGATGTCCTCGATGCGGCTGGCGTCGCGCCCGAGCAGCAGCGGCGTAACGGTTTCGATGGCCGTCTCGACCGCCTTGGCGCGATAGTGGTCGCTGGCCGAGCCTATGCCATAGAGCCCCGGCTGGTCGGTATGCACCTTGACGAAGAGCCACGTCCCCTCCGCGCGGGTGCGGATGGTCTCGATACCGGTGATCCTGGTCATAAATTCCCTCTGCAGTGTGTTTTTTCCGCCGGCTTACTTGCTTGCGCCGGCGGTCAGGCCTTCGATGAATTTGCGCTGGAAAATCAGGTAAACGACGACGATCGGCGCAATGACGATCACCGCCCCTGCCGTCAGCACCGGCGTGTTGACCGTGTATTTGCCCTGGAAGAACAGCATGCCGATCGGCAGCGTCCGTAAATTGTCGTCGTTGACCAGGATGAGCGGCAGCAGAAATTCGTTCCACGTCCAGATGAAAAAGAACAGCGACAGCGTCGACACCGCCGGCAGCAGCAGCGGCGCGATGACCCGCCACAGCACCTGCTGGCGCGTCGCCCCATCGAGCACGGCCGCTTCCAGCACTTCGACGGGCAGTTGCCGCATGGCACTCGCCATGAACAGCGTCGAGAACGGCATCGACATGGCGACCTGCGTCAGGATCAGCACCCAATAGGTGTTGATCAGGTTGAGATAGAGCATCTCGTAGTAGAGCGGGATGATGAAGGCCTCGGTGGGCACCATCATACCGATCGTCAGCACCACGAAGATCGTCCGCTTGAATGGGAAGCTGAGGAAGGCGAAGGCGAAGCCGGTGAACAGTCCGAGCACGATCGAGATGATCACCACCGGGATGACGATCAGCACCGAATTCATGAAATAGGTGCTGAAATGGCCATCCACCCAGGCGTTGAGATAGTTCTCGAAATGCGGGTAGGCGGGCAGCACGAAGGCGCCCTTGAGCAGGTCCGGCTTGCTCTTGATCGAGGTCAGCAGCAGCAGCCCGAACGGGATCACCGTCACAATTCCGAAGATCCACAGGATGATGCGGATCGGCAGCGCCGGACCGGCATAAGCACCGGAGCGGACGGCCATCACCCGGTCGTCCTGTCGAGGCGGCGCATGCCCTGGTGGATGGCGAAGTTGACGGCGAACACCACGATTGCGGAGATGATCGCCACGGCCGCCGCGTAGCCGTAGCGGTTCAACTGGAAGCCGAGCTGGTACATGTAGATGTTGGGCACCAGCGTCGCATTGCCGGGTCCGCCGCGCGTCATCGTGAAGATCAGGTCGAAGCTCTTGATCGAGGCGATCACCGTCAGCAGCAGCACCACGCGGATTTCGGGCATCAGCGAGGGCAACGTGATGTGCCAGAAGCTCTGCCAGCCGCGCGCGCCATCGACGCGCGCCGCATCGAACAGCGAGGGATCGATGCGCTGCATGCCGGTCAGGAACACCACCATGCAGAAGCCGAAGAAATACCAGGTGGCGACGGCGCCCACTGCCGGCAGCACCCAGGTGAAATCGCCGAGCCATGGCAGGGCGATCGCCTTGAGGCCGATGGCCTTGAGGAACTGGTTGAACGGCCCGAACGCCGGATTGTAGAGCCATTGGAAGATGATGCCGAGCACCGCGGTCGGCATGACATAGGGCAGGAAGAACAGCGTTCGCAGCACAAGGCGCTCGCGCTGCTTCACCACGCTGATGATGCCGGCGAGGCAGATGCCGATGATCAGCGGAATGACGCAGTAGAAGACGATGAACTGCGCATTGTTGCCGAGCGCGACATAGAAGCGGTTGTCGGCGAAGAGGTTGATATAGTTGGTGAAGCCGATGAAAGCCGGCACGCCGAGGCCGTTCCATTCGGTGAGGCTGATCACCACCGCCGCCAGGATCGGCACGAACACGAACAGCGCATAGATCAGCAGCCCGGGCAGCACATAGAGCAGATTGCCCCCGCCGGCGTGGTCGAGCACCGAGGCCGGCGGCCTCGGCGCGCGCACGCGGCGCGGCCTCGATGCCGTTCCGCCGTTGCTGCTGATTTGGGTGGGAGACATCCGGGCCGGGTCGAGTGGTAGGATCTGCGGCGGTTGAGGCCACCCTCCTGGCTAGGGAGAGTGGCCGCGTGGGCGGCGGCTTACTTCCCGCCCTTCACATAGGCCTGGTAGTCGGCGTCGAGCGCGTCGACAAAGGCGTCCGGCTTCATGTCGCCGGCGAGCAGATGCGGCATGTTGTCGTCATAAGTCTTGAGCATGGTCGGGCTCGACCAATCGGCGTAGTGGCCGAGCGCGTTGTTGTCGCCCAGCACTTTCCACATGGCGAGGCCTTCCTTGAGGAGGCCCGTCTTCACCGCGCTCGGGTCGGTCGGCGTCGTCGACGGGAACGAACCGCCCGCGGCCCAGAGGTTCGCCGCTTCCGGTGAGATCATGTAGTCGATGTACTGCGCCGCAAGGTCCTGCGAGGCCTTGTCCTTGGCGTTGGTGGTGATCGACCACGA
>Ga0265327_10005777_pt1 | contig 10185 bp, 8 predicted proteins | sample 41621metaG_FD_202089 | JGI IMG/M metagenome (GOLD analysis project Ga0265327, IMG submission 202089) | Rhizosphere microbial communities from Carex aquatilis grown in University of Washington, Seatle, WA, United States - 4-16-21 metaG | ecosystem: Host-associated > Plants > Roots > Rhizosphere >... | reverse complement strand
GGCACAGCCTGCCGTACCTGGAGGGTGCGACGCTGGACTACATCGACGGCATCTCCGGCGTCGGTTTCCAGATCGACAACCCGAACGTCACGGCTGCCTGCGGGTGTGGCAACTCGTTCCACGCGAACGAAGTGCAGGAGCCGGTCGCAGAGATCCCCGATGCTGACGGGGACTGCGAGCCGGACTGCGGCTGCACGCACTGACCGCGCACTGACTGAACGGTCAGGATCTCGCCTTTTTCCCGCTCCCACGGGTACACTGCTGCCGCGGCCGCGTGGCCCGAGACGGTAGAGTTTGGATCCAAACTCACGCCGTTGGTACGGAGGTCAGGTCCCCTTGAACGCCGAGCAGATTGTCGACATCACCATCGTCGGAGGTGGGCCGACCGGGCTTGCCGCCGCCTATTACGGCGGCCATCGTGACGCGTCCGTGCGCATCGTCGAGAGCCTCGAGCAGCTGGGCGGCCAGGTCTCGGCGGTCTATCCCGAGAAGCACATCTTCGACGTCGCCGGCTTCCCCAAGGTCAACGGCCAGGAGTTGATCGACCGGCTCACCGAGCAGGCCCTGCAGTACAACCCGGAGGTGCGGCTGGGCGAAGTCGTCGACACCGTCTCCCATCGGCCCGACGGCGTCATCGCCATGCACACGGAGGGCGGCGAGACGCTGCTGACACGGACGATCATCGTCACCGCGGGGCACGGCGCGTTCAATCCCCGCAAGCTGGGCCTGGACGAGCTGGAGCAGTTCGAGGGACGCGGTCTGCACTACTTCGTGCGCGAGAAGGCGACGTTCGCCGGCAAGCGGGTGGCGCTGGTCGGCGGCGGAGACTCCGCGCTCGACTGGGCGATGAACCTGCAGGACACAGCCGAGCTGCCGATCCGGCTGATCCACCGCCGCGACCGGTTCCGCGGCCTCGAGTCGTCGGTCAACGAGGTGCGCCGGCTGGCCGATGAGGGCTGCGTCGAGATCCTCACCCCCCACGAGGTGCGGGGCGCCCGCGGCAACGGCACGCTGCAGGCGATCACGGTCGAGAACACCGAGACCGGCGAGGTGCGCGAGATCGAGGTCGACGCCGTGGTCACCCTGCTCGGCTTCATCTCGCACCTGGGCCCGATCGCCAACTGGGGCCTCGAGTTCGAGAACAAGCGCCAGATCAAGGTCACTCCGAGCATGCAGACGAACCTGCCCGGCGTGTACGCCGCGGGCGATGTTGCCGGATACGACGGCAAGATCACGCTGATCACGGTCGGCTTCTCGGAGGCGGCGCTGGCCGCCAACCACGCGGTGGCGGCGATCCGCGGCGAGAAGGTGCAGCCCAAGTACTCAACCGAGTAGGCGTCGCGTCACCAACCCGCGCGGCTCTATCCTCCGTAGAGAAGGAAAAACGGATAGGAGCGGGCGACGATGGTGGAGCTTTGGGGCGGGGAAACCCGCAAGGCGGTGGCGAACTTCCCGGTCTCGGGTGAGCCGATCCCGGCCTCGGTGGTGCACTGGCTGGGGCGGATCAAGGGCGCCGCGGCGCGCGTCAACGCGGAGCTGGGCCTGCTCGACGCGGCGATGGCAGAGCGGATCGCGGCTGCTGCCGACGAGGTTGCGGCCGGCACGCACGACGACCAGTTCCCGATCGACGTCTTCCAGACCGGGTCGGGCACCTCGTCGAACATGAACGCCAACGAGGTGATCGCGAACCTCGCCGGCGAGGGTGTGCATCCCAACGATCACGTCAACATGGGCCAGTCGTCGAACGACGTCTTCCCGTCTGCGGTGCACCTGGCCGCGCTCGACCGCGCCGTGCACGGTCTGCTCCCGGCTCTCGACCGGCTGGCGACCTCGCTGGAGGCGAAGTCGGCGGAGTTCGCCGACGTCGTCAAGGCCGGCCGCACGCACCTGATGGACGCCGTGCCGGTCACCCTTGGCCAGGAGTTCGGCGGGTACGCGGCCCAGGTCCGTGAGGGCCACGCCCGCGTCTCGGCGGCCCTCGAGCGGCTGGGCAAGATCCCCCTGGGCGGCACGGCCGTCGGAACCGGGCTCAACACGCATCCGGAGTTCGCGGGCCGGGTGCGCGAGAAGCTGATCGCCGACACCGGCCTGAACATCCTGCCGCCGGCCGATCCGTTCGAGGCCCAGGCAAACCGCGACGGGCTGGTGGAGATGTCGGGCGCGCTGAAGGCCGTCGCCGTCTCGCTGACCAAGATCGCGAACGACCTGCGCTGGATGGGCTCCGGACCCCGCGCCGGGCTGTCCGAGCTCTTGATCCCGGAGCTGCAGAAGGGCAGCTCGATCATGCCCGGCAAGGTGAATCCGGTGATCCCGGAGGTCGTCTGCCAGGTCAGCGCACAGGTGATCGGTAACGACACCGCGATCACGGTCGGCGGCCTGCAGGGTAACTTCGAGCTGAACGTGCAGATCCCGCTGATGGCGCGCAACCTGATCCAGTCGATCGAGCTGCTGTCGTCCACCTGCGGCCTGTTCGCCGAGAAGTGCATCGACGGCATCGAGGCCAACCGCGAGGTCAACGAGCTGCACGGTGAGGCGACCCTGGCGATGGCCACGGCGCTCAACCCCTACATCGGCTACGACCGGGCGACGGCGATCGTCAAGGACGCCGCGGCATCCGGGCGGACGCTGCGCGAGGTCGCCCGCGAGCACGGCGTCGACGACGAGACGCTCGACCGCGCCCTCGACCTGCGGGCGATGGCCGCCGGCAATGCCGAGCAGGCTGCCCGGTGAAGGCGCTCGTCCTTCAGCACATCGCGTGCGAGCCGCCGGGAGTCTTCGAGGACGTCCTCCGCGAGCGCGCGGCCGAGCTGACCCGGGTCGAGCTGGACGAAGGCGATCAGCTGCCCGACTGGCGCGGATTCGACCTGATCGTGGCCATGGGTGGCCCGATGAGCGTGAACGACGAGGGTGAGCACCCGTGGCTGGCCGACGAGAAGCGGCTGATCTCCGAGGCCGTGCACGCCGGCGTGCCGTACTGGGGCGCGTGCCTCGGCGTCCAGCTCCTGGCCTCGAGCCTCGGCGCGCGCGTGTACGCCGGGCCGGCGCCGGAGGTCGGAGTGCTGCCGGTGACGCTGACCGACGAGGGGATCGCCGATCCCGTGCTGGACGGCCTGCCGCGCGAGATCCTGACGCTGCAGTGGCACGGCGACACCTTCGACCTCCCCGAGGGCGCGGTGCGGCTGGCCGGGTCTCCGGCGTATCCAAACCAGGCGTTCCGGTTCGGGCGCGCGGCGTACGGCGTCCAGTTCCACGTCGAGGTCAGCCAGCAGATGGCGCAGGAATGGGCCGAGGTGCCGGCGTACGTCGACTATCTCGACCGCACCCTGGGGCCGGGGTCGGCGCCGAAGCTGCTGGCCGAGTTCGACCTGGCCGCACCGACGATGCGGCGCCATGCCAGGGCGGTCTTCGAGCGGTGGATGGACGTTGCCGTCGCCGTCCCCGGATAACCGGCTGATCGCGATCCGCTCGGCGCTGCAGGACGCGACCGAGTTCACCGCCGGCGACGACACCGCCCGCCGCTTCATGGCGCTGCGGGACGCAGGCGCCGACCGCACCGAGATCTGTGCGACCCTGGGGCTCGAGCCGGAGGTGGTGGACGAGCTGGTCAGGGCCGACGAGGGGTACACCACCGCCCACCGGATCGCGACCGGCGAGGAGCCGATGTACCCGCTGCCCGATCCTTCGGACCAGGTCGTCGACACGCGCGGCGGCAGCGCGATGGTGCCGGTCTTCGTGCTGGTGTTCCTGATCGTTCTCGCCGCGGCCTACTTCGTCGGGACCAGATAGCGTCTCCGGCGCAGTGAGTCAGCGCTACGTGTTCATGCTGGGCACCGGGAGGTGCGGCTCGACCGTCGTCTTCCAGGTGCTGGCGATGCACCCGGACGTCGGGTTCATCTCCAACCTCGACGACCGCCTGGCCGGTCTCAACTCCATGGGCCGCATCAACAACGCCGCCTACCGCAGGCTGCCGGCGCTGCTCCAACGGCGGGGCGGGCGCTGGCCGGGCGCCGCGGGGCGGATCGGGCTGTCACCGTCCGAGGCCTACCGGCTGTTCGACCGCCAGGTCTCGCCCATGCTCAGCACGCCGAGTCGCGATCTGACCGCTGACGACGCATACCCCTGGCTGGTGCATCGCCTGCAGCGGTTCTTCGAGACCCGTGCGGCGGCCCAGGGCCGGGACGTGTTCGGTCACAAGCTGACCGGATGGCCGCGTGCCGGACTCCTCCACGCCGCGTTCCCCGATGCCCGCTTCGTCCACGTGGTCAGGGACGGCCGGGCCGTCGCAAGCTCGCTTCTGCAACAGCCGTGGTGGCACGGCTACCAGGGCCCCGAGGGGTGGACGTTCGGGCCGCTGGACGACGCGGACGCGGAGCTCTGGGAACGGTCGGGGCGCTCGTTCGCCGTGCTCGCCGGGCTGGAGTGGAAGCGGCTGATGGCGGCGTTCGACGCTGCCCGCGCCGAGCTCCCTGCATCCTCCTGGCTCGAGCTCCGCTACGAGGACGTGACCGCCGATCCAGGGCCGGCGTTCCAGCGGCTGCTCGATCACGCCGGCCTCGCCTGGACGCCCGAGTTCGAGCGTGCCTTCGCCTCGTTCGGGTTCACCCGCTCACGGGCGGAGGCGTACCGCAGCGAGCTGGCCGGCCGCGACCTGGCGCTGCTGGACGAGGCCCTGGCGCCGCAGCTCGCCGCCTACGGGTACGACGTCGGCGGTTAGGTCGTCCGGGCCGCGCGCGGATCGAGCAGGCCCCAGCCGTTGAAGTCGTCGCCGAGGAACGGGCGCAGGCCTTCCATCTCCCCGCGGAGCTCCTCGCGGAGCATCTCCACCGTCTCCTCACTGGGCCTGGGCTTGTCGACGGGCGGCGTGGTCAGCATGTTCTTGCCGGCCGACCGCAGCGACTTGGGGAGGATCTTGACCACCTTGCGCTCGCGCAGCTGGTTGAGCGCCTGCTGGGTGAACGCCATCCGGTGCACCCGGCGCTCGGTCGACTTGAAGATGACGGTGTCGATGTTGTCGGGCACGTGGTCGGGGACGCCGACGAACCGGTACGCGCGGGACAGCGTGGCCGTCCGCTCGTCGCGGAGCTGGTCGGTCGTGAGCACCAGCAGCCGGCTGGGATCGAAATACTCGAGGTACTGGGCGATCTGCGTGCTGTACCGGCTCGTGTTCAGGTAGTGGGGGTCCTCGGCGAACGCCTGGTCGATCGGCCGGCGCTCGGCGTGCCGGATGAACTCGTGCTGGTAGTGCGACCGCATGCGCTCGATCGGGTCGCGGATCAGGTACACGAGCTTGACATCCGGAAGCAGCGCAGCGACTCGCTCGGCCACGCCGGGGTACTCCGGCCACTTGGTGTACGTGGTGGATGCCTCGCCCCGCGCCAGGCTGGATGCGCCCTCCGCGAACAGCGACCGGTACCAGGCCTCACCGTTCTGCCAGGTGCCCTTCCGCCAGGTGACGCCGTCGGCGTACTCCGCAAGGAAATAGTGCGGCTCCTTGGGCGACACCATGAAGATGTCCGGGTGGGCGTTCAGGTAGTGGTATAGGCTCGATGTCCCACATTTCATCGCGCCGATCAGGATGAATGTGGGCAGATCCCGGTCCGTAGGCATAGATCGCCAGTATGCGAGGCGACGTAGGGGCTGTCAATGCGGTTGTGTGGAACGCACCGCGAGACGCTGGTAGAACAGATAGATGAAACGTGAACCGGATGGGGCGGCTCGCGGCATCCAACGCCGCGTGACGGAGATCCCCGCATCTGACGATGCGCTGATCCACCTGCCGTCGCTGCGCTTCGGCGAATACGACGAGGAGCCTGTGCTCGACCAGCTCCCGGCGGGCACCGGGGTGATGGCGGTCGTGGCCGTGCTCACCCTCCTCACGCTCGACCACGGCGGCATCAGCACCTACTCCTGGGGCTGGGCGACGATCCTGCTGGCCGGTCTGGGGATGGGGATGGTCGCCCTCCGCGGGAAGGTGGAGGTACCGGCCCGAATCGAGCTACTGCCGCTGGCCGGGCTCTGGGGCCTGGTGGCGTGGTCGGGCATGTCGGCCTTCTGGGGATCGGCCGGCCCGAGCATCAACGAGGCCGAGCGGCTGCTGCTGTACGCCGTGCTGGCGACCGCCCTTGCCGTCGCGCTGCGGAAGCGGACGATCGAGATCCTGGTCGTGTCCCTGGTTGCCATGATGGGCGTCGTCGACGTGGTGGCCCTGTGGGCGAAGCTGGTGAACGTCCACTACTCGGCCTCCGGCGCCGCGCGCGTCAACCGGCTGCAGACCCCGTTCGAGTACTGGAACGCGCTCGGCATCTTCGGCGTGATCGGGTTCCTGCTGGCGCTCGGGCTCGTGTTCGAGAACGTCCGCCGCGAGGTGCGGATCGCTGCCGCCGGCACCCTGCCTGCGACCGCGCTGGTCGTCTACTTCACGTTCAGCCGGGGATCCATCTTCGCGCTCGGCATCGGCCTCCTGGTGCTGGTGGTGGCCCCGCCCGACCGCCTGCGCCGGATCGGGATCGCCGGGCTGCTCGCCATCCCGACCCTGCTGCTGCTCCTGTTCGCCACCCGGCAGTCCGAGTTGATCCGCCACCTGCCGTCGGCGACCCATCCACACAAGGTGCACCGCTGGCTGCTCCACGCGACCTCTGAGGCGCACGACACGATCCTGATCCTGACGTTCGCGATCATCGCCTGCTGCATTGCGGTCGAGATGCTGCCGCGGATCCAGGATCGGATCACGATCAGCGCAACCGTCCGGCGCCGGCTGACGATCGGAGTTGCGGGCGTCCTGGTGGTCGGGATCGTGGGGGTGCTCGCGCTCAAGGGCTCGCCGCTGCAGAGCGGCCTGGGGCCGCTCGAGTCGCCGCCGCCGAGCTCCTACCACGACCTCAACAACCGGTTGGCCAGCGTCTCGCTGAACGGTCGCGGCCGCTTCTGGGATGCGGCCTGGAGCGACTTCCTCGACCACCCGCTGCAGGGATCGGGCGGGGGCACGTTCGTGCGCTACTGGCTCGAGCACCGGACGGTGCCTGCTGACATCTCCGACGCGCACAGCTTCGTTCTCCAGACGCTCGCCGAGCTCGGCCTGGTCGGGCTCTTGCTGCTCGGCTGCGTGCTGGTGCCACCGTTTGTGGCCGCCTGGCGCGCCCGGCGACAGCCCATGGTGCCGTTGCTGGCCGCCGGTCTGGTCGCCTTCGTGGTGCACGCCGCGACCGACCGGGACTGGGAGACGCCGGCGGTCGCGTGCTTTGCGCTCTGCCTGGTCGTGGCCCTGTGCCTGGCGGCGGCGCCCGAGCGGCAGGCAGCGATGCGGGCCAACCTGCGGTGGGCGCTGGCGGGCGGGCTGGCGGTCGTCTGCTTGCTGGCGACGTGGACGTTCGCCGGGAACGCCGCCCTGTCGCGGGCACGCGCTGACCTTGCCTCCGGCCACCTGTCGACCGCGCAGCGCGACGCCAGGCTGGCATCCGAGCTTGCTCCGTGGAGTCCCGGCGGCCCGATCGCGCTGGGCCGCGTAGCCGTCGCCTCGCACGACCCCGGGGTGGCCGGCCAGCGGTTCCTGCAGGCGACGCAGCGTGATCCCGATCGATGGTTCGCGTGGTGGCAGCTGTCCCAGTACGGCCCGCGGAGCGGGCGCGCGGCTGCGCTGGCCCGGGCGCGGCATCTCAACCCGCTGGCCGTCGCCAACCTCGAGCAGCCGAGCCAGTGAGCTCCGCCGGCTCCCCGCGGGTCACGGTCGTCATCCCCGCCTGGAACCTCGGCTCCGAGCTGGTCGCGGCTGTCGACAGTTCGCTCGAGCAGGGCCCTGCCGTCGAGGTGCTGGTGGTGGACAACGCGTCAGACGAACCGCTGCCCGAGACCGGCGGGCGGCGGGTCGTCCTCGAGCAGCGCTGCTCCGTCGCCGCGGCGCGCAACGCCGGCCTCGCCGGCGTGACCACGCCCTACGTCATGTTCCTGGACGCGGACGACCGGCTGCTGCCGGGCACCATCGCCCACCTGCTTGGGCTGATGGAGCAAAACCCTGAGCTGGTGATGGCCTGCGCGACGCCGCTGCCGTGGGACATGGAGGCGGACGCCCCCGCCCACCGGCCGCCGTTCCCGCCCCGGATCGCCTACCGGCTGTGCGCGCGGCGCCGCACGTTCGCGTTTGCCAACCTGGCGCGCAACCTGCTTCCGGTCACCGGCTGCAGTCTGATCCGCACCGATCTTGCACGCGACGCCGGCGGGTTCTCGGAGTCGAACTTCGGCGAGGACTGGGCGCTGGGTGCCGTGCTTGCGCTCCGCGGCCGGGTCGTGATCGACGAGCGCCCGGGCAGCCACTATGCGATGCGCGGCGGCTCATTGATGGCACGCGGCGAGTGGTCGGATATCCTCGCCGCCCGCCGCGAGATCCGGCGCAGGGTGGCCGCCGACCCGGCCACTCCAGTAGGCGTACGGCTGTCGCTGCCGGTGGTGTTCGGCCTCCAGTACCTGTCGGCGCTGCGCCGCAGGCGCTACCGGCGGGCGGGTGGGGCGCCGCAGGCACCCGCGCCCGAGGGCTGAGTGGCGTGTCTGCGCCTGCTGGAGCCGGTTTGCAGCCCGTGAAAGCGCGTGTACGATCGAAGGGCCGTTGCGCACACGGTCGGCCGTCCGATGGCAGATAACAGCGTGCCCAGCCCTACCGAAGTGAGTGCGACAGCCCCCGGTCGCCGCGAGGACCTGCACGGGCACATGCTGACGGGCGCTTCCTGGAAGGCGATCTCGCAGACCACGCTGCAGGTGGTTCAGATCGTGACCACGGCGGTGCTGTCGCGCATCCTGGGGCCGCACCAGTTCGGTCTGGTCGGCATGGTCACCGTGTTCTCGGCGCTGATCTACTACTTCAGCGACCTCTCGTTCTCGGCCGCGCTCGTCCAGCGGCAGACGATCACCGAGGCCCACAAGCTGGCCGCGTTCTGGACGAGCGTGGTGGGCGGGCTCAGCATCACCCTCGGCGCCATCGCCCTGGCGCCTCTGGTGGCGCGGTTCTACAACACGCCCGCGGTCGAGCCGCTGTTCGCGGTGATGGCCCTGAACCTGCTGATTCTGGCCCTTGGCCGCACCCAGACCGCGCTCCTGCAGCGATCCATGCAGTTCCGCTCGCTCGAGGTCAGGTCGATCATCTCCGGGCTGGCCGGCGCGGCCGTGGGCATCACGATGGCGGTGCTCGGCTACGGGCCGTGGGCGATCGTCGCCCAGGTGATGACGATCAGCGTGGTGCGAACCGTGCTGGTCTGGTTCGCCTCCGACTGGCGGCCGTCGTTCTCGTTCTCCCGCTCGGCGTGGAAGGACATCCGAGGCTTCTCCCGCAACCTGCTGGTGGCGAACGTCCTCTACTTCCTGAACGGCAACGCGGACAACCTGATTGTCGGCAAGTTCCTGGGCGCGACCTCGCTCGGCATCTACCGTGTGTCCTACTCGATCATGCTGATGCCGATCGAGCGGATCGTGATCCCGGTCCGCAACGTCGTCTTCCCGGTGCTATCCCGGATGGAGGGCGACAAGGAGCGGATGCGGGCGGCCTGGATCCGGATCAACCGGGTGATCGGGGCGATCACCATCCCTGCGCTCGTCGGTCTGGTGGTCACGGCTCCCGACGTGGTCGCGGTGCTGCTCGGCCCGAAGTGGCACGCTGCGACCTCGGTCGTTCAGGTGCTGACCGTGGTCGGGATGCTGCAGTCATCCCAGCGCATCAATGACGGGGTGCTGCAGGCCTGCGGGCTGACGAACAAGCAGATGCGCTTCGCGGTGGTTGCCTTCGTGCTCAACATCACCGGGTTCCTGATCGGCGTGCACTGGGGCGTCATGGGTGTTGCGGTGGGCGCCGCTGTCGCCAACGGCCTGGTGCAGTTCCCGTATCTCTCCGTCACGGCCTCTGCTCTCGGCACCACGGGGCGTTCGGTGTCGTGGACCATGCGCTGGATCGTGCTGGCCACCGTGGTGATGGGCCTTGCGGTGCTGGGGATTCGGGAATTGCTGGTCGCCCATCTGCACTCCGGGGCACTGATCAGGCTGCTGATCGAGGCGTCACTCGGCGCCGCCATCTACGCGCTGGTGGTATGGATCTTCGACCGCCAGCTCTACCGCGAGCTGCGTGGGATCGTCCGCAACCGGGTCGGGAAGCTCCGCGGCCGCGGTGGCGGTGGCGGTGGCGGTGGTAAGGGAGGAGGCCGCCGCCGG
>Ga0265327_10005776_pt1 | contig 10186 bp, 9 predicted proteins | sample 41621metaG_FD_202089 | JGI IMG/M metagenome (GOLD analysis project Ga0265327, IMG submission 202089) | Rhizosphere microbial communities from Carex aquatilis grown in University of Washington, Seatle, WA, United States - 4-16-21 metaG | ecosystem: Host-associated > Plants > Roots > Rhizosphere >... | reverse complement strand
GGGTGAGGCCGCCCTGAGCGAAGGACACGGCGATCATGTCGTCTTTCTTGATCACCAGGGGCGCGGCGACGTCGCGGACCGAGACGGGTTCCCCTTCGCGCAGGGGGCGGCGGGCGGCCATGCCGATCACCGCTTCCGGGGCGCGCGGCGCGTCGGCGCCGGCCACGGCCTCGCGGCTCCAGGTCAGGTCCTCGGCGCGCACGACCTCCCCAGCGTTCAGGCTATGCAGGTAGGTGAGCACGGCGGCGCCCTTGTTGGCCTTGAGCGGCTCCCCGGCCTTGGTCGTCTGCGGGAGCGGGGCGCTCGACTGCACCTCGATCCGCCGCAGGCCCGCCGGATTGCCCCAGTCCACGCCGTTGGAGCGGGCGAGGATCTGCACCTGGGTGGCGTCCAGCACCGCGGTCTGACCAGGGGCGATGCGCCCGACCACGATCTGGGAGGCGTCGCCGGCGTCGTAGAACAGATCGCCGAGGGTGATCCGGGTGGCGGCCACGACCACTTCGGGCCGCAGCTGGGCCGCCGCGCCGGCCAGGGCCGGCAGGGCCATCGCCGCCCAGGACAGCGACATGGCCAGCGACAGGGCGAGGGTCTTGAGCGCGCGCATCAGCTCTTCATCTGGTTGGTGGTGGCCAGCATCTGATCGGAGGTGGTGATGACCTTGGAGTTCATCTCGTAGGCCCGCTGGGCGGAGATCAGCGAGGTGATCTCGGTCACCGCATCGACGTTCGAGGCTTCGGTATAGCCCTGCATGACCGTGCCGAAGCCCGGCGCGCCGGGATTGCCGAGCACCGCCGGGCCGGACGCGCCGGACACCTGGAACAGGTTGTCGCCCTGGGCCTGCAGGCCCGCCTCGTTGACGAAGGTCGCCAGCTGGAACTGACCCACCTGGGTCGGCGTGGTGTTGGTGGGCTGGGTCACCTGGACCTGGCCGGCGGCCGAAATGGCGATGTCGGTGGCGTCCGAAGGAATGGTGATCGCCGGCAGCACCGTATAGCCCTGGTCTGTGACGATCTGGCCGGAGTTGTTCACCGAGAGGTTGCCGGCGCGGGTGTAGGCGGTCTCGCCGGAGGGCAGCTGAACCTGCAGGAAGCCGCGGCCCTGGATGGCCACGTCCAGCTTGTTGTTGGTCTGGGTCAGCGAGCCCTGGGAGGTGATGCGGTAGACCGAGCCGGTCTTCACGCCCGAGCCGATCTGCACCCCGGTGGGCACCACCGTGCCGGCGTCGGAGGACTGCGTCCCGGCCTTCTCCATGTCCTGATAGATCAGGTCCTGGAATTCGGCCCGCTGGCGCTTGAAGCCGACGGTGTTCATGTTGGCGATGTTGTTCGAGATGACCTCGACGTTCAGCTGCTGGGCGGCCATCCCGGTGGCGGCGGTGGAAAGCGCACGCATGGTCTTCGACTCCTTAGTTCACTTTGCCGAGTCGCTGGATCGACTCGTCTGATGTGTTGCTGGTCTGGTCCATCATGTTGGACACTTGCTCGTAGGCGCGGCTCACCGCGATCATCCGCGTCATCTGCTGGATGGCGTCGACGTTGGCGTTCTCGATCATGCCCTGCTGGACGTTGGTCTTCGGATCGACGGCGGGCGTCTGGGCGCCCGGGTCGAACATGCCCATGGGCTCTTTGATCAGCTGGGCGGGGTCGGCGACCTTGAACACGCCGACCTTGCCGGCGACCACGCCGTCCTGGCTGACGGTCCCGTCATGGGCGATGGAGGGCTGGGTCTTGGTCGGGTCGATGCGAATCGGCTGGCCGCCCTGCGACATCACGAGATTGCCGGCGACGTCCACCAGCTGGCCCTGGGCGTTCATGGTGAAGCGGCCATCGCGGGTCAGGCGGTTGCCGTTCTGGGTCTGGACCTCGAAGAAGCCCTCGCCCTGAAGGCCGAGGTCGAACACGCCGCCGGTCTGCTTCAGCGAACCCTGGGCGAAATCGCGGGACACCCCGGCGTCGTGCACGAAGGTGATCTTCTCGGGCGGGGCGGCGCCGGCGCCGAGCTTCACCGGCGGGGTCTGCACGTCCTCGCGCAGCATCAGCGATTCGACTTTGAAGCCGACCGTGTCGCTGTTGGCGATGTTGTTGGCGATGACATCTATCTCCCGCTTCAGGGTCATCTGCCGCGACAAACCGACGTAGAGCGCGTTGTTCATTAAGCTGGGCTCCAGACTTCGCAGCCATGGTCTGCAAGCCCCGGGCCAGATTTTTCCTGAACAAAATCAATAGAAACCATGGTTAACGGCGCTGCCCGGCGCAAACTCGACCCGGCAAAAACTGCAGCCCTTCACCACAAGGAAAAACCGATCGTTAACCATGTCGGCCTGATTGATGGGGTGACTCCAAAGCGGCGCCTTATGTCGGCGCGCGCGTATGGGCGGGCCACATGAAGCTGTTCGGAAAAAAGAGAGCCAAGGCGACGGAAGGCGAAGCCGATGCGGAAGCGCCGGCTCCGGCCCCCGAGGGCGAGGAGGGTCTGACCCTCGAAGGCGACGGCGCGCCGCGCAAGAAGAAGCCGCCGTTCGTGCTGATCGCCGCGGCGCTAGGCGCGTTGGTGGTGCTCGGCGGCGGCGGGACCGGGGCCTACCTGTTCCTGTTCAAGAAGCCGCCCACGCCCGCCGATGCGGCGGCCAAGGACGTCAAGGCCAAGAAGGCCAAGCCCAAGGAAGAGAAGAAGGAGGGCGGCAAGGCCGACCCCAACGCGCCTGTGGTCAAGGATGGCCCCGACGGCGTGGTCTTCTACACCATGCCCGACGTGGTGGTGAACATGCAGACCGCCGACGGCAGCCCGCGCTTCCTCAAGCTCAAGCTGACGCTGGAGCTGCCCGACCACGACACCGCCGACGTGCTCAACCCGAACATGCCGCGCCTGGAGGACATGTTCCAGGTGTTCCTGCGCGAGCTGCGCCCCGAGGATCTGTCGGGCAGCCAGGGCGCCTTCCAGCTGCGCACCGAGATCCTGCGCCGCGTGAACATGGTCATCGCGCCGTCGCGCGCCAACGCCGTGCTCATCGAAGAGATGGTCGAGAGCTGATGGCAGACGAACCGTCAGCCGACGATTTCGAAGCCCAGGCGGCAGCCGCCTGGGGCGAGGAAGGCGCGGCCGAGCGCATCCTCAACCAGGACGAAATCGACAGCCTTCTCGGCTTCGACCTGTCGGACGATCAGGTCGAGCGCAGCGGCATCCGCGCCATCATAAACTCGGCCCTGGTCTCCTACGAGCGCCTGCCGATGCTGGAGATCGTGTTCGACCGCCTGGTGCGGTTGATGACGACCTCCCTGCGCAATTTCACCTCGGACAACGTCGAAGTCAGCCTCGACAACATCTCTTCCGTGCGCTTCGGCGACTATCTGAACTCGATCCCCCTGCCGGCGATCCTGGCGGTGTTCCGGGCCGAGGAGCTCGACAACTACGGCCTGCTGATCGTCGATTCCAACCTGATCTACTCGATCGTCGACGTGCTGCTCGGCGGCCGGCGCGGCACCGCGGCGATGCGCATCGAAGGCCGCCCCTACACCACCATCGAACGGGTGCTGGTGCAGCGGATGGTCGAGGTCGTGCTCAACGACGCCAAGGCCGCCTTCGAGCCCCTGACCCCGGTCAAGTTCAGCCTCGACCGACTGGAGACCAACCCGCGCTTCGCCGCCATCGCCCGGCCGGCCAACGCAGCGATCCTGGTGAAGCTGCGCATCGACATGGACGATCGCGGCGGCCGCATCGAACTGCTTCTCCCTTATTCCACGCTTGAGCCCATTCGGAAGATGCTGCTGCAGCAGTTCATGGGCGAGAAGTTCGGCCGCGACAACATCTGGGAAAGCCACCTGGCCACCGAGCTGTGGACCACCCAGATGGAGGTCCGCGCGGTGCTCGACGAGCAGCAGATCTCGCTGCGCAAGGTCATCGACCTGAAGGTCGGCGACACCATCATGCTCAACGCCACGCCCGACAGCCTGGTCGACCTGCGCGCCGGCGCCATCCCGCTGACCCGCGGCCGCATGGGCCGGCGGGGCCACTCCATCGCCGTGCGCGCCGAAGCGCCGCTGCATCCGTCGGCCCGCCAGGCTTTGAAGGAGATGAAATGATCTCGATCGGCCTCAACCTGATCCTCGGCGTGCTGCTGGTCTGCGCCCTGATCCTCGGCGTCCGGCTCGAGCGGCGGCTGCGCGGCCTGCGCCAGAGCCATACCGACTTCGCCAAGGCGGTCAGCGAGCTCGACCAGGCGGCGGTCCGCACTGAATCCAGCCTGGCCGCCCTGCGCGCCGGAACCGAGACCGCCAAGGGCGAGCTGGCCTCGCGCATCGACCAGGCGCGGATCGCCTGCCAGCGCCTCGAGAAGCTCGCCGCAGACGCCGAGCGCGTTCTCGACCGCCCCCTGCCGCTGTCCCACCCGATGCAGCCCCTGGCCCAGCAACCCATGGCCCTGTCCCAACCGATCGAGCGCCCGGCGCCCCCGCTGGCGCAGGCGGGTTCCGATTTCGCCCGGCCCGATCCGGAATTCCTGCGGCCTGCCGCCCCGGTGCAGTCGCGTCCCGTCGCCGAGCCGCCGGCGCGTTCGCGCGCCCGCCTGATCGACGACGACCTGTTCGACTTCGAGGCCGAGGTCGGCGCCGCCCGGGGCGCGCCGTCCGCGCTTGCCAGCGCTCATCTGGCCAGCACTCATCCGGCCACCGGCGACATGGCCTCCGATCCCCTGATCGGCGGTCCGCCGAAGGGCGCGGACAGCTCTGCCCGCGAGGCCTTCTACCGCGAGGTCCTCGACCGTGAAGCCTTCGCTCCCGATCCCTTCGCTTCGGGCCGCTTCGCCCATGAGCGCCGCGCCATGCTCGCGGCCGTGATGGGCGGCCGTCGATGAGGGCGACCCGCTTCCTCCCGGTGGTTCTGGTGGTCCTCGGCGGGGCCCTGGCCCTGCGCGCCGTGTCCGGCGTCGCCGACCTGCCGCAGATGTTCGAGGGGGCCAAGGCCTTCGCCGAAGAGATGTCGCCCGCCGCCAAGAAGGCCGAGGCCGCCAAGGCCGCCGCCGACGCCAAGGCCGCCAAGGCCAAGGACGCGGTCGGGGCCCTGCTGGCCAAGCCGCCGCCGGTGTCGCCGGCCGCCTCGATCGTTTCGCCGGCGCCGCCGGCGCCCGCGGTATGCGCCCCGACCCCGGCCGAGCTGGCCAAGCAGGCCGGCATGTCGGCGGCGGAACTGCAGGTGCTGCAGAGCCTCGGCGCCCGCCGTACTCAGCTCGACGCCCGCGAGCAGAACCTCGACACCCAACTGCAGCTGCTGGCCGCCGCCGAGGCCAAGGTCGATACCAAGCTGAAGCAGCTGGCCGGACTCAAGGGCGATATTCAGGGCCTGCTCGGCCAGGCCGACGCCAAGAAGGACGCCGAGATGGCGCGCCTGGTGACGATCTACGAACAGATGGCCCCGGCCGCCGCCGCCGCGCGCATGACCCTGCTGGACGACAGCGTGCGCCTGCCCCTGGCCGCCAAGATGAACGTGCGCAAGCTCTCGGCCATCCTCGCCCAGATGCCCGCCGCGGACGCCAAGTCGGTCACCGAAAAGCTCGCCGACCGCCTCAACGCCGCCGACCAGGCCCGCGCGGCCATGGCCAACGCCGCTCCCGCCGCGACCCCTGCGGCAGCCAAGACCGCCCCGTCCGGCGGGGCGACCAAGGGCTAGCGGATGGGCGCGCGGGCCATGCTGCGTTGCTGCGCCCTTGGCCTCGCCCTCCTGGCGAGCGCGGCCCCCTATGGCCTGAGCGCCGCCGCCGCCGCCGCCGCGGCGCCCGCGTCCCCGATGCACATCCGCGTCGGCCAATCCAACGACTTCACGCGCATCGAATTCCACTGGCAGGGCAACGTCGGCTACACCACTCGGCGTGAGGGCGACGACGTGATCGTGCGCTTCAGCCGCGACGCCGACCCGGACATGGCGCGCCTGCGCGTTGACCCGCCGCCGTTCCTCAAGACCGCCGTCCTTCGCCGCCAGGGCAAGACCATGGAGGTGGTGCTCACCCTGAAGCCCGGCGCCGACGCCAAGGCCGGTCAGGACACCGACGCCATCTACGTCAACCTGTTCCCCAAGCCCGCCGACACGCCCCAGGCGCCGCCGGCGCCCAAGGTCGATCCCGTGCCCGCCGGCGGGGTGGTGCGCATGCAGGGCGAGATCGCCCAGGGCCAGGTGCTGCTGCGCTTCCCATGGAAGGCGCCGCTCGGCGCCGCCGCCTTCCGCCGGGGCGAGGCGGTGTGGCTGGTGTTCGACACCCAGGCCAAGCTCGACGTGTCCAAGGCTCCCGCCGAAACCAGCATGTTCAAGGGGCTCAAGGTCTATGACGGCGCCGGCTATTCGGCCGTGCGCATCGCCTCGCCCTCAGTGGCCACGGTCAAGGCCTGGGCCGACGGCTCGACCTGGGTGCTGGCGCTTGGCCCCGGCGTGCAGCCGCCGGCCGTCCCGATCAAGGCCGAACGCGACGTCGAAAGTCCGACGCCGGGCCTGCGCGCCGCCCTGGCGGGCGCCACCCGAAGCCTTTGGCTGGACGATCCGCTGGTCGGCGACCGTATCGCCGTGGTCACCGCCCTGCCGCCGTCCAAGGGCGTGCCCGGCCGGCGCTCCTATGTCGATTTCGCCCTGCTGCCCTCGGCCCAGGGCATGGCCCTGGAGCCGGCCGTTGCCGACCTCACGGTCGCCGTCGATGGCGAATGGGTGCATATCGGCCGGCCCAAGGGTCTGGACATCTCCACTGTGGTGGCGGCGGCGGGCAGCAAGGTCAAGGCCAGCGCCGAAGCCGCGCTGGGCCTGCCCCAACCCGCGGTCATGCCGGGCCTGGTCGACTACGTCGGCTGGTCGCGCACCGGGGAGTCCGGCTTCGCGGCCCGCTACAGCCAGCTGCAGAACGCCGCCGCCGACGAGGCCGGGCGTGAGGCCGCCGGCGACCGCACCGCCGGTCTCAACGCCCGCATGGGCCTGGCCCGCTTCCTGGTCGGCTCCGAGCTCGGCTATGAGGCGATCGGCGTCCTCAACATGCTCCACAAGCGCCACGAGGAGCTGGCCGGCGATCCGGAGTTCCGCGGCCTGCGCGGCGCGGCCAACGCCCAGGTCGGCCGCTACAAGGAAGCGGAGAACGATTTCTCGGTTCCGGTGCTGGCCAACGATCCGGCGTCCTCGCTGTGGCGCGGCTATGTGGCGTCCAAGGAGAACGACTGGCAGGCCTCGGCCGACGCCTTCGCCAAGGGACTGCCGGCGCTGAACCAGTTCACCCCCGCCTGGCAGTCGCGCTTCGCCCGGGCCTACGCGGAGTCGGCGCTGGAGCTGGGCAAGCTGAACGTCGCCTTCACCGAGGTGGCCCTGTCGATCGCCCAGACCAAGGACCCGGTCGAGCAGCTGCGCACGCGCCTGATTCAGGCGCGGCTGATCGAGGCCATGGGCTATCCCCAGCGGGCCTTGCCGCTCTATCAGGCCGTGGCCCGCGCGCCGCTGGACCAGATTTCGGCCCCGGCCCAGATGCACGTCGCCGAGCTGCGCCTGAAGCTCGGCCAGATCAGCCAGACCCAGGCCATTTCCCAGCTCGACGCCCTGCGCTTCCGCTGGCGCGGCGACCGGGTGGAGCTGGAGTTGATTCGCAACCTCGGCCGGCTCTACCTGCAGGGCGGCCACTATCGCGAGGCGCTCGAGACCCTGAAATCGATGGCCAATGCGCCCACCCAGGCGCCGGAAATGATCGATATCAACAGCGACCTGCGCACCACCTTCCGCGCCCTGTTCCTCGATGGCCGAGCCGACGGCATGGAGCCGATCCAGGCCCTGGCCCTGTTCTATGACTTCACCGACCTGACCCCGGTGGGCGCGGACGGCGACCTGATGGTGCGCAAGCTGGCGCGGCGCCTGGTCGACGTCGACCTGCTCGACAAGGCCGCGGAGCTGCTGAAGTACCAGGTCGACAAGCGCCTCGACGGCATCGCCAAGGCCCAGGTGGCGACCGACCTCGCCACCCTCTACATCATGGACCGCAAGCCTGAGCAGGCCATCGAGGCGCTCAACAGTTCGCGCACCAGCATCCTGCCCAAGGAGATGCAGGACCAGCGGCGTATGATCGAGGCGCGCGCCTGGCTCGACCTCAACCAGAACGACCACGCTCTTGAGCTGGTGGCCAAGGACACCTCGCCCGACGCCGACGGCGTGCGCGCCGAGGTCGCCTGGCGCATGCAGAATTGGGGTCAGGCCGGCGGCCTGCTGGAGAAGATCCTCGGCGATCGCTGGAAGAAGCCCGACCCCCTGGCGCCCGAGCAGGAGGCCATGCTCCTGCGCGCCGGCATCGCCTACAGCAGGGCTGCCGACGACGCCGGCCTGACCCGGCTGCGCACCCGCTTCGGCGCGTTCGTCGACCAGGCCAAGTCGGCGGACGCCCTGCGCGTGGCCCTGGCCGGCGCGGCGTCCATGCCCACCCTGACCCGCGATTTCGCCAAGGCCGCCGCGGAGACCGACATCTTCGCCGGCTGGGTCGAGCGCATGAAGCAGAGGTTCAAGGACGCGCCCTCCGTGTCGTCCAACCGCTTGGCGGCCATCGGCTCCGGACCAGGCTAGACCTGGGCGGAAGCGCCGCGCCGCCGCCCCATACCTAGGTATGGGCTGCCTGTACCATCCTCCATTCGAACGAATCGGGCGTTTCGCTGACCATGGTCTTACCGGGGCCGTGTTCAACGGAAGCGACCATGACGAATACCTTCGGACGACACGATGCGGGAGGCGTCGGCGGACGTCGTTCCGGTCCGGGCCGCGCCCAGGCCGCGAGCCGGCCGCGGCTGCGGTTCGACTTCTCTGCGGAGGCCCCCCGCAACTACGATGACGCCATGGCCGCCACACCGCAGCTGCCTGTCGCCGCCCGCCTGGCGATCCTGGGCCTGGTGTTCGTGGGTTCGGCTGGCGTGACCATGGCCGGCGTGGTCGCCCTCGCGCACGCGCTCCTGCGCTGACGGGCGCAGCCCGGGCGATGCCGGCGTCTGACGCCGCCCCTAATTGACTGGGTCTTTACCTGTCGTCGGCAGAATAATGCGACGAGGATGTGGTTGGCGTTTGAATAATTACAGAAAAGTATTGGCCATATCGCGCCTCAGGGGGCGCGTTGTTCATTCACTATTATCCATATTCAAAAGAGGCGCACGGATGAAATTCAAGGTGTTGATTGCGGCCTTGGCCGCTGCAGCGATCGGCGCGCCGGGGGCGCATGCGGCCACCTACATCATCGACTTCACGGGCGCTGACGGCTCCCAGGCCGCCTTCGACGTGACCACCGCCGACACCATGAACGCCGTGGGCGGCTACGACGTGCTGGCGCTGACCGGCGGCTACGTCAACGGCGACGCCATCACCGGCCTTCTGAACAATCCCAACCAGCCCGGCGTCTCAAACAACGGCGTCTGGCTCTACGACAACGTGCTGTTCCCGGGCGCCGCCCCGTTCATCGACAACTACAGCATCGTCGGGACCCTCGCCTCGGGCGGCACCACCAACCTGTTCGTGAACGGGCTCAGCGACTACGAATTGATGGTCTCGCCGGCGGGCGGCGGCTACTCGCTGGACTCGCACGGCGCGGCGACCTTGCTCGGCGGCGTTCCGGGACCGGTCAGCGCCGGCGGGGCCGTTCCGGAGCCGGCGGTATGGGCGATGTTCATGGCCGGCCTGTTCGGCGTGGGCGCCGCGCTGCGACGCCGGCGCAAGGCCGCCGCCACGGTCGCCTGACCCGCACACAACAAAAAACCCCGGGAACATGGTCCCCGGGGCTTCGCAATCAGACTGAGTGACGTTTAGGCGGTCGCCGTGACGCCTTGGCGGCGACGCAGGACCAGACCCATGCCGAACAGGCCGGCCATCATCATGGCCCAGGTGGTCGGCTCAGGCACGGCGCCGGAATATTCGATGGAATTCACGGCGAAGTACCAGTTGCCGCCGCCCTCGCCGTTATTGAACTGCAGGTCCTTGATGCCGGAAGCGGACAGGATGTTGTTCTCGTAGCCGTCTTCGCTGTTCAGGGCGCCGGACTCCAGCAGATTACCGAGGCCGTCGAACGCCTGGTAGAACGAGGCGCCGTTGTCGCCGTAGTTGTTGAAGTAGAAGCTCACGCCCGACACCGCGCTGGCGAACGAGAAGTCCAGGACCGTGGCGGTGGGATAGTCGGCGACGCTGCTGTTGCTCAGGCCCCGGGGCTCGG
>Ga0265327_10005774_pt1 | contig 10187 bp, 11 predicted proteins | sample 41621metaG_FD_202089 | JGI IMG/M metagenome (GOLD analysis project Ga0265327, IMG submission 202089) | Rhizosphere microbial communities from Carex aquatilis grown in University of Washington, Seatle, WA, United States - 4-16-21 metaG | ecosystem: Host-associated > Plants > Roots > Rhizosphere... | reverse complement strand
GCTCGCCGAGCTCCCGACCCTCCGGAAGGTGGTCGGCGAGGCGCGGGCGCGCGGCGAGCGGGTGGGAGTGATCGGCGCCGCCGTCGACCCGGAGCTCGCTGGCGGGGCCGACGGAGCCGACGGAGCGGTGGTCGAGCTGGGGATCCCCCGCGACGGGGACGAGTACGCGCACGATCTGTACCGGATGCTGCGCGCCGCCGACGACCGCGGGCTGAACCGGGTCGTCGCGGTCGTGCCCGACCCGACCGGTCTCGGCGCCGCGGTCGTCGACCGGCTCCGGCGCGCCGCCGGACCGCGATGACCGACCGGCCCATCGGCGTCTTCGACTCGGGCCTCGGCGGGCTCACCGTCCTGCGGGCGCTGATCGACCTCCTCCCGGACGAGCGCGTCGTCTACTTCGGCGACACCGGACGCTTCCCGTACGGGCCCAAGCCGGCGGAGGAGGTGCTGGCGCACGCGCTCGAGATCACCGACGTCCTGCTCGAGCAGGGCGTGAAGCTCCTCGTGGTCGCGTGCAACAGCGCGGCGGCGGCCGCCCTCGACACGCTGCAGGCGAAGCTCGACATCCCCGTCATCGGCGTGATCGAACCGGGCCTGCGGGCCGCGGCCCGGGTCACCCGCAGCGGCCGCATCGGGGTGATCGGCACCGTGGGGACGGTCGCGTCGGGCGCGTACCAGCGTGTCGCCGACCAGCTCTCGGGCGTCGAGCTCACCTGCGCCGCCTGCCCCGGCTTCGTGGAGTTCGTCGAGGCCGGTGACGTCGAATCCGACCAGGTGCACGTGCTCGCGGAGCGTCTGCTGGCTCCCGTCCGGGATGCGACGGTCGACACATTGGTGCTCGGATGTACCCACTACCCGTTGCTCGCCCGTACCATCGGCGACGTGATGGGCAGGGGCGTGGTGCTGGTGTCGAGCGCGGACGAGACCGCGTTCGCCGTCCGCGACCTCCTCACCGCCCAGGACCTGCTCGCGACAGGCCCGCGGTCCCCCTCCGAGAGTGACCCGCGGCACGTTTTCTTCACCTCGGGGCGCGTCGATACTTTCCGGACGCTCGGCGTGCGCTTCCTCGGTCCCGAGGTGGCTGCGGTCGAGCCTTGGCGCTGGGACTGATGGGGCTGAGCTCGTGGAACTGACCGTCTTGGGGTGCTCGGGCTCCTTCGGGGGCGCGGGCGGCGCAGCTTGTAGCGGCTATCTGCTGCAGTCGGGCGACACGTCCATCTGGATGGACTGCGGCAACGGGACCTTCGGGCACCTGCAGGACCACCTCGCGGTGGAAGACCTCACCGCCGTGGTCCTCACCCACGGGCACCCCGACCACTGCGTCGACATCTACGGCCTGCACGTCTACCTGCGGTACGGCCTGGGCATCGAGAACCTCCCCGTCTACGCGCCCGAGGGGCTGGAGAAGTTCCTGCTGTCGCTGGTGTCCGACTGGGGCAACACCTTCGACTGGGTCGTGGTGGGCGACGGCGACACCGCCACCGTCGGCGACGTCGACCTCCGCTTCAGCCGCACCGACCACCCACCGCCCACGTTCGCGGTCGAGGCCACCCACGAGGGTCGGCGCATGATCTACACCGCCGACACCGGGCCCGAATGGACGGTCGGGGCGTTCGCCCCCGGCGCCGACCTCGTGCTGTCGGAGGCCACGTACCTGCACGACAACATCCCCGCCCCGATCCACCTGTCGGCCAAGCAGGCCGGCGAGGCGGCGCGGGAAGCAGCGGCGCAACGCCTGATCCTCACCCACCTCTGGCCGATGATCGACCGGGTCGCGGCCATCGAGGAGGGCTCCGAGGCCTTCGGCACCGGCGTCACCCTGGCCAACCAGGGCCTCGTCACTACCATCTGACCCCGGCCGGTCCCGGCCCCGGCCACCTGCGTGGCCGCACACCACCCCCGGGGAGATCGAGTGGGCATCCGACGTGACGGGCGCGAGCCCGACGATCTGCGCGCGCTGGCGTTCACGCGTGACTTCACGCAGTTCGCGGCCGGCTCGGTGCTGGTCGAATTCGGCCAGACACGGGTGCTGTGCACCGCCTCGGTCGAGGAGCGCGTGCCGCCGTGGCTGCGCGGGAAGGGCCGCGGGTGGGTCACCGCCGAGTACTCGATGCTCCCCGGTTCGACGTCGGAGCGCAACGACCGCGAGGCGGCGAAGGGGAAGCAGTCGGGGCGCACCCAGGAGATCCAGCGCCTCATCGGACGCTCGCTCCGCGCCGTCACCGACCTCCCCGTGCTCGGAGAGGTGCAGATCACGGTGGATTGCGACGTGTTGCAGGCCGACGGGGGGACGCGCACCGCGTCGATCTGTGGCGGCTACGTGGCGCTGCACGACGCGTGCTCGCGCTACGTCGCCGCCGGCAAGATGGCCGGTCATCCGCTCATCGACCAGTGCGCGGCGATCTCGGTCGGGATCGTCGACGCGCTCCCGTGCCTCGACCTCGACTACTCCGAAGACTCGCGCGCCGAGGTCGACATGAACGTGGTGATGACCGGCGAAGGGCGGTTCGTCGAGGTGCAGGGCACGGCCGAGGGCGTCGCCTTCTCGCGCGGGGAGCTCGACCAACTGCTCGGCCTGGCCGAGTCGGGGATCTCCACGATCTTCGCCCTCCAACGTGAAGTGCTGGCCGAGCCGCCCACACCACGTCGCTGATCGTGCGCTTCGTCCTCGCCACCGCCAACCCTGACAAGGCGGCCGAGATCCGCGCGGTGCTGCTCGACGCCGGGCTCGACGTCGAGCTGGTCCCGCGTCCCGACGACGTCGCGGAGGTCGACGAGACCGGCACCACGCTCGAGGAGAACGCGCGCTTGAAGGCCGTGGCGCTGTGCGAGGCCACCGGCCTGCCCGCGGTGGCCGACGACACCGGCCTCGAGGTGGACGCGCTGGGTGGCGCGCCCGGGGTCTACTCGGCCCGCTACGCCGGTGAGGACGCCACCTACTCCGACAACGTCGCCAAGCTGCTCGACGCGCTCACGGGCGTCGAGGCGTCGTCACGCACGGCTCGCTTCAGCACCGTGGCGCTGGCCCACTGGCCCGACGGTCGGGAGGTTGCCGCGATGGGCGACGTCGAGGGGACCATCGCCACGGAGGCACGCGGCGATGCCGGGTTCGGGTACGACCCGCTGTTCGTGCCCGTCGAGGGCGACGGACGGACGTTCGCCCAGATGTCGGCGGCCGAGAAGCACCGGGTCTCGCACCGGGGCCGCGCGTTCCGTACCCTGGCCGACGGGCTCAAGGTCGTCGAGGCATTGGAAGCGGAGCAGTAGTGGCGGTCATCGACATCGCCGGGTTCGTGGCGGACCTGAAGGACCACGCGGTCGAGCACGGTTTCCACGTCCACGACGAGCGGCACTTCGTGGAGAGCTACTCCTTGCGTCAGAACTGGGAGGTCGACCTCCACCCCGAGGAGGGGTGCGAGGGCCCGGTCGACCTCTACCTGTCGCTCGAGATCGACCCGCGCGTGCTGCTCGGGTTCGAGGACGCGGTGATCGAGCGCGCCGACGTGGAGGACCCCCCCGACGAGTACCACTTCCCGCTCAATTTCACCTGGGCGCTGCCGCCGCTGCCCCAGGGCCCCGATCTCCTGTTGCTGGCCACCGACCTCGCGGGACGCGGCGGTCCCGACCTCCCGCTCGAGGTGTCGGCGATCGACTCCATCCCGGCCGCCACCGACGCGCCGGAGCGATCGCTGCGCATCGTCGCGCACCAGTCGGTGTCGCTGCTCCACATCCGCGACGGCGACGCGGTGTCGTGCGAGGTGCTCGACCGCTGCCTCGAGGTGAGCCGCTACCTCCTCGAGTGCGCGGGCGACTGGCTCGGCTGAGCGAGCGTCGCGGCGCCGGAAGCGCCGAGCGGGGAGCACCTGAGCGCACCCGACACGATCGAAGGGGCAGACTGACGGCCATGGCGATGCGGACCGACTGCAAGAACTACGAGAGCCGTTCGTACGCGAACGGTGAGGTCGTGCGGAAGTGCCGCGTCGACCTGGCACCCGAGGCGCCGTGGCGTTGTCCCGCCGACTGCATCGGCTACGAGCGGCGGATGTTCGACGCCGGCTGGCAGGTCGGCTCGCTGAGCGAGGGCTACGGCCGGGCCGAGCCGGAGCCCGAGGCACAGGACGTCGCCGCCCTCCTCGACGCGGCCGAGGACATCGTGAACGCGGCCGCCCCCGACATCCTGAACGAGTTCGCCAAGCCGAAGCGCCGCTTCGGCAAGCGGAAGAAGCGGAAGTGAGCGAGCTCGACGAGTTCCGCGCCCGCGTCCGCGAGTTCCTCGTCACCTACGCCGATGCTCCGGGAACCGACCGCCATGCCGACGGCGATGCAGTGGTCGCACGCGGCAAGGCGTTCCAGAACGCACTCGCGGACGCCGGCCTCGCGGCGCTGACGTACCCCGTCGAGTTCGGGGGCGCCGGGCTCGACGCCGAGCACCAGAAGGTCTTCGACGAGGAGTCGAACGGCTACGAGATGCCGTCGCGCCAGTTCATGGTGGGCATCGGCATCTGCGCGCCGACGCTGCTCGAGCACGGGACCGACGAGCAGCGCCGCACGTACCTGCCCACGCTGCTCCGGGCCGACGCGGTCTGGTGCCAGCTGTTCTCCGAACCGGGCGCGGGCTCCGACGTCGCCAGCCTGCAGACGCGCGCCGAGCGCGACGGCGACGAGTGGGTCGTCAACGGGCAGAAGGTGTGGACCTCCGGCGCGCACTACGCCGACTACGGACTGCTCGTCGCGCGCACCAACCGCGACGTGCCCAAGCACCGCGGCATCACCATGTTCATCTGCGACATGCATGCGCCCGGCGTCACGTCGCGTCCGCTGCGCCAGATCGACGGTCGCGCGCACTTCAACGAGGTGTTCCTCGACGACGTCCGGCTGCCGGCCGACGCGGTGGTCGGTGAGGTCGACGACGGGTGGCGGGTCACGCTGGCCATGCTCGCCAACGAGCGGGTGGCCATCGGCGCCGGCGGGAGCTCGCAGTCGCTGAGCAGCGATGGCTACGGGAGCGTGCTCCGCCTGGCGCGAGCCCGCGGGCGCACCGAGGATCCCGAGGTGCGCCAAGAGCTGGTCGAGTTGTACGTGCTCGAGCGCATCCTGTCGTTGCTCGGCATGCGCATCCGCGAGGCGTTGGTCTCGGGGCGCGCGCCGGGGCCCGAAGGGTCGGTGGCGAAGCTCGCGGCGACCGTCCTGGGCAAGCAGGCAGCCAGCCTGGGCATGGCGCTGGCGGGCGCGAGCAGCCTGGCCTGGAGCGACGACGACGAGCGCGGCGGCGATCCCGCGTCGGCGTTCCTGTTCGCGCCGATGCTCGGCATCGCCGGCGGCACCACCGAGATCCAGAAGAACATCATCGGCGAGCGCGTGCTCGGGCTGCCCAAGGACCCGGCGGTCGACAAGGACGTGCCGTTCAGAGATCTGCTCGTCGGCACGCAGAAGAGCTGAGTTCGCGACCAGCTACCGCTCGACCAGGCTCCAGCGGGTCGGCTCGCCGTCGGACTCCTCGAGCACGCCGCGCACCACGAGCGCGCGCAGGTGCGCGTAGGCCTCGCCGATGGCGGAGCGGCGCATGAACCCGTCGATCTGGTCCCACGGGCGCGACCAGTCCATGCGCGGCGCCACCTCCCAGGCGGTGTCGTGGCCTTGGCGCACCGCGTCGATCACCTCGACGAACCGGTGCTCGTGGTGCGCCCGGATCTCGAGCAGTCGGGCACGGTGGCCGACGTAGCGCCACTCGTGCGCCGGCAACGCCTCGTCGGCGTCGAACTCGGCCAGTCGCTCGAGCGAGCGCAGGTAGTCGCCGAGGGGATCGGGCTCGGTCTGCGGATTCAGGTTGACGTTGGGCGTGATGCGCGGCAGCACGCAGTCGCCCGTGAGCATGAGCCGGTTGGTCGCCTCCCAGAAGCAGAGGTGGCCGGGTGAGTGGCCGGGCGTCCACAGCGCGGTGAGGTCCCAGCCCGGCATGGCGGGCTTGTCGCCGTCCTCCATGAGCACGGTCGGCTCGACGAAGTCGACGAACGGCCGGGCCGGCATGGACGCGTTGCGCAGCTCTTCGAGCTCGCTGGCCGGCGCGCCCAGCTTGCGCAACATGCTCCCCATGCGATCGAGCAGGTCGGTGGGTTCCTCGTAGCGGTCGTGGATGAGCGCGGCGTCGGCCGGGTGCAGCGCGATCCACGCGTCGGAGATCTCGCGCACCCGTCCGGCGAGGCCGTAGTGGTCGGGGTGGATGTGGGTGACCATCACGCCCTGCACGTCGGACATCGCGAACCCGGCCTGGCGCAGACCCGCGCTCAACGCGTCGAACGCGTCGTCGGTGTTCCATCCGGCGTCGACCAGGAACGGTCCCTTGTCGGTCTCGAACGCGTACACGAACACGTAGCGCAAGGGGATGGGGAGCGGCACCGGGATGCTCCACAGCCCCGGACGCACCTGTTCGACGGGCGGCAGGGGCTTCGTGGCTCGTTCGGTCGACGTCATGCTCAGAGGATGCCAGACGGCACTACGGTGCTGCCGGTCCTGAGACCCGACGAGGGGGAGTGGCGCATGCGGGGTCTGGCCGAGAAGGTCGTCGTGATCGCGGGCGGCGGTTCGGGCATCGGGGCGGCCACCGCGCGCCGCCTCGGCGCCGAAGGCGCGGCCGTGGTCGTGGGCGACCTGGCGAGCGCCAACGCCGACGCGGTCGCGGCCGAGGTGCGCGACGCGGGTGGTCGCGCCATCTCGATCGCGTTCGACATCGCCGACGACGCGTCCGTCGCCGCGTTGGTCGCGGCCGCGGTCTCCGAGTACGGCGGCCTCGACGCGCTGCACGCCAACGCCGCCGACCTGTCGCCGGAGACGATCGGGCGCGACTCGAACGCGCTCGACGTCCCGCTCGAGGTGTTCGACCGCACCCTCGACGTGAACCTCCGCGGCCACCTGCTGTGCACCCGGCATGCGCTCCCGCACCTGCTCGAACGCGGGGGTGGTGCGCTGGTGTACACGAGCTCGGCGGCCGGACACATCGGCGAGCCCGAGCGGCCGTCATACGCCGCGTCGAAGGCGGGCATCAACTCGCTGGTGCGCCACGTGGCGTCGCACTGGGGCCGGCAGGGGATCCGTGCCAACTCGATCGCGCCCGGCCTGGTGATCACCCCGGCGATGGACACCGGCCTGCCGAGCGAGTTCCGCGACTACGCGCTGCGGGTCGGGCGGTCACCGCGCCTGGGCCGCCCCGACGACATCGCCGGGATGGTGGCGTTCCTGGTGTCGGACGACGGCGAGTGGGTCAACGGCCAGGTGCTCAGCGTCGACGGCGGCGCCAGCATGCGCCCCTGACCCCTCGTTTCGGCGTCGAGATCACGCGCTGGAGCGCGTCATCTCGACGCCAGATGGCGGGGTGTCAGCGCAGGAGTGGGTCGCGGGGGAGGCCGAGGAGGCGCTCGCCGATCTGGCTGCGCACGATCTCCGACGTCCCGCCGGCGATGGTGAGGCAGCGGGCGAAGATCTCCGTCTGCTGCACACCGGCATCGGGTCCCTCGGCGAGGGCGCCGGCCGGGCCGATGATGCGCAGGGCGAGCGCGGCGGCGCGCTGCGAGTGCTCCGCGCTCAGCAGCTTGGCCACGTTGCCCTCAGGTCCGGGCTCACCGCCGGCGACGGCGCGCTCCGCGGAACGCAGGTTGAGCAGCCGCATGCTGGCGCGCTCCGACAGCAGGTGCCCGATGGGCTCGAGCGCAGCGGCATCGTCGCCGGCGTAGCGGTGGGCGAGGTCGAGGAGGTCGAACATCGGCTCGCCGACGCCGCCGCCCCCGCCCCCGATGCTCACCCGCTCGTTGCCGAGCGTGGAGCGGGCGACGCGCCAGCCGCCATCGACGGGGCCGACGACGTCCTCGTCGGGCACGAACACGTCGTCGAAGAACACCTCGTTGAACAGCGCGTGGCCGGTCGCCTCGCGCAGTGGACGGATGTCGACGCCGGGCGCGTGCAGGTCGATCACCAACACGGTGATGCCGTCGTGCTTGGGCTTGTCGGGATCGGTGCGCACGGTGGCGAGACCGCGGTTGCACTGCGCGGCGCCGGTGGTCCAGACCTTCTGCCCGGTGACCTTCCACCCACCATCGACCTTGGTGGCCTTGGTGCGCACGCCGGCGGCGTCGGACCCCGCGCCGGGCTCGGAGAAGAGCTGGCACCACGTGTACTCGTACTCGAGGCTCGGGCGGATCCAGCGCTCGATCTGGTCGGGGTCGGCGTACTGCGTGAGCGTCTGGATGATCCAGCCGCCGATCCCGTACTGCGGTGGACGCACCCCCGCCGCGCGCAGCTCCTCCTCGATCACGAGCTGCTCGACCGCGCCCGCGGCGCGTCCCCACGGTGCGGGCCAGTGCGCGAGCGCGTAGCCCGAATCGAGGAAGAACTTCAACTGCTCGGGCTCGGGCGTGGCGCGGTACTGCTCGACGAAGGCGCGCACCTCGGCGCGGTACGTGTCCGCCTCGGCCGGCAGCTCGACCGCGTGCGCACCCGCGATCCCCGCGCCGACGAGACGTGAGACGTCGCGCTCGATCGCACCCGTCGGACCGAACACCGCGGCGAGGCTCATGGCGCGCTTCAGGTAGACGTGCGCGTCGTGCTCCCAGGTGAACCCGATGCCGCCGTGCAGCTGGATGTTCTTCTCCGCGCACATCACGAACGCGGGCAGCGCCTGCGCGGCGGCGACGGCCGCCGCGAGCTCGAGCTCCGGAGTGCCGGGCTCGGTGCGGGCGGCGTCCCACGTCGCGGCGGTGGCGAGCTGGGTGGCGACGAGCATGTCGGCGGCCTGGTGCTTGACCGCCTGGAACATGGCGATGACCCGGCCGAACTGCTCCCGCACCTTGGCGTAGTCGCTGGCCATGGTGACGCACGCCTGCGCGCCGCCGGTGGCCTCGGCCGCGGCGAGCACGCGCCCGAGCACGACCGCGGTGGCGCGGGCGCCCACGAGCACCCGATCGGGCGCGGCGGCGCCCGCGGCGGAGCGCGTGACCGTGCCGACCCGGCGGGTGGCGTCGGTGTTCGTCGGGATCACGACGCTCACCTCGTCGCGGCTCGCGAGCACGAGGTCGTCGCCGTCGGGGAGGAGGAAGAGGTCGGCCAGCCCGGCGCCGAGCACGAGGTGGCTGCGATCGTCGAGCCCGACCGCGGCCCGCACCGACCCGTCGGCCAGCCCGGGGAGCAGCTCCGCCTGCTGGGCCTCGGTGCCGCAGGCCGCGAGCACCGCCGACGCCCACACGGTGGGGAGGAACGGGCCCGGCGCGACCACCGCGCCCATCGCCTCCACGACGAGCACCAGCTCGGCGAGGCCGTACCCGGATCCGCCGTGGGCCTCGGGGAGGTGGAGGCCGAGCCAGCCGAGGTCGGCCATCTCCTTCCACGCCGCCGGGAGCGTCTCCTCGGGGGCGTCGAGCAGCGCGCGCGCCTCGGCGAGCGCGCCGGTGCGGGCGAGGAAGGCTTCGGCGACCCCGCTCAGCTCGAGGTGGTCGTCGGAGATGGCGATGCCCATGGGTCCTCCCCGTTCGGCGTGGCAGTGGGTGCGAGGGGGTCAACCTATCCCCGGCTCCGCAATCGGCGCGAAGCTGCCGCAGTCGTGGGGAGCGAGCATCCGGGAGGGGACATGGCAGCACCGAGCGCCGAGGAGATCCGCGCCGCCGTCGAGCGGCACGTGGAGCTGTGGAACGCAGGTGACAAGGAGGCGTGGCTGGCGCACTGGCAGGCAGTGGTGCCCGGTGAGGTGACGATGGAGGACCCGGTCGGTACGCCGACGAAGCGGGGCTGGGACGTGATGAGCGAGGTGTGGGACGCGTCACCGAACGCCGATTGGCAGCTCGGGATCGGCCTGCTCCACGTGTGCGGGTCGACCGGTGCGGCGGTGATCCGCAACCAGGGCGCGGTCAACGGGCAGCCGACCCTGATCGAGAGCATCGAGATCTACCGCTTCGGCGACGACGGCTCGCTGCACACGCAGACGTTCTGGGAGCTCGCGGCCGGCAACGAGTACGCGCAGTGGACCGCAGCGACGGGCGAGGCGTGACCAGGGCGTGACCAGCGGGGCGCGACCAGCGGGGCGTGATTCGCCGCTAGCCGCGCATGAGCTCGAGGAACCGGGCGGCGGCGCGCGCCTGCGCGTTGCGCACGCGGCGCACGAGCGTGTGCAGCTCCGCCGCGAACTGCGCCCGCCGTTCCGCGAG
>Ga0265327_10005773_pt1 | contig 10188 bp, 9 predicted proteins | sample 41621metaG_FD_202089 | JGI IMG/M metagenome (GOLD analysis project Ga0265327, IMG submission 202089) | Rhizosphere microbial communities from Carex aquatilis grown in University of Washington, Seatle, WA, United States - 4-16-21 metaG | ecosystem: Host-associated > Plants > Roots > Rhizosphere >... | reverse complement strand
AATCTTCAGGTCGGCGCGCCGAGCAAGATCGGCCAGTCTTAATAATTCGTCAGTACGCGTGCCTTCAGCTTCAAATTCAGCCTTTACAGACAGAGCACCATACTCCAGCCGCAACATTTTCAAAATGTCCAGCATTTCACTTTCACATTTATTCATTTGTAATCTGCCGCACCATTATCAAGAACATTGGTAATCCTTAATTTTAGCATATCGCCAGTATGTAGTGCAGCATTCACTCCCATATCTTCCAAGGCGCTTTACCCGATGCCCAGAGCTCCTCCAAATGCACTTTATCGCGCAAAGTATCCATCGGTTGCCAGAAACCATGGTGGCGGTAGGCCTCTAGCTGATTTGCATGCGCCAACGCTTCAAGTGGACCGCGCTCCCATACGGTTTCATCGCCTTCCACCAAATCAAGCGTTTTTGGCGAAAGCACAAAAAAACCGCCATTAACCCATCCGCCCTCACCGTGCGGTTTTTCAAGAAAGCTATGTACAGAAGTACCATCCAACTCTAACGATCCAAAACGGCCCGGAGGCTGAGTCGCCGTCACGGTTGCCAACCGACCATGCTCCTTGTGGAAAGCGATCACGGAACCAACATCAACATCGCCAACACCATCACCGTACGTCATACAGAAATCGCCGTCGCCCAGGTAAGGGGCTATTCTCTTCAGGCGACCGCCAGTCTGTGTCGATTCACCTGTGTCCACCAGCGTAACGCGCCATGATTCAGCGTTACGCTGATGAACCTGCATTGTATTCTCGACCATATCGAACGTTACATCCGACATATGCAGAAAATAATTGGAAAAATATTCCTTGATAAGATAACCCTTATAACCGCAGCAAACCACGAAATCACTTAATCCATGCGCAGCATAGATTTTCATGATATGCCACAGAATGGGCCTACCGCCAATCTCAATCATCGGCTTAGGCCTGACACCCGTTTCTTCGCTAATTCGGGTACCTAGCCCACCAGCTAGAATGACTGCTTTCATATTTTTTGCGACCTCTCAACAAACGCGCGACACATTACATTTTGCACTACGCGCGACTATTATATATAATACAGTCGATTATATCACTTCCAATTTCTTGCTCAACTAAAATCCTCACGGAGATGCGGAAACTTCAACAAAACATGAATATCGATTTCTGGACAGGCAAACGCGTATTCATTACCGGTCATACAGGCTTTAAAGGAAGCTGGCTGAGCTTGTGGCTGCAAAAGCTTGGTGCGGACGTTACCGGCTATGCGCTATCACCGCCAACCACGCCTAACCTGTTCGAAGCCGCACGGGTTGCGGATGGCATGCATTCGGTCATCGACGATATTCGAAATGTCGAGCGACTGGTAGCAGCGATGCGGCAGGCTGCACCTGAAATTGTGATTCATATGGCGGCGCAGCCTTTGGTTCGCCACTCATACGCCAACCCTGTTGAGACCTATTCAACCAATGTTATGGGAACGGTGCACTTGTTCGAAGCCGTCAAACAGACGCCTGGCGTGCGCGCAGTAGTCAATATCACCAGCGACAAATGCTATGAAAACCGTGAATGGGCCTGGGGTTACCGTGAAGACGAGGCTATGGGCGGCTATGATCCTTATAGCAGCAGCAAAGGTTGCGCCGAACTGATAACGGCTGCTTATCGGAACTCTTTTTTTGCCCCATCCCGGTATGACAGGCATCGTGTGGCGATTGCCAGCGCCAGGGCCGGAAACGTGATAGGCGGCGGCGACTGGGCATTAGATCGGTTGATCCCCGACATCATGCGCGCCATAGCCGAAAACACGCCGGTTATCATCCGCAACCCTCACGCAATCAGACCCTGGCAGCATGTGCTGGAACCGCTTTCCGGCTATTTGCTGCTCGCCCAGCGCCTCTATGAGACGGGCAGCGACCACGGCGGAGCATGGAACTTCGGCCCACATGATGAAGATGCCAAACCTGTGCAATGGATCGTCGAAAAACTCGCGGCGCATTGGGGCGAAGGCGCAAGCTGGGTGCTGGATACGGAAGAGCATCCGCATGAAGCGCATTATCTGAAACTCGACTGCTCCAAAGCGAAAATGCGTTTAAACTGGCATCCGCGATGGCGGCTCGCCAATGCGCTGGAACATATTGTCTCCTGGCATAAAGCACAGCGCGCAGGAGCCGATATGCATGAGTTTACCATGAAACAAATTATAGATTACTCGGATGATACATTGCTGCGTTAAAACGCCGAGCTATGGCAACAAATGCGGCCACTCACCAACTGGAATTCGCGACTGCGCAAACAGATTGATGGCGTTGTAGGTAGCAACCAGCAGGGAGTGAAACCTGTCATGCTCGACTTTGATTATTTCGTTTGCCATGGCAACACGCCTGTTTGACGCGCGATCAGGTGAATCGCCTGTTCCTGAGTTTCTGGATCGTTGATTCAGTAACTACTCATTTCAATCAAAATATCGATATCCCCGCCTTTTTCATCCTCACGGGCTCTGGAGCAGAAGATGCGAACGCGAGCACGATCACCGAACAAGCGATCCGCCGTAGCCCGGACGACTTCAATTTCCCTTGCCGACAGTCTGTCTTCTACCACAAATCAACGCCTCTATTACCTTATTTTTCGCTTTCAAGCACTTGAAAGCGTCATATGCGTAGTACCTTAACCAGTCATGATTGAGTCCACTCGCCCTCACCCATGAAAGTGGCACGGCGTCGAATGTTGCGAAAATAACGGAAACGCAATCCGCGGGGGGGTTATGTAAGGGCTATCGCCTTTACATCGCCGTGTTGACCGAATTAATGCGCATCGCTTGCTGCATGTAGTAACCGTTGTGCAGCTATGCTCGGCGCTTGTTCCGAGCGTAGCTGTGAACTGGAACTGATCGCAGTGATCGTGAAGATATTGCGATTCATTGAGATGGGCAAGATTTAAATCGCCTGATCGCCGGTTTCGCCTGTTCTGATGCGGATGACCTGATCGAGGTTGGAAACGAATATCTTGCCGTCGCCGATTTTTCCGGTGTTGGCGGCCTTGATGATGGCGTCGACCGCGCCTTCCAGGGTTTCCTCGCTTACGGCGGCTTCAATTTTGACCTTGGGTAGAAAGTCGACCACGTATTCCGCGCCGCGATAGAGCTCGGTATGTCCTTTTTGGCGGCCAAAGCCTCTGACCTCGGTCACGGTAACGCCGTTGACGCCGACATCGGATAAGGCTTCGCGCACATCGTCCAGCTTGAAGGGTTTGATAATTGCCGTAATGAGTTTCATGGTTGATGCATCCTATGGTTGAAATTGGAAATATTATGATAATTTGGCGTCCGGGTTTGCAGGTGCGGTCAAACCCCGGATGCAGGAGCGGGCTTCAGCCCGCGAACCGTGCGCGTTCTTCGCAATGCGCCTGATCGCGCGCCGAAGCGCGCTCCTGCATCGTTATTTATTCGCCCGATGCGCAATAATATCATTGACCACAGCTGGATCGGCAAGCGTCGATGTGTCGCCGAGCTGATCGATTTCATTGGATGCGACCTTACGCAGGATACGGCGCATGATTTTACCCGAACGGGTTTTCGGCAGTGCGGGCGCCCATTGAATAATATCCGGCAGCGCGATGGCCCCTATTTCCTTGCGCACCAGTTGCAATAACTCCTGGCGCAGCTGTTCGTCCGGTTCCGTGCCGATCATCAGCGTGACGTAGGCGTAGATACCCTGCCCCTTGATGTTGTGCGGAAAACCGACCACGGCGGCTTCGGCCACCAGCGGATGCAGCACCAGCGCGCTTTCGATTTCCGCAGTGCCCATGCGGTGTCCGGAAACATTCAGCACGTCGTCGACGCGGCCGGTGATCCAGTAATAGCCGTCGCTGTCGCGCCGGGCGCCGTCGCCGGTGAAATAATGGCCGGGATAAGGCGCGAGATAGGTGTCTATAAAACGCTGATGATGCCCGTATACCGAGCGCGCCTGACCCGGCCAGGAGGTTTTAATCGCCAGTACGCCTTCGCATTCGCCGGACATTTCGCTGCCTTTTGCATCCAGTATGCACGGTTGAATGCCGAAGAACGGCAGGGTTGCCGAACCGGGTTTGAGTTCCGTCGCATAAGGCAGCGGCGTGATCAATATGCCGCCGGTTTCCGTCTGCCACCAGGTATCGACTATCGGACAGCGCTCGTCGCCGACCACGCGGTAATACCATTCCCAGGCTTCGGGGTTGATCGGTTCGCCGACCGAGCCGAGTATGCGCAACGAGTTGCGTCCGGTTTTCTGCACCCAGGCGTCGCCCAGGCTGTTCAGCATGCGTATCACCGTCGGCGCGGTGTAAAAAATGTTGACGGCGTATTTGTCGATAATTTGCCAGAACCGGTCCGGTTGCGGCCAGGTCGGCACGCCTTCGAACATCAGCGTGGTGGCGCCGTTGCACAGCGGGCCGTACAGCAGATAACTATGGCCGGTGATCCAGCCGACATCGGCGGTGCACCAGTAAATGTCGCCGTCGCGGTAATCGAATACGTATCGGTGCGTCATCGCCGCGTACATCAGGTAGCCGCCGGTGGTATGCAACACGCCCTTGGGTTTGCCGGTGGAGCCGGATGTATAGAGGATGAACAGCGGCGCTTCGGCGTCCATCGGCAGCGCAGGGCAATCGCTGTCAGCCGCAGCGCATGCATCGGCGTAATCGACATCGCGCCCGTCGATCCAATCGGTCTTGCCGCCGGTATGCCTCACCACGAACACGGTTTTGACGTTCGGACAGGCCGTCAATGCCTCGTCGAGATTGGCTTTCAGCGGGACGGTTTTCCCGCCGCGCCGACCTTCGTCTGCGCAGATCGCTACCTCGCAATCTGCGTCCAGTATGCGATCCCGCAACGAATCCGCGGAAAATCCGCCGAATACCACGGAATGAATCGCGCCGATGCGCGTGCAGGCCAGCATGGCTACAGCGGCTTCCGGTATCATCGGCATGTAGATGCAGACTCTGTCGCCTTGTTTTACGCCACGCATCCTGAGCGCATTGGCGAAGCGGCAAACTTCCGCATGCAGTTCCCGGTAGCTGAGCTTTTTCGATTGCGAAGGGTCGTCGCCTTCCCAGATGATGGCGGTCTGATCGCCGCGTGTTTCCAGGTGGCGGTCGAGGCAGTTATAGCTGACGTTGAGCCTGGCGTTGGTAAACCAGGCAATATGGCCGCTTTTGAAGTCGTATGCGCTGACTTTGTCCCAGGGCTCGAACCAGGTAACGAAACGCTGCGCCTGCTCGCTCCAGAAATTATCAGGATCGGCAATCGATTGCCGATAGAGTTGTGTGTAGTCTTCTGCTTTCAACGGTGTGCGTATAGGATCGGTCATGTCGGACGGCTCTTATGTATTGACTCAAAACTGTAATGCATTCAATAAATTATTGGCTACCGCATCGCGGTCACCCAAAGCTGGCAGGTCAAAGCGCGTTTCAATTAATTTTAGTATGGATGTCGTGTCGTAAACAGTATGATCGACAAACCCGCGTTTGGCGAACGGAGAAACTATCAACGCCGGCACCCGGCTGCCGGGGCCCCAGCGGTCTCCCTTGGGCGGCGGCACATGATCCCAGAATCCGCCGTATTCGTCGTAGGTAATGATCACGACGCTGTCTTTCCATAACGGACTGCTTTCGATCCGCTTCAGGATTTTGGCAATATGCTGCTCGCCGCTGAGTACATCGGCATAGCCGGGGTGCTCGTTAAGCCTGCCTATCGGTTTGTAAAAGGATACGGGGGGCAGATTGCCCGAATCTATGCTCTTGATGAAGTCTTCTTCATCCTTCAAATGTTTTTTGCGCTCATCGGAATTCTCCGCGTAACGCTGGAAGTACACGAAAGGTTGATGATGATACTGAAACAGCGAATCCGCCCGGCCCGATTGCGCATCGTTCCAGCCGCCCGCGTACCATGCCCAGTCGACGCCCTTCTCCGACAGCCGGTCGCCGATGGTTGCCTGCGTCAGCGGCGGCAGATACTTTTCCGGCGCAACGCCGTTGGCGTGCGGTTTATTGGCCGGTTGCAGGGTGTTGACCGCGTAGCCGTCCGGCGTAACCGCGCCGTCGCGCAGCAGCTCGCCGGCATTGCCGATTTGCGCGCGCAGGGAGGCCGGAGCGCTATCGAATCTGGGCGTACAGGCGCAAACCAGCCATAAATGAGTCAAAAAGGAGCCGCCGTAAGCGGCCTGAAAAAAATGATCCGCCAGAGTATAGCGCTGCGCATATTGCCAGAGCGGAAAATTGCGGGCATCGTAATAGCCCATTGCCAGAGCGCCTGCGGACGATATATCCGCAAACCGGTTCATGCGTCCGCCGTTGATCTGCAATTGATGCTGATAAAAGCGGTGCGTCAGATCCGGGGTGCGTTGGTCGGGCGGGATGTAGTCATTAATGACGAAAGGCGCATTCGGGAGATTGCTGAAGCGCGTATCCACATGCGCCGGCGCATCATGACCGCCCCCGACTTCGGGCAGATAACCGAAATTTTTACCCTTGGCGTCGATCTGCACGGTTTGGGACGGCTCCGCCTGCGCGATGCCGTCGGCTCCCGGAAACTGGCCGTACAGGTTGTCGAAACTGTGGTTTTCCAGGTAAATGACGATGATATGGCCAATCTGGCTGGTTTTGGATGAGGTCTGGTTAATATTTTGGGGCGTATTTTTGCAGGCGATGGATACCGCGCACAGCAGCAACAGCCCCAGCCAACACCCAGCTTTTTTCCGCATAATGCCTCCTTAATTGCTCCTGGTTCTGCTGCGCGCGGTCAGAAACGGAAGCATGACCCCGCAAAGCAATATCAGCATACATCCCGCAAGCGCATTGGTTCCGGGAATCTGGTTGAACAGCGCCAAACCCCATAACAGATTCATGACCGGCGTAGTATACCCTACCGCGCTGACCAAGGCTGCGGGGGCGTTTTGATAGGCATGCGTCATCAGTAATTGCGCGAAACTGGCTGCCAATCCGCCCAATACGGCGAGCGCCCAGACGCTGCCGCTTTGCGGCCAGTCAAAGCCCGCGTATCCGAACCAGCCCAGATGCAATAGGATGGAAACGACGCAAAAATAAAAAATCACGGATTCAGGAGTATTGCTGGTTCCCGCCCGGGCGACCATCAGGTAAGCCATGGCCGATAACAGGCTGGCGACCATAGCCATAATACGTCCGGGGGTCGATCCCGCATTCCAGTCGAACGGCGAGAATATCATTCCGATACCGCAAAAAGCCCCGATAACGGCAATCCAGGTCAGTGGAGAATTGGGTTGCCGCAGCAGCCATGGGCCTAATGCGACAATGATAATGCCGCTGCTGGCGCCCAAAAATGCGCTTTCAGCCAGACCCAGCAACTGGATAACCGCGAAAGAAAGCATCAGCGCCGCTCCGCCGAACAATCCGCGCAGCCATAACGAAGGCCGTTTGTCTCCCCACAGGGCGCGGTATCGCCGCGCGAGCATAGCCGGAATCAATATCACCGCAAGGTTGATCAGCACCCGGATAAAGCTGAGCGCGACGGCGGGGAGTCCGGGTTCGCAGTATGCGGCGGCGTATACGCAGACGCTCATCACCGAAAAGAAAAAACACGCGCCCAGCATGTAGACAAGCCCGCGTGCAGCCGGTTTATGATTTGATTTTTTCAAGGTCGATCCTGGTTGGCAAGGTTCTTCATCCGAACCAACACGCTCTGGATAGATATCTGGTTTCCGGTAATACCGCAAATCTAGTCCGGGGCGGGCTATGCAGGAATGACTGCTACGACCATGCGATACGAGTTGGCTGAAGAATCGGCAACGATTCAGCTACCATTGTATCCCACTGCAGGAGCGGCCTTAGCCGCGTAGAGGCTGATCGCGGCTAAAATCGTTCCTGCGAAGCTGCGACATACGGGCATTACATTGCAGCCATTGTCAATGCCGAATAGTTGCTCGCAATGATGCATCGTTGCCATTGGGCGATGCGCACGGCGCTACCAATATGCTGGCGCGCCGGGACGGGTTTATCGTTGCGAGTGATGCACGGGCGATACGGCATAAAAAAGGGGAGCCGAAGCTCCCCTTTTCCCGTGACAGGCAGATTCCAGGCAATAATTAGAATCTGAAGCCCAGGTTGGCGCCTGCTTGCAAGCCATCCAGAGATGTCTGCTTCGCGCCCTGCGATGCATTGCCCTGGGTCAGGTTGTTGCCGTAGAACTGGTAACGGAAGTCGAAACCTGCAAAAAGTTCTTTGGTGAAGTCGTAATCCAGACCAGCGCCCAAGGTCAAGCCCGGCGTGATGTAGGTCAACTGGTTGGATGGGGTGCCGATAACGCCGATTGCAAGACCGACCGGAATCACCCAAGGGCTGAAACCACCCAGATTGTTTACGCGGATCTTCGGCGAGGCGGTAATCTGCAGCTGGCTGATGTTGACGCCGCCATTGCTGGCTCCTGCCGTTGTAAAGGCGGTGCCGTTAAGCGTACCGTAACTGGCGTAGAGAATACCCAGTTCGCCGCCGATTGACAGTGCGTCGGTCAGACCAAAGAGGTTTTTAGAGAAACCGTGTTCCAGCCCGACGCCGACACTCCAACCATTACCCGCCTGGTTGTTTCCGCCATATCCAACCTTGCTTGCGTTGGCTGCGGTAGCAAGTCCCAGCGCTCCTACGGCAGTGTTGTTCACGGTAGCATTATGCGTCAAAGCCGCATAGCCGCCGCGGAAGAACAAACGGCTCTTGGGTTCTTCGTCTTTCGCAATTTCTGCATCCTGAGCCGCTTCTTTCGCCTGAGTCTGAGCGACAACCGCATTCAGATTTGACTTGGCTTCGGTGCGGGTAGCAGCGATCTGACCACGCAGTTGCTGTATTTCGGCTTCCAGTTTGGCGACCTTGCTGTCCAGGTCGTGCTCGACGCGGCTTTCAACCTGACGGGCGCTGCTTGAGTAGCTGGTAGTGGCGTGATGGGTTGTTTTCTTCTTGTTTGCAGCGGAAGCTACAGTCGGCACAGTCATCGCTGCTGCGATCGCGATCGTCAAAGCAGTCTTGGTCATATTCATGGGGCATACCTCCATCTGATTTATCGGTTTTTCAGGTAACCTTCGTTGTCAATAGACAACAAATTGTTGTTGCCGGATAAATCTAACAGAATAGAAAAATCACAACAAGTTTTTTTTTCGGGAAATACTTCATGGGACGGATAAAAAGCCGGCTACGCAGGGAAGGAAGCGAAAACGCCGGTTCCGCGCAACCCGCAATACCCGCCGGGGTTTTTGGCCAGATACTGTTGATGGTAGGGTTCGGCATAATAAAAAACCCCGGCCACGCCTATTTCAGTAGTGATGGGGCCGAGGCCCGCACTGAACAATTGTTGCTGATAGGCATCGCGCGTTGCCGTCGCAAGCGGCAACAGGCCCGGATTCCACGCCTGTATCGCGCTACGGTATTGCGTGCCGGCATCGTTGCCCTGACGCATGCCCTGGGTCGGATCGTGCGCTTCCCAGAATATCCTCAGCAGCCTGTCCCAGCCTGGCTTTGCCGGGTCGAATACGACCAGCACCGCCTCAAAATGTCCGGTCAGGCCGCTGCATACCTCTTCATAGCTTGGGTTGGGCGTATATCCGCCGCTGTAGCCGACGGCAGTGCTGTATACGCCCGGCGTTTGCCAGAAAAGGCGCTCCGCTCCCCAGAAACAGCCCATGCCGAACAGCACGCTTTCCAAGCCCGGCGGCCATGGCCCTTGCAGCGGATGACCGTTGACGGCATGCGCCATGGGAACGCGCGTCAGCGGTTCGGCACGCCCCGGCAGGGCGTTTTCAGCGTTGACGATAAAAGTTTTTCTGGTATTGATCAGCATTCTTCCGCTCACAAGCCAGGTGTGTTGGCGTAGAATAACCTGTTTTGCTATCTAGTGCGTTCTTGCCGTTACCGATACTGAATGAATATCAATCTGCAACGTATGCTGGACCGCTGGGCGGGCGTGCCGGTGTGTTATTTCCTGTCATTGTGGGACAGGTTCATTGGCTGTCGGGCATCTTCGGGCCAGCCCAAAAAAGTACTGATCATACTGCTTTCGGAAATGGGCAGTCTGGTGCTGGCTCAGCCGATGTTCGCACGCCTGAAACAGAAATATCCGGGCGTCTCGATACATATGCTGATGTTCGGCAGAAATCGCGAAATCCTGGAGCTGACCGGAGCCGTTTCCGCCGAGAATATCATC
>Ga0265327_10005772_pt1 | contig 10192 bp, 5 predicted proteins | sample 41621metaG_FD_202089 | JGI IMG/M metagenome (GOLD analysis project Ga0265327, IMG submission 202089) | Rhizosphere microbial communities from Carex aquatilis grown in University of Washington, Seatle, WA, United States - 4-16-21 metaG | ecosystem: Host-associated > Plants > Roots > Rhizosphere >... | reverse complement strand
TTCGACAGGCAACAGTCTGTATTTTCCGTCCGCCACCGGGAACATGGGCCGCATGAGCGTTAACTTTCCGCCGGTTAGTTCCGGCGCGTGCTATTACTCGTTCCTGTTGAAGGTGACGGATATTTCAACGTTAAGTTCAACACCGGCGCCAAATTTGTTCGCGGCCTTTGGCGACAACTATGGACCGCAACGTGCGGCCGTTGCGCGGGCGACGTCCTATATAGTCGCCGAAAAATCAGGAGCCGGCTATGTGCTGGGAATAGGAAAGAACAAACCGAGCACCGCGAACCAGGTTTACGATACGACGGTTCATAACGTTGGGGATGTGCTTCTCGTCGTCGCCAGCTACGATTATGGCACAACGGGGCATCCGGCGAGTCTGTGGATTAACCCGACATCCGATACATTTGGAGCGGCAGCGGCACCCACTCCGACGGTTACTGTAACCGCAGGCACCGATTTGAGTTCACCTGGCATTCAGTCTGTGATGATTGGTTGTTTTACGAACGCCCCACCCGGATGTGTTGTTGATGATGTCCGCGTCGGTTTGACGTGGGCTGTTGTAACAGGAGCGCCGGATCTGGGTCGAGCGAGCACGAATATCACGGTCAATGCCGGCTCAACTGTGACCGTGCCGAGCCTCGTCCTGGGTTCCGCACCAATTACGTATCAGTGGTATAAGGGCTCAAATCCTTTGTCGAACGGCGGAAATATCAGCGGCGCAACATCTCCGACGTTGACAGTTTCGAGCGTTACACAAAACGACGCAGACAATTATGTTGTGGTGGCTTCAAATGCGTACGGAACGACGACAGCACAGGTCGCGCAGTTGAGCGTGACCGATCCTGCAATTACTTCGCAACCGACGAGTCAAACTGTTCCACCCGGGACGTTCGTTACGTTTCATGTCGGTGCTGCCGGCGCGCCGCCCCTTTCGTATCGATGGAACAGAAATGGATCCGATTTGTTTGATGGCGGCAACATAACGGGTGCGGCAACAGCAACATTGACGGTTAGCGGCGTTTCGTTCGGTGACCAGGGCTCTTACACCGTCAATGTGCAAAACGGTTTCAATGCGAATTTGCAAAGCTCAACGGCGACATTGACGGTCAATGATCCTGCCATCACCGCGCAGCCGCAAAATGTTACAACCAACTACGGCAACACGGTAAGATTCCAGGTAACGTCAGTGGGGTTGACGACGCGCAGTTATGTTTGGCAAAAGGTCGGTTCTGGAAACTTATCGGACGGCGGAAGGATTTCGGGCAGCCATACGAGCACGTTGACGATTACAGGCGTTTCCTATCTTGATGCCGCAAGTTACGTCGTGACGGTTACTGACAATGCCGGTTCTCTCGACAGCGACCCCGCTTCGTTGACCGTTATCGAACCGATCATCACGTCACAACCTGCGTCAGCGACAGCAGTCTCGGGCGCGAGCGCAACCTTCAATGTTTCGGCGACTGGAGCCCCGGTTCTCACCTACCAGTGGAGAAAGAATGGCACGAGTCTGAATGATGGTGGAAACATCGCAGGCTCCACAACGAGCAGCCTCACCGTTTCGTCGCTTTCAGCCGGTGATGCGGCAAGCTATAGCGTTTCTGTTGGGGATGCTTCTGGTGCGAGCGCGGTTAGTAGCGACGCCGTATTGACTGTGAATACAGCGCCATCGATTTCTTCGCAGCCCAATTCACGTGTGATTGTTGCCGGAAATAATGCCGCCTTTGCAGTTGCGGTGAGCGGCACCGCGCCGTTTACCTACCAGTGGCTTTCAAACAACGTGAGCATTCAGAACGCAAACGCGTTCGCCTACTCGTTGTCGAATGTTCAGGCTGCAATGTCAGCGAGTTACTCTGTGATCGTGAGCAACAATTTCGGATCCACAACAAGTGCGGCTGCTGTGCTGAGCGTTGTGCCTTCGATTCGGCTTTTCAATACGAACATTGTCGTCGTGCGTGTCGGCGACGGCGCGCAGACGCCGACGTTCAATGGCAATACGATGTACCTCGATCAGTTCACAACCAACGGCAACTACGTGAATACAGTCACGATTCCTGACGCAGGGTCGAATGCGTTGATTGAAATGGGACCGGATGCAAATGGTTCCACGATTACCGGAACAGCGTTATCGCGCACGCCGGATCGTCATTATCTCGTGTTCGGCGGTTATCACACAACTGCGCCGTATTCGTCTTCGTTGTTCCAATCTGCTTCCACTGCGGTGCCTCGCAGTGTTGGTGTGGTGGATGGCAGCGGCCAATTCACATTGGCTGCAACGGACACAACCGCCTATAGCGCGACTTATTTTCGCGGCGCGGCATCGGATGGGACCAATAATTTCTGGGGCGCTGGTAATGCGGGTGGAACCTATTATTTCGGTTTGAACCAACCGGCAGTAACCATTCAATCGACGTACCCGAACCTGCGTTCAATAGATATATTCAACGGCAATCTTTACACGGTCTCTGGTTCTTCGAGCGGTATCGCGGTGTTGCAATGGAATGGATTGCCTACCTCGGCGACAGCCCCAACATCATTGTTTATTCCGGGTTCGACGCCGACTGATATGGCCGTCGATCCAACAGGAACAATTATTTATCTCGGCACGAGCATAGGTGTGATGCGCTATCAGTTTGATGGGTCTAACTGGAACTTCGCTTATACACTGACGGTTGGCGCGACTCGCTATGTCACTGCAGATTTCAGTGGACCACTGCCGGTCATTTACGTGACCACAAGCGAATCGTCGTTCAATCGGGTGCTGCAAGTCGTCGACAACAGCGGTTCGGCGACTGTTACAACGTTAGCGACTGCTGGCGTGAATCAAAACCTGCGCGGTATTCGTTTCGGTCCCGATGCGACTGCCGCTCCTGCGGTGATTACTTTGACCCGGAATGGTTCGAACCTTTCGTTGACGTGGGACCCACCATATTCTCTGCAGTCCTCGACGGATGTTGCCGGAACGTTTACCAACGTTGTTGGAGCGACCAGTCCATATCCAATCAATGTCAGTGCGAGCACGAAAGCCTTCTTCAAGGTTAAATAACCGGTTGAAAAAACTTCGGCTCACATTGGGAATTTGGGGTGCGCTTGCGGTGCTCGGCTTGCGAGGTGAAGCCGCACCGCTCAAGCGCGAAATTCCACGTCCGCTGCCGGCGCACCCGGGAAATATTTTTCTGGCCGACGAGCGCGTCGTTGTCGCGGAGCCGCCGGGTGAAGTCGATACGTGGCGTGTGGTGGATTACGACAACGACACGATTCGGACGGGGCCATTCAAGGACGGCAAAGCGGACGTCGGAGTTCTTCCAGTTGGAATCTACAAAATTGTTCGTGGCGTTGGCCATATTACCAATCGCGTTTATGCCGCAGTCGTCGCACCGCTGAAAGCGCCCACTCCGGAGACTTCGCCGATCGGCATCGACGTTGGAATGGCGTGGTTTTTCTCAGGCCAGGAGATGACGAATGTTATTAATATTTGTCAACTGGCTGGGATGAACCGCGTGCGTGATCGAATGTCGTGGCCGGAAATTGAGGGGAAACGAGGTGAGTTTGCTCCGCATACTCGATATGATGACGCACTCCAGGCGCAGACTGCTGCGGGTTTGAAAGTGCTACAGGTCAATCACGCTTCACCGGCTTGGGCCAACCCGCACCCGCAGCATTTCGCTTTGGATCTGCGGGATGTTTACAATTCATATCGCGAGTTTGCGCGGCGATGGCATGGTTTAATCGAAGCGATTGAGCCGTGGAACGAGGCGGATATTAAGGAATTTGGCGGGCACACCGGCAGTGAAATGGCGACGTATCAGAAGGCGGCTTACCTGGGATTGAAGGCGGGCGATCCGAATTTACCGGTTTGCCAAAATGTATTTGCAATTCACCGCGCGTCGACGCTGGCTGATTTCAATGACAATGACGCATGGCCGTATTTCGACACGTTCAATCTGCATCACTACTACCCGTTTTCGGACTATCCGAAATTGTATCACGATTTGCGCGCTGTTTCCGGCGGCAAGCCGATGTGGGTCTCTGAATGCAATGTATATGTGTATTGGAAAGGTGATGAGAAGCTTAAGGAACCGACGGACGCCGATTTGCGAGAGCAGAGCGAACGCGTTGCGAAGGTGTATACGATGTCGCTACACGAAGGAACTCGTGCGATTTTTTACTTTTTGTTACCGGATTATAGCGAGCGACAAATTCAATACGGGATCTTGCATAAAGATCTGACGCCTCGTCCGGCATTTGTCGCGGCTGCGGCGGTCGGTCGGTTATTGGCGGACGCGGTTCCGGTGGGACGGACGAAAACAGCGGATGAATTGATTCACGGCTACGTTTTTCGCGCGAAGCCAGACGGAAAAGAATCGGATGTCCTGGTGATTTGGTCGGATTCAGATGACACATTTGAATTGCCGAAGGAGCCTTCGGCATGTTTCGACCACTTAGGTCGGGCAATTAAATCATCGAAGATACTGCATCTGACGACTGCGCCTACGTATGCAATCCTGGCAAAGAAATCACAACCGGACTTATTTCCTCCTCCCGCCCCGGCGAAACTCCTGACCGGGGAAGCCGGCCCTATCGTGATTCAGGCTTTGCCAAAACTGGAAGACATCGTCCTGAATGAATCTGCTTATCGGATACCAGAAGCGAAAACAGCGACGATTCCTCTGTTTATTTATAATTTTGGATCTCAATCAGCTCACGGAAAATTCGTTGTTGCTCTGCCGGAAAAATGGAAGTCGCAGCTTTTGCCGGAAATGGACATCGCCCCGGGCGAACGAAAAGAACTGACGTTGCGTCTAACTCATCAGCAAAAGACGTTGATCAAGGACGCGAAGGTTCGTGTGACAGGTCATTTCGACACGGGCACTGCAGTGTTGGCTTTTCGTTTAACCACATCCAAAGACTGAGCCAATCTCGCGGCGAGCCGTTGGCGTGAGGCGTCGAGAATCACTGCTCCGACAATCACTGCGCCGGTAATGACGCGCTTGGCCGGTTCGGAAGCGCCGATTTGGGCGAGGCCGGCGTCCAGGGTGGTGATGATCAACACTCCAAAGAAGGTGTTGATGACCGAACCGCGTCCGCCCATCAAACTCGTTCCACCAATCACGACAGCAGCAATCGCTGAAAGCTCCATCCCCACGCCAACGTTTGGATCCGCTGATCCAAGACGGGATGTCAGGAAAATTCCACCTAACCCGCTCAGTAAACCGGCGAGTGCGAATACGGCAATTTTCGATGGAACAGGATTGATTCCCGCGAGACGCGTTGCTTGTTCGTTGGTGCCAATCGCAATGAGAAAACGGCCGAAAACCGTTCGCGACAAAACGATTTGTCCGATGACGGTCATTGCGATGGTGATAAGGAACGCGGCGGAAATTCCGAATGAGCCGATGGGTTCAGAAAGACCTTCGATCGCGCCACCGATGTATTTTGTTTGCGAGCCGGTAACCAGGTAAGCGAGGCCGCGCGCGACTTCGAGCATTCCCAATGTGACGATGAACGAAGGGATGTTCAGGCAGACGCTAATCACTCCGTTTACAGTTCCTGCAGCGAGTCCGATGACGAGACATAATATGGACGCTTCCCAGAACGGAATATGAGCGTCGAGCACGAGCACGCCGAGGGCAGAGCCGCAGAGGCCGGCAACCGAACCGACGGACAAATCAATCCCGCCGATGACGAGAATCAGCGTCATGCCAACGGAAACAACCGCGAGGGCGGGGATGCGGTTGGCGAGCGTGAGAAAAGTACGCGTGCTCAGAAAATTGTGGCTGAGGAAACCGAAGAGCAAAATCAGCGCGATCCAAATCGCCGCCATGGCAGCGTATTCGATGAGTTTTCGAGGTTTAAACGTCATAGGGCGGCGGTTCCTTCGGTTTCAGTGAGATAACTGCTGAACGCGGCTTTCGTAATTTTTTCCTGGGACCATTCACCGGGTAAAAATTCAGCAGCAATGCGGCCATCGGACATGACGGCAATCCGATCGCAAAGGGCCATCAGTTCAACCAATTCGCTTGAAACGATGACCACGGCTTTGCCTTTGGCGGCGAGGCCTCGTAGTAATTCGTAAATGGTGTCTTTCGCCGCGACATCGATACCGCGCGTCGGTTCATCGAACAGCAACACGCTGCAATCGCGCGCGAGCCAGCGAGCGATAACAACTTTTTGTTGATTGCCGCCGCTCAATTCAGAAACAGCCTGCTCAATCGTGTGACAACGGGTTTGCAACTGGTCGCGATGAGTCGTTGCGCTTTGGACTTCCGCGTCGGTATTCAGCCAGCCGTTATGGGAGTGATTGGCAATGGAAGCTAACGTGGTGTTGACGCGAATTGACTGCGACAGCAGCAGGCCGTGTTGCTTGCGATCTTCGGGAATAAAACCGATTCCGGCTTTCACAGCATCCTTCGGCTCCCGGATTTCGGCGGGTTTACCATCGATGAAAATTTCTCCGCTTTGTTTGCTATCAGCTCCAAAAATTGCGCGCATCGTTTCAGTGCGCCCTGAGCCGATTAATCCAGCAATTCCAAGGATTTCTCCGCGCCGCGCTTCGAAGCTGACCCCGCGCACGCGAGCGCCAGCGCGAAGCTCGTTTACCTTCAATGCAACGGGACCGGTCGCGCGGGCGCTGGTTTGTTTTCGTTCGGGTAGATCGTGGCCGGCCATTTCGCGAACGAGTTCGGCGGAGCTTGTCGTGCCGGTTGCGTGAGTTGCGACGCGCCGGCCATCACGCAGCACAGTAATGCGACTGGCGATGCGCCGGATTTCATCCATGCGATGGCTGACGTAAATGATGCCGACGCCTTCGTGCTGCAGTCGACGGACGTTTTCGAAAAGTCGGTCGATTTCTGGATCGCTTAACGCTGCCGTTGGTTCGTCGAGGATCAGGAGCTTGCAGTCCTGAGACAGGGCCCCTGCGATTTCGACGAGCTGTTGGTGGCCGACACCAAGCAGTCCGGCTGGGGTGGAGGGATCAACGCCGTCCAATCCGGCCCGTGCCAAGGCGATTGCGGCGTGTTCGTGCAGATCATTGTATCGAATGAATCCGCTGTTTCGTGGCAAGCGGTTTAGAAAAATATTTTCAGCAATAGTGAGCGTGCCAATGACGTTCAACTCTTGCAGCACCATTACAACGCCGGCGTGTTCGGCTTCACGTTTTGAAGTTGGAGTGTAATCGAGGCCGTTCAGTCGAATTTCGCCGCGATCGCGAGTCGTCAGTCCACATAGAATTCGCGCGAAAGTCGATTTACCTGCGCCGTTACTCCCGACGAGCGCGTGAACTTCGCCTTGATGCAGGTCGAAGTTGAAATCGGAAAGTACCGGGACGTTGTAACTTTTTTCCAGGCCCGTGACTTGAAGCAGGGGAGTGTCAGCCATACGCGGCCGCTATTTCGTGATCAGGTCCACCGGGGTGGTTTGGTCGGCGGGTGGTGCCTGGCCTTTGAGAATTTTCAGCGCGGCTTCGATGCCGAACACTGCTAACTGATCACCGTGCTGGTCGGCGGTTGCCACCACAGCGCCCTTTTCAATCAAAGGATGAATGGCGCTGATATTGTCGAAACCGGCCACGAGAACTTTTCCGGTTTTCCCCGCCGACTCAATTGCCGAAACTGCGCCAAGTGCCATGTTATCGTTGTCGCACAAGATTGCTTTTACATCAGGATGTTCGCTCAAAATTGCAGAAGCGACGTTGTTTGCTTTTTCCATCTCCCAATTGCCGCTTTGAACAGAGACAATGTTAATCCCTGCGGCTTTCATCGCGTCTTCGAAACCGAGGCGACGTTGCTGTCCGTTGAAGGCGGTGGGAATGCCTTCGATGATCGCGACCTGATCGCCTGCTTTGAGTTTCTGCGCAAGCGCATCGCCGACCTTCCGTGCACCGGCGCGATTGTCGGGGCCAACGAACGGCACCTGGAGATTTTCCTGTTTCAATACATCGGCATCGAGTTTGTTGTCGATATTGATGATCAGGATACCGGCCGCCTTGGCGTGTTTGAGAACGGTGACGAGCGCTTTTGAATCTGCTGGAGCGATGACGATGGCGTTTACCTGGCGCGCGATCATTTGTTCCACGAGACTCACTTGTTGCGCGAGGTCGGTTTCATTTTTAATGCCGTTGGCAAGCAGGTCGTAATTTGCCGCATTTGCCTGCTGATGTTTCTCTGCGCCTTGAGCCATCGTGCTGAAAAACTCGTTGGCGAGCGATTTCATGACAAGCGCGATCTTCGGTTTCTCTGGAGTTGAACCGGCGGCGGGTTGATTCTCGGATTTGTTGCATGCGCTCAAAATGACGCAGGCACAGATGAGGAGTGCGTGACGGAACCGGGGTTTCATTTAGCGTAGGCTTCGGAGGACAGGGTTGATTTAATGGAGGACTTAGCGAGGTGGCCGTTTCCGGAAAAGCCATCATTTGATCCGACATAGTCGGATTTGCCGCTGGCGAGTATCTGTTCGATTTCTTCGCGTTTCGGTGCGGAATCTTGTGCGCCATGTCGGGTTACTGCGACGGCAGCGGCGGCATTGGCAAAGCGTGTCGACTCGAGCAATGACTTTCCTTCGGCAAGCGCAACGGCGTCGATTGCATTTACTTTGAAGCCGGCGACCATTTCGCCGGTTTCGTTGTTGGCGACGTAAGCTCCGGCACTTCCCATCGTGATGATCACGTTTTGTATGCCTTTAGAGAGAAGAACGGAAGCAGCCTTGGCCGCGCCGGCAGGATCCTTCACTTGGACACCCGTCAGCAACTCAGCTTCGGTTTCATTTGGCGTGATAAGGAAGAGTCGTTGCAACAAACTCGTCGGGAGCTTTTGCGCCGGAGCCGGATTCAAAATAATTTTCGTACCAGCCTCACTTGCAATTTCGGCGGCGGCTTCCACCGTCATGAGAGGCGTTTCCAACTGCAGTAGTAAAACGCTGGCACTGGTGAAGGCTTTGCGCGCTTGCTTCAAGTCGACTGGTGTTAATTTGCTGTTCGATCCAGGCGCTACTGCGATGCTGTTCTGTCCCTCAGGCCCGACGAAAATCAGCGCGACTCCAGACGGAGCATTCGGATTTCGGACGGTGTGCTCCATGTTTATTCCGTCCGCGGTGAGGCCCGCGACTGCCTTATCACCGAACTCGTCACGCCCGATGCATCCAATGAAAGTGACTGTTCCGCCGGCACGCGCTGCCCCGACCGCCTGATTGGCACCTTTTCCTCCAGCTGTGCTGGCGAATTCGCCGCCCAATACGGTTTCACCGACGCGCGGCAAGCGGTCGACGCGAATGACCATGTCGGTGCAAGAACTTCCAACGACAAGAATTGAAGGCGCGCGTTTTACTGGCTTCACACTAATTTCCTCACTGATTGCCGGACGGCGAGTGTAGTGGGCAGCAAAATGCCGCCTTTAGTTTGCCTTCGCGGGAATTGGATTTGATCGAACAAAAGTTTCACCGCAACCGCTCCCATCTCTGAATAGGATTGCGCGATGGTCGTCATGGGTGGCGACAAAAACGGGGCGTACGCCGGGTCATCGAACGAAATAATAGACATATCGTCGGGAATTCTGCGCCGGTCTTCGACCAACGCGCGGATTGCTCCGAGCGCGTTCAAATTACTGAGCGCGATAATCGCTTTGGCATCGGGTTGGGTGCGGAGCAGCAACTTGGTTTCGATATAACCGCTTTGCTCACTGAAACTATCGCCTACGATCAATGACGGATCGATGGGAATGTGATGAGCGGCGAGTGCCTCTTTATAACCGCGCAAACGAAACTCATTCGGCGAAGTGCCATGCAAACCTTGCAGGCAAATGATCCGCCGATGGCCGTTCGCGATTAAATATTCGGTCGCGTGCTTTGCGCCGCTGACGTTGTCCGAGCTAACGTAAGGGATCGACGCATCCGGGAAAAACCGGTCGACCAAAACCATCGGCAATCCGCCGTCCAAAAATGCCGTCAAATGTTTGGCCGATTGTCCAACAGGGCAGAGGACCACGCCTTCAACGTTGCGACTTTGGAGAAGCCCAAGAGATTTCATTTCCAATTCGATGCTGCCCTGACTATCGCAAAGAATGACCGAGTAACCGTGACGCTCCGTGCCAAGAGTCACTTGTTGCGCGATGCCGGCGAAGAACGGGTTTGAAATATCGGGAATGACGAGACCGACAGTGAGCGTCCTTTTCAAACGCAAGCCGCGCGCGAGTTGGTT
>Ga0265327_10005771_pt1 | contig 10192 bp, 8 predicted proteins | sample 41621metaG_FD_202089 | JGI IMG/M metagenome (GOLD analysis project Ga0265327, IMG submission 202089) | Rhizosphere microbial communities from Carex aquatilis grown in University of Washington, Seatle, WA, United States - 4-16-21 metaG | ecosystem: Host-associated > Plants > Roots > Rhizosphere >... | reverse complement strand
CCTTCATCCCTCACGCGGCGTCGCACCATCAGGCTTTCGCCCATTGTGAATGATTCGAAACTGCTGCCACCCGTAGGTGTCTGGACCGTGTCTCAGTTCCAGTGTGGCTGATCATCCTCTCAGACCAGCTACCCGTCTTAGCCTTGGTGAGCCGTTACCTCGCCAACTAGCTGATAGGCCGCGAACTCCTCTTCTAACGTCAGGCCTTGCGGTCCCTGACTTTGGTATGCCTCTCATGCGAGAAGCAACCACATGCGGTATTAATTCGCCTTTCGGCGAGCTATTCCCCATTTGAAGGTAGATTGTTCACGTGTTACGCACCCGTTCGCCACTGCTTTTGTTATGTATTGCTACACAACAAAAACCGTTCGACTTGCATGTCTTAACCACGCCGCCAGCGTTCATTCTGAGCCAGGATCAAACTCTCCGAAAAGAGTTCAGAACCTAGTGATTCTTGAACTACTGAATATTGTGAGCCGAAGCTCACACTTGATTCTTCTGTATTTGGAATTGTTGATTGGGGGTCCCAATCAATCGTACAAAGTAAATTTCAAAGAGCCTTCCGATTAGGGAAAGAGTTTCAGCAAGAATTCTTTCGTTAGCTCCGTCAACACATTTTCCAAAAATTTCTCCTTGGTCGTGTCGCCGAGGCCTTTCTTGCACCGCCCTCGGGTTCATCGCTGCCAACATTTCTGCGGCCAAATGAATCGAGGGGAGGCGGAACATGGGAACGCTGGAGCATGGTTCAAGTTCTATTTCACCCTATTCTTTGCCATTTTTGCTATCGGTTGTCTATTAATGGTTAAGGACTGATTGATTTGCCGCTTTTCCGGCAAATTTCCTGCCCATCAATTGCCCGCCTCGGCAACCAGGCCCCGGCGCCGGGCCGCCTCGCGCCAATATATCCAAACTGTGGATACGAAAGCCGCCGCCAGCCACGCCACCGTCCGAAAATCCCCTTCCGGCGACGAAGATTTCCGATCCGCCCGCCTCACCGTTCGTCGACCCAACTCCCCAGGGCTCCCCGTCTATCCTCGAGGTCCAACCGGCCACCTTGCCGGCGTCGTGGCTTGGAACCCCACCCGCCCTATCGTGCCCGCCGGGCGCCTAGCATGCGCTGGGGCTGAGACTCGGGCCAGCAGCCGTCGCTCGGTCCCAGCAGCGGCGTCTCACTCTGGGACTGCAACCAGCGGGGAGCATTGCCGACAGACCGACGGCTGAAGTCTTGGAGTCCCGGCCTGCTCATTCGTCGGTAAACTCTTCCTCGATTATCGCAACACACTTGTTCATCTACCGGGAAGCATGCCCTTGAAGACCGAATCGCAGAGCCGCAGAATGCAGCATTTTCCGTTAATTCTAGGCCCTTTTCGGCCGAATTTCGGCCATTTCCAGCTAAATCTGCCATTTTTAGTCATTTCTCTGCGGCCGAAAATGACACGCCGCAGCTTCGTCGGTCGTTGGCGAGGCCCGAAACGCCGGCCGCCTCATAGGGGAAATCGGGCTAAATCACGCATATTTTGCCCAAAAATCGATGATTGCCACGCCATTTTAATTCGTTTTGAACGGTTTGCTTCGTTTTCCTACTAACGCCCGACCAGTAATTCAACCAAGGCAAAATTTGGACCTAAAACAGATTAAGCAAATCATCGAACTCATGAAGCGCTCCGAGCTCAGCGAGTTCGCTGTGGAGGAAGAGGGCTTTAAATTGAAGATTCGGCGCGGTAGCCAAGGCCTTCCCGTCGTGAGCGCGGGGCGGGGTTCCAATTCCCCCTTTGTGCCGGTTGAAGCCGCCCAATCTTCGGCGCCAGCGCAAGCCGCCCAACCGGCCAATCCAGGGTCGGCTGGACCAGCCAAGGAGGAAGAGGGCGTGATCTATGTTAAGTCCCCGATGGTCGGCACTTTCTATCGTGCCGCCTCGCCTGAGAGCAAAGCTTTCGCGGAAGCCGGCACCAAGGTCGTCGAAAACACCGTGGTCTGCATCATCGAGGCCATGAAGATCATGAACGAGATCCAGGCTGAGGTGAAGGGCACTGTGATCGAGGCCCTCGTCGAAAACGGCCAGCCCGTCGAATACGGCCAGCGCCTCTTCAAGGTCAAACAGGGCTGATTCGAATCCAGTCCAGACCGCTCCGGGCCGTCTCCTTCAAAACGTCCCGCGCTGCGCTGTCTCGCCTAGCACATCCGCTTTCCAATGATCCAGAAAATCCTCATCGCCAACCGCGGTGAAATCGCCCTTCGCATCGTTCGTGCCTGTCGTGAGTTAGGAATCAAGACGCTCGCGGTTTATTCCGAGGCCGACGTCCAGTCATTGCACGTCCAGCTGGCTGACGAGGCCATCTGCATCGGCGGACCCAAGAGCGCCGACAGCTACCTCCGGGCCGACCGTATCATCAGCGCGGCCGAGATCGCGGACGTCGACGCCATCCACCCGGGCTACGGATTCCTTTCGGAGAACGCCAAGTTCGCTGAACAGTGCGAGTCCTGTAACATCAAGTTCATTGGCCCCAAGTCAAAGTCCATCAAGATGATGGGAGACAAGGCCGTCGCCAAGGACACCGTCAAGAAGGCCGGCGTGCCGATCGTGCCCGGCTCAGACGGTCCGGTCGAGAACGAGGCGGAGGCCGTGAAGATCGCCCGCAAGATCGGCTACCCGGTCATCATCAAGGCCGTCGCTGGCGGTGGCGGACGCGGCATGCGGATCGCGCACAATGACATTTCCTTTGCCAAGGAATACCACGTCGCCCGCAACGAGGCCGAGAAGGCCTTCGGCAACGGCGCCGTCTACATCGAGCGCTACATCGAGAAACCCCGCCACATCGAGTTCCAGATCCTCGCCGATTCCCATGGCAAGGTCCTTCACTTGGGCGAACGTGACTGCTCCGTGCAGCGCCGGCACCAGAAACTTATCGAGGAATCGCCCTCCCCGTTCCTCACCTCCGACCTCCGCAAAAAAATGGGGAAAGCCGCCGTCCGCGCCGCCGAAGCCGCTTCCTACGAGAATGCCGGGACGATCGAGTTCCTCGTCGATGCCAAGGGTAACTATTACTTCATCGAGATGAACACCCGCATCCAGGTGGAGCATCCCGTCACCGAGGAATGCACCGGCATCGACCTCATCAAGCAGCAGATCCTCGTCGCCAACGGCGAGAAGCTCTCCTTCGACCAAGGCGACATCAAGTTCGAGAAGCACGCCATCGAGTGCCGCATCAATGCCGAGGACCCTTCCCGCAATTTCGCGCCGTCCCCCGGCACGATCGGCCTCTACTACGCCCCGGGCGGCCATGGCGTGCGCGTCGATTCCCATGCGTATAGCGGCTACGTCATCCCGTCGCACTATGACTCGATGATCGGCAAGCTCATCTGCTTCGGCACCACCCGGAAGGTCGCCCTCGAGCGCACCTACCGCGCCCTCAGCGAATACATCATCCGCGGCATCAAGACCACGATCCCCCTCCACAAGGCCATCATGGCCGACCCCGTCTTCATCGAGGGCAAGGCCACCACGGCCTACATGGAGGACTTCATGAGTCGCACTCCGCCGGATTTGTTTTCCTGAGCGCCTCGCGACGCATCCATTACTTCCAGGCCGGCCTCAGCGCCGGCCTGTTTGCTTTCCAAGTCTATCGCGGCCGCGTCAGCACCACGTCGCTCCAATCGCCCAACTCCCGCGATTCGATCTGCCATCCCGGTGCAGCCGCGCCAAAGGCCGCCCGGACCTGCGCGCTTTCCACCGCCAGGATTCCGCTCAACACCAACGTTCCCCCGGGCGCCACGGCCGCCACCAGCTGGGGCGCGAAACGGATCAGCACGTCTGCCAAAATGTTCGCCAACACGACATCAGCGTGGCGGCCGGCCAGGCCGCTCACCAAATCCCCCACGCAAAAATTCACTTTCCCAGCCAACCCGTTGAGCTCGGCGTTCTCCTCACTCACTTTCACCGCCTCGGGATCGTTGTCGAAACCGGCCACCTCCTCAAAACCCAGCTTGGCCGCCGACAATGCCAGGATCCCCGACCCGCAGCCCGCATCGATCACCCGACGCCGGGCCGGCCGACCCCCGCCTACTCGCGCTTTCGCCTCAAGCTCCGTCAGCCGCTCCACGCAAAGCCGCGTCGTTTCGTGGTTCCCCGTCCCGAAAGCCATTCCCGGGTCGAGCCACAGCACCTCGTCGCCCGCCGGCAGCGAGAACTTCTCCCGCTCCCACACCGGCACCCAATGCAGCCGGCCAAATCGCCAGGCCTTGAAATGCGCCTTGTAGCTGTCGCGCCAGTCGGCGTCCTGCAATTTCCGCCGCACCGGATCGGCCAACGCGAGCCCCGCCACCAGGCCGTTCAATTCCTCCCAGCGGGCCGCCACCTCCGCCTCGTCAGCGAAAATCCCCACCACCCAGGCACGCTTCGCCACGGCGTCTTCGAGCAGGCTCCAGCCTTCAACCCCGAGCTCCAACAACACGTTGTCCACCTCGTCGGCCCGCCCGGGCGCGATCTCGATCTTGATTTCGCACAAATCCATCCCGGCAAACTTTCCCGGCCCGCAAACCGCCGCAACGCCAATCCCGCTACGGCGAGCCGTGCTTCTCGCGATACTCCCGTGGACTTATCCCCGCCGACGCCCGGATGATCTTGTTGAAATAATGCAGGTCGGGCAGCCCGACCTCGCCAGCGATCGTCTTCACCGCAAGTGTCGTGTGCGCCAGCAGATGCAGCGCGCGCTCCACCCGCCGACGCCGGATGTAGCCCTCAATCGTGACGCCAAACTGCGCGCGAAACAGCCGCGTGAGATGGTTGTGCGAGATCTCCGCGCGCCGCGCAACCGCCGGGATCGCCAGGGGTTTCTCCAGGTGCAACTCGATCTCCCGCACCGCCCGGCTCAGCGCGGGATGCAACCGCTGGTGCGGCGCCCGCTCGGCCAGCGGTTGGCCCGCCAGCTGCCATAGCACATCCCACAGTCGCACCGACGCCCGCCGCGGCTGCGACGGCAACCAGCCTGCCGCTTCCTCCAATGCGCGCGTCAACCCGTCAAATGCCTCACCCACGTCCTGAATCACCGGCACCGCGACCAAATCGCCCCCCGGCGGCAGCCGGAAATGCGCGAACGTGTGCCGCGATTCACCGCGAAAACGATAAACGATCCGGCTGTTGGGCGGCGTGATTCCCGCCCAGCCTGGGGCTATCGCGTATTCCGCGCCGTCGATCGTGATGCTGCCGGCGTAGCGATAGAGATGCAGGCTCCACAATTCCGGCAGGTGATATTCCTCGACCGCCTGTTTCCGCCCGTGCACCGCACGTCCCGCCTGCGCCAGCTGCGGCGGATTCTTCAACGGCATCTGCCAGACCGCGGCATTCATTCCGCAAAGATCACTGCTCGCTGAGCCGCGCGATGACCGCCGGCAGCAGCGCGTGCTCGGCCGCGTGCACTTTCGCACTCAAGGTCTCGAGCGTGTCCGCCGACTCCACGCGCACCACCGCTTGGTCGAGGATCGGGCCACCATCCACCTCGAGCGTGACGGCGTGGACGGTGCATCCGGTGACCTTCACGCCGCGCCGGAAGGCCTGACCGATGGCATCCAAGCCGGGAAAACTCGGCAGCAAACTCGGGTGCAGGTTTATGATCTTGCCCGCGAAGGCATTCAGAAAACCCGGCTTCAGCACCCGCATGAATCCCGCGAGCACCACCAGGTCGGGCCGGCAGCCGGCGACCGCCGCGATGAACCGCGCCTCGCCTTCGCCCTCGAGTTTGGTCTTGAACGGCGCCGGGTCCACGAACGCGGCCGGCACGCCAAAACGAGGGCCGTGCGCGAGGATGCCCGCGGCCGGCTGGTCCGAAAAGATCTGCACCACCTGCGCGCGCCCGAGCCGGCCCGCCGCCTGTGCCGCGAGGACGGCCTCGGCATTGGAACCGCGCCCCGAGCCAAGAATGACCACGCGCATCGTCTTCACAGTTGGCCCGCCGCTTTCATTTTCTCGATGATCAACGTCGTGCTGAAGCCCGGCAGGAAGGGCACGAACTCGATCCGCGCGCCCACTTCATCCAACGCGCGCCGCTCTTCCTGGTTCAAAGTGTCGACAGTGTAGTCGCCCGACTTGCAATACACGTCCGGACGGAGGGCGCGGATCTCCTTCGTCAGCCGCTGCTCGCGGAAGATCACCACGCCATCGACCTCGGGCAACGCGCCCAACGCCGCGGCGCGGGTCTCCTCGCTCTGCACCGGCCGTGACGGTCCTTTGAGCGCGCGCACGCTCGCATCGGAATTGATGGCCACGACCAGCGCGTCCCCGAGCGCCCGCGCGGCCCGGAGCGAGTGCAGGTGGCCCTGGTGCAGGAGGTCGAAAACCCCGTTGGTCAGCACCACGCGCTTGCCGGCGCGGCGCAGGCCATCACGCGCCGCGACCGCCTCGGGCAGGGTGAAGAGCTTGGGATTTTTCGGATTCAAGCGAGGCGCGACGCTCGCATGGCGTTCCACCGTTGTAAATTAACTTTCCCTCGCCTTGATAGCGCCGAGTTCCCCACCCCATGAAATTCCGACTCGGCCTGGTCGTGTTCTCGCTCGTGCTTTCATTGCTGATCGGCCTCACGCTTCGCCGCGCGTCCGGACCCCGCGCCGCCGGGCCGCATCGTCCGCTGATCGGGTTCTCGATGGACACGCTCAAGGAGGAGCGCTGGCAGCGCGACAAGGACCTTTTCACCGCCCGCGCGCACGAACTGGGCGCCGACGTGCTGGTGCAATCCGCCAACAGCGACGACGTCCGACAACTCAAAGACGTCGAGGCGCTGATCAGCAACCGCGTCGACGCGCTCGTCATCATTCCCCACGACGGCGCCGCCATGGCCAAGGCCGTGCGCCTCGCGCACGAAGCCGGCATCCCCGTCCTCTCGTATGACCGGCTCATCACCGGCTGTGACCTCGATCTCTACGTCGCGTTCGACAACCTGCGCGTCGGCGAAATGCAGGCCCAGTATCTCGTCGATACCTTCCGCGGCCGCCATTTTCGTCTGGTCCGGATCTACGGCGCCAAGACCGACCACAACGCCCTCATGTTCAAGGAAGGCCAGGACCACGTGCTGCAGCCCCTCCTCACCAACGGCACCGCCGAGGTCGTGCACGAGGACTGGGCGGATGACTGGCGTCCCGAAAATGCGAAGAAGATCACCAACGCCGCGATCACCAAGGCTGGCCGGGATTTCGACGCCGTGCTCGTCTCCAACGATGGCACTGCCGGCGGGTGCATCCAGGCTCTGCTCGAGGAGGGCCGGGCGGGCCAGGTCGTCGTGACCGGCCAGGACGCCGACCTCTCCGCCTGCCAGCGCATCGCCCGCGGCACGCAGGCCATGACGATCTACAAACCGCTGAAAAACCTGACTCGGACCGCCGCGGAGTATGCCGTCAAGCTCGCCCAGCGGCAGCCGATTGTGGCCCACGACGAGATCGACAACGGCCAGGTCAAGGTCCCCGCCGTGCTGCTGACCGTGGTGACGGTCACCAAGGAAAACCTCAACGCCACCGTCATCGCCGACGGCGTGTTCACGTCCGATCAGGTTTTCCAAAAATAATGTCGGCCGTCCTCGAGGCCCGTTCGATTACGAAGCGCTTTCCGGGCGTCACGGCCTTGCGGGACGTCAGCTTTGACCTCCTGCCTGGCGAGATTCACGCGCTTTGCGGCGAGAACGGCGCGGGCAAGTCGACCCTGATCAAGCTGCTCTCGGGCCTGCATCCCCACGGGAGCTACGAAGGGGAGCTGTTTCTTGGCGGCGCGCCGGCGGAGTTTCACTCCGTCGCGGACGCGCAGCAGGCCGGTCTTGCCGTCATTTATCAGGAGCTCGCGCTGGTGGACGAGCTGACCGTCGGGGAAAATCTCTTTCTCGGCTGCGAGCCGCGGCGCGGCCTGCTGATCGACTGGGACCAGCTGTGGCGGGAGTCGGCTGCGCTGCTCGCGCGCGTCGGCCTCGACGTCGCGCCCGACACGCCCGTCAGCGAGCTCGGCGTGGGCAGCCAGCAGCTGGTCGAAATCGCCAAGGCCCTCGGCAAGAACGCCCGCGTGCTCATCCTCGACGAGCCCACCGCCGCCCTGGCCGAGCACGAGGTGGCAATCCTCCTGAATCTGCTGCGCGACCTCCGCCGGCGCGGCATCGCTTGCATCTATATTTCCCACAAGCTCGACGAGGTCTTCGCGGTCGCGGACCGCATCACCGTCCTGCGTGACGGCGCCTCGATCACGACGCTGCCCACCCCGCAAACCAGCCGGGCGGACGTCATCCGCGCCATGGTGGGCCGGGAGATCACCGAGCTCTTTCCCCGCCACGCGTCGCACCCGGGTGAGGTGCTACTCGCCGTGGAAAACCTGAGCGCCTCCGCCACGCGGAGCGGACCGGCGCGGCTGCACGACATTTCCTTCAATGTCCGCGCCGGGGAGGTTCTTGGCATTGGCGGGCTGATGGGTGCCGGACGCACCGAGCTGCTCATGCACCTCTTCGGCGCCTTCGGCCAGCGGCTGGCGGGAAACGTCCAGCTCTGCGGGCGGCCGTTTGATCCGGCCACGCCCGTCGACGCGCTCGCCGCCGGGCTGGCGCTGGTGAGCGAAGACCGCAAACGCTATGGTCTCGTTCTTGCGGAGAGCATCGGTTTCAATCTCTCGCTGTCCTCCATCACCGGCCTCCGCCGCGGAGCGCTGATCGACGAGGAACGCGAGGCGCATGCGAACCAAGGGCTGTTTGGTTCGCTGCGCGTGAAAGCTCCTTCGCTCGATTCGGTCGTCGGCACGCTGTCGGGCGGCAATCAACAGAAGGTCGTGCTGGGCAAGGCGCTGATGACGGAGCCACGGGTGGTGTTCCTCGACGAGCCGACGCGCGGCATCGACGTCGGCGCGAAGATCGAGGTCTACACGCTCGTCAACGCGCTCACCGCGCAGGGCAAGGCCGTCGTGCTCGTCTCCAGCGAGCTGCCCGAGCTCATGGGCATGAGCGACCGCATCCTGATGCTCCACGACGGACGAGTCGGCGGGGAGTTTGACCGCGCGGAAGCCACTCAAGAAGCCCTGCTGCACGCCGCCATGGGCCGTACCTCTTCCGCCGCCTGACGATGAAATCGAAGCTCACTCTCCGCGACTTCTCCCTCCTGCTCAGCTTGCTGGCGATCGGGTCGTTTTTCGCCATCGCCGCGCCGCAGTTCCTTTCCTCACGCAACCTCTCGATGCTCGCGGTCGAGCTCGCCATCACCGCCACGCTCGCGCTCGGCATGTTGCTGGTGATCCTGCCCGGGCACATTGACCTGTCGGTCGGCAGCGGCGTCGGGCTCATGGGCGGCATCGCCTGCGTGCTCATCATCAACCACGGTTGGCCCGCCTGGGCCGCCCTCGCCGCCAGCATTGTGGTCGCGCTCGTGCTGTGGATGGCGATGGGGGCGCTCATCGTGCGCCAGCGCATCCCGGCGTTCATCATCACGCTCGGCGGCCTGCTGGTCTTCAAGGGCGTGTTCTGGCTCGTGATCCGCAGCCACACCATCCCGGTCGTCCCCGGCGGCTCGACCAACCTCTATTCGCTGCTCACCACCTACTATTTCCCGCCGCTCGCCAGTGGCGTGCTCGTGACGCTCGTGTTTGCCGGACTTCTCGTCCTCAACCTGCGTGCCCGGCGCCGGCGGGCGTCACTGGGGTTTGCCGTGGACGATCGCGAGGTGGCCTTCCTTAAGCTCTTTGTCACCGCCCAGGGGTTGCTGCTGTTCGTGCTCACCGTGAACCAATTCCGCGGCATCCCGCTGCCCGTGGTCATTCTCGGCGTCATCGCCATGGTCATGCAAACGATCACGCGCCACACCCCCTTCGGCCGCCACCTCTACGCCATCGGCGGCAACGAAGAGGCGGCCTTCATCTCCGGCGTGCCAGTGCAGCGCACCGTCATCGGCGCATTCACCCTGCTCGGCGGCATTGTGGGAATTACCGGCCTGATGCAGACGGCCTATGCCGGCGCCACGACCACCACAGTGGGCGACTCGATGGAACTCGATGCGATCGCCGCGTGCGTTATCGGGGGCACCAGCCTGCGCGGCGGACGCGGCACGGTGCTCGGAGTGATCTTCGGCGCGCTCATCATGGCCAGCTTGCTCAACGGCATGACGCTCCTCGCGGTCGCGCCCGAATTGAAGTTCATTGTCCGCGGCGTGGTGCTCACGCTTGCGGTCTGGATGGACGTGAAGCTGG
>Ga0265327_10005770_pt1 | contig 10194 bp, 4 predicted proteins | sample 41621metaG_FD_202089 | JGI IMG/M metagenome (GOLD analysis project Ga0265327, IMG submission 202089) | Rhizosphere microbial communities from Carex aquatilis grown in University of Washington, Seatle, WA, United States - 4-16-21 metaG | ecosystem: Host-associated > Plants > Roots > Rhizosphere >... | reverse complement strand
TCACAATTTTTCGATTGAACGGAATTTGATCAAAAACCTTGGGGCAACCGAAAAAACATCTGATTCAGATTTAAGAACCTCATTGCTCACTGCCTTTGGTCTGCTTCTGCTGAGATATTCCTCGCAAGACGACTTTGTTGTCGGAGTTAAGTTTGAAAGACCCTCTTCTGAACAATTGCCCGTTAGATTTCTGTTTCAGGATGAATCGACCTTTGCAGAGTCATTAGCTTTCATCAAAGGAAAAATAAACGGAGCACTTGAAAACCAGGTGCCATTTGATGCACAAATGATCAGGGAAATCAAGGGGGGTGAAGCGTCAAAACCGACTAATCTTTACAATGTTGTTTTTGAATACCAATCCATACCAGAGGGTATAACCATAGCTTCGGAAAGCAATAACGGATTTGATCTTGCATTGCAAATCCAGGGTGGCGATCAATCTCTTGAATGCACAATCAAATACAATCAGGAACTTTTTGCAGAAGAGTCAATCAAAAGACTTGGAGGTCATTACACCACAATACTTAAAGCAATTTCTGAAAATCAGGATCTTCCGGTTCTAAAGGTTCCGCTACTCACTGAGCAGGAAGAACATCAAATCCTGGTTGAATGGAATAACACCCAAACCAAACTTCCCAAAGACAAATGTATCCATCAGCGGTTTGAGGAGCAGGTTAAAAGGACGCCCAATGCAATTGCAGTAGAGTTTGAAGGGGAGCAGATCACTTATTCCCAATTAAATGAATCGGCTAACCAGCTTGCAAGTTACCTTTATAAAATGGGAGCAGCCGAGGATACTTCTGTCGCCCTATTTGTGGAGCGGGGTTTCGATATGATTACCGGACTTCTTGCGATCTCAAAAACGGGGGCCACCTATCTCCCACTCGATCCAATTTACCCAAAGGCGCGTCTTTTCCTTATCGTTGACGATGCCAAACCGGTCATTATGCTTACGCAAAAATCATTGGTTGATTCAGTTCCGGTTACAGCCGCAAAAATTATTTTTATCGATGACAGGTTGGATTACAGCAAGGAACCCGTTGAAAATCTGAATTACGGAAATCCTGCCAAGCCAGGTTATATACTTTATACCTCAGGATCAACAGGGAAGCCGAAAGGGGTTCCGGTAAATCAACATGCAGTTGTCAACCTGGTGAACTCCATGACCCGGTTATTGAGTTTTACAGTAAATGATATTCTGCTGGCAGTTACCACTATTTCGTTCGATATCGCAGAACTGGAGATGTATATGCCCCTTTTTATTGGGGCTAAACTCGTGATTGCCACGCAGGAAACGGCAACTGACATGGATCTGCTCGCTGAAAAAATGGCAGAGTGCGGGGCAACTGTGTTTCAGGCCACGCCCGTAACCTTTAAAATGTTAATGATCAGTGGCTGGAAAGGGAAAAAAGATCTGAAACTGATTATTGGTGGTGAGGCGCTTCCGAAAGAACTCGTGCGCGATATGCTTCCGCGTTGTGCTGGTGTCTGGAATTCTTATGGTCCAACTGAGACTGCAATCTATTCCGTTGTCCGAAATAACACCATGGAAGATACAGTTGGCGAGGGATATGTCCCAATCGGGCGACCTGTCGATAATACAGTTTGCTATATTCTGAACAAAAAACTTGTTCCCGTTCCAGTTGGAATACCAGGGGAATTATATATTGGGGGAGACGGTATCTCTCCGGGATATCTGAATCTACCTGCTCAAACCGATGAAAGATTTATTGTAAACCCGTTTGGAAACAACCCCGAAGAGAAAATTTACAAGACGGGAGACCTTGTAACCTGGTTCAATGACGGGAATATGGTCTTTCTCAACCGGCTAGACACACAGGTTAAAATCAGAGGATTCAGGATTGAACTGGGTGAAATAGAATCCGCTATCGCTCAATTCGAGGTTGTCAAAGACAATGTGGTGATTGTAAGGGAAGATATTCCTGGCGATAAAAAACTGGTTGGATATATCATCCTAAAAGAGAACAAGAATGTTGATATTGCAGAGCTGAAACATTTCCTCACTACGAGGCTTCCCGATTATATGGTTCCGGCTTCCATTATAATCATGGATAAATTCCCGGTCACACTTAACGGGAAAGTGGACCGTAAGCTCTTGCCAGCACCGGTAGAAACAGCAAGCCAGGTCTCTGCCGATTATGTTGCTCCAAAAACTGAAATACAAAAGGAGCTGACGGCTATCTGGTCTGAGGTTCTAAAAATCAAAAAAATTGGCATTACCGATAACTTCTTTGAGCTGGGCGGCAATTCGCTCGTTGGAGCAATGCTTATCACCAGAATCAAAAAAATATTAAATATCAAAATTACCCTTGCCACACTATTTAAGAAGCAGACTATTGAAGAGATTGCAGCTGAGATTGAGAATCTAAAGCATCAAAGTACCGGGGCAGATTCAACCCAAACCATTCCGCATTATGCATCCGCTACAAATATTTTCGAACTCTCACCCGGACAGAAAAGACTCTGGTTCGTCGAGAATTTTGAACCCGGAAACAGGGCCTACAACCTCCCGTTCGATTACACAATTGACGGAGAGCTAGATGAACTAATCCTGGAAAAGAGTCTGGAGACGCTTATTTCAAGGCACGAATCACTCCGGACGGTTATTCAGACTACCGATGGCGAACCTGTACAGGTAGTCCTTCAACCTTACCAGTTTAAATTAACTGTTGAAAATCTTGAACAATTACCTGAAGCTCAAAAGCTCATTGAGGCGGAAAAACATTCCCATGAAAATGAGATGCACCTTTTTGATCTCGAAACCGGTCCGCTGTTTATCTGCAAACTGCTGAAATTTTCACCGGCAAAATGGACGCTTCTGATCAATATACACCATGCAATTTCTGACGGATGGTCTGTAAAGATTTTGGTTGATGAACTCGGATTAATCTATACCGCATTGAAGGAGCAGAAACCGGTTAAACTCCCTGAATTACCTATAAACTATTCCGATTTCGCTATTTTTCAAAATAAAGCCTTAGCAGATGGAGATTATAACAAACAACTTGAATATTGGGTTAAGGAGTTAAAAGGGGCCCCCGAACTGTTACAGCTTCCAATGGATTTTCAACGCCCAAAGCATCAAACCTATGATGGCGATGAGGTAGTTTTCAGGATTGATCAGGAAACAACAAAACAACTTCAGCTTTTCAGTAAGCAGAACAGCGGTTCTCTTTTTGTTACGCTCCTAAGCATGTTTAACACATTAATTTCAAGATATGCGTCTCAGGAGGAGTTTTTGATTGGAATTCCTATCGCAGGGAGAACCTACGAAGAACAGGAATCGGTCGTAGGGATGTTTATCAATAATTTCCCAATGAGGATAACTCCCCTTGAACAGATGACCTTTCCGGAGATGTATGAGATGTGCAAGAAAAAGTTCTATGAAGCCTATGACAATCAGAATCTCCCGATCGATCGTATTGTAGATGAACTTAAGGTCACAAGGAGCGCAAATATTTCACCCCTTTTCCAGGTGATGTTCAATCTGCTCGATATGTTTGACGAAAAAATTTCCCTGGGTGGCAGCAAAATGGAAATTTTTGATAAACGGCGACATGTTGCACAATTTGACCTTTCACTCCACATTTACGAAACAGAAAAAAGCCTTAATTGCATCCTTGAATACAACACAAATCTGTTCAAGAGAAGCCGTATCGAGCGGATGGCAGGCCATTTTACTGAATTGGTCAGGAGCCTTTTGATCAATCCGGATCAGAAACTCAGGAAGATTCCGATTCTGACCGATCTTGAAAAAGAGGTAATCCTCGGGGAATGGAATGCCACAACGGTCGATTTTCCCCGGGAAAAGTGTATTCATCAGCTTTTTGAAGAACAGGTGGTAAGAACCCCTGACAGACTTGCAATCTGGGACGACCGTCAAAAAGTTACCTATTCGGAACTAAACCAAAAAGCCAACAAACTGGCCCGTCACCTTCATGATTCAGGGGCTGTTGAAGGGTCACTCGTAAGCATCTGTATCGAACGGAGCACCGACCTTTTAGTGGCCATGCTGGCTATCTTAAAAGCGGGTTGTACTTATATTCCGCTTGATCCGATCTACCCCAAAGACAGGCTGGCGCTGATTCTGGAGGATGGAAATCCTGTCGTCATGCTTACAGAGAAGAAGCTGCTGGATAGTCTGCCCGAAACAAATACAAAGAATATTTTTATTGAGGATGTAAAAGCTTATGACCATTATGCAGGGGATAACACCAGTTATGATGTTACGCCGCATACCATTGCCTACCTTATTTACACTTCAGGATCGACCGGAAAACCCAAAGGTGTGCAGCTTGAACACTATTCGTTTGTGAATTTTATCTGCTCTATGGCCAAAGAGCCTGGTATCACTGCAGATGATGTGATGCTTGCTGTGACAACAATCTCTTTCGACATTGCAGGTCTTGAAATGTTCCTTCCGGTGCTCAATGGTGCCAGGATCTTTGTGGCCAGCCAGGAGACCTCCATGAACCCCGATTTGCTGATCCAAAAAATAACTGAATCAAAAGCAACGATCCTGCAGGCAACACCGGTTACCTTCCGGATGTTGAATTCTGCCGAATGGAGTGGCGCAAAGGGGCTCAAAATTCTTTGCGGCGGCGAGGCGATGCCTAAGGAACTTGCTTATGATCTGATCGGAAAATGTGGTGAGTTGTGGAATATGTACGGCCCAACCGAGACTACGGTGTGGTCAACCATTGAAAAAGTCGAGGTGGATGAAAACGATAAAATTGGTTATATCAATCTTGGGAAACCAATCGACAATACCTTTATTTATGTTTTAAATACTGAATTTCAACCGGTACCTATCGGATATCCGGGTGAATTGTTTATTGGCGGCGATGGCCTGGCCAGGGGCTATTTTAATCTTCCTGCAATGACCCAGGAGAAATTCCTGCCCGATCCATTTGCAGAAGAACCCGGAGCAAGGATGTACCGAACCGGCGACCTGGTTCAGCAAACAGAAAACGGAAAGCTTGAGTTCCTGAACAGGGTTGATTCACAGGTAAAAATACGCGGATTCAGGATCGAGCTTGGCGAAATTGAGTCGGCTATTTCGCAATACAGCACAATCAAGAACAATGTAGTTATCGTAAGGGAAGATACTCCGGGCGATAAAAAACTGGTCGCCTATATTATTAAAGGGGAAGCTGGTGATATTGACATAGCGGAATTGAGGGTATTCCTGAAAACCAAGATCCCCGATTATATGGTTCCTTCGGCATTTGTTTTTATTGAGCAGTTCCCGTTAACGCCAAACGGGAAAATAGACAGAAAGGTACTGCCATCGCCTGTAGAAGCTGATCCACAACAATCAAAGAGCTATGTGGCGCCAAAAACTGAAACTGAAATAAAACTTGCTGAAATCTGGTCTGACATACTTAAAATTAAGCAGATTGGGACTGATGAGGACTTCTTCGAAATTGGGGGACATTCAATGGTTGCCGTAACCCTGATGGTGAAAATCGAAAAAGCACTCGGAGTCAGATTACCGCTTGCCATCTTATTTGATAACAGTACGATTCATGATATGGGGGTACTCATAGACCAGAAATCGGAACAGGTGAGCTGGGGATCCCTGGTTCCAATCAGGTCGAAAGGGAGTAAAAAGCCGCTCTACCTGGTGCACGGCGCAGGTCTGAACCTGCTGCTTTATACCACAATTGTTGCAGGTCTTGATCCCGATCAACCGGTCTTCGGATTACAGGCCAAAGGTCTTGACGGCGAAGATGAGCCACTCTATACAATTGAAGATATAGCCGCCTATTACAACGAAGAAATTCTGAAAGTTGATAAATCAGGATCGTATGCCCTGGCAGGTTTCTCAATGGGGGGGCAGCTCGCCTATGAAATGGCCAGACAATTGGTTGAAGCAGGACATAAGGTAAGCTTTCTTGGTGTTTTCGACACTGTTTCAGAGAATGTTTCAGACCGGCATATTCCGTTTTTTGAGCGGCATAGACTACGCATTATCCGGCTTTTTAATCAGATAGTTTGGATCATAGGCACATTTTTGAAGAAGCCGCTGAATCAGAAATTTGCATTTGTCAAAATGAAATGGAGTTCAATGAAGCAGAAAATCACCAAGGATGATTATAAAATCAAACATGAAGGAGCTTCCTTAGGAAAACAGAGTGAATTGCCAAAATATCTGCATAAGGTACATAAAGCGAATGATCTGGCATTAAACAGATACATCCTCCCTCCATACCCAGGAAAACTGACGTTATTCAGGGCGATGCATCAGACCTTCTACATCGCCGATCCTATAAAATATGGATGGGAAGAATATGTAAAAGGGATGGAAATCATAAATATCCCAGGCGAACACTCCACCATCTTTGCCGCGCCAAATGATGTGCTGTTTGCCAAAGAGTTGCAGAAATGTCTGGATAAAAGAGAATAATGGGTTAATGGGCTAATGTGCTAATGGGTTAATGTGCAAATGGTTAATTCAATTTGAAGATTTATCTTGTCCTGAAATAGCTTTAAAACCCTGCAAGGGTTAAATTTGAATAACCCGGGGTAAATGATCCCGAGACAAAAATTCCTTGCGAGAGCACTTATGAATTCACTCTGGGATCATGCAACCCCGGGTAAAAGGGTCACCTTTGAAGACCGTCCGCGAGCAAAACAACGCAAAAGCGACACCCTTATTTCGGACGGAATGGAGCCGATGTTGATGAGAAGATGAGAAGGAGCGAAGGGGCGAAAAGGCGATGCGGCGTAGGGACGCGATGAGCACTGAGAAGAGGCGAAAAGGCGATGGGGCGATCAAGGTATCTGATAATTCGCAAATTTGAAGATTAATAGATTAATGGTTTTAGTCATTTGCTCAACCGAAATGACCATTTCTCATAGGTTTTAGGTTAAATGCAGCTCCGAAATTGGAATATGTAACAGGTATCCGGCCATTTGCACCTTGGAAACGGCCATGTGTAACACGTAATTGGTCATTTGTTAAAAGGAAATGGCAAAGTGTAATAAGTATTTGATCAATTGTTAAAAGGAAATAACCATTTGCAAATAGTATTTTCCAATTTATTAAAGTTTTTTGGATGTTGCTGACTATCTACACCGAAAACCCCTCCAATGTTAATTTTCAAAAGCAGGATAATTCAATCTTTACTGATTTAAATGAATCGGTGATATACCTGGTTCAAACCCTTTCATATTCAGAAGCTGAAGTTGCATTATTTCAACAAATATTATCACCTCAAGAACAGCAAAAAGCAGAGAGATTCAGATTTCAAAAAGACCGGCAAAGTTATATCGTAACACACGCCATGCTCCGTAAGATTCTGGGCAATTATACCGCATCGGACCCTGCAAAACTTGAATTCATTTTAAATGAATATGGTAAACCTTCGTTGGCAGAAAATCCAAAGGAAATTTATTTTAATCTTTCCCATTGCTCCGGACTTTCGGCCCTTGCCTTCACTGTAAAATCTGAAATCGGTATTGACATCGAGAAAATTGATCCCGAATTTGATTTTGATCTGATCGCTAAAGCCCATTTTTCGGATGCAGAAAATAGCTTCATCGATGATGAGCCCCCTGAGTCGCGCAAACGGTTTTACACTGTTTGGACAAGAAAAGAGTCGCTCCTAAAAGCGATAGGAACTGGCATTGCCGAAAATCTGGATGTTGAGGTTTTCAGAAAAGTAAATTATTATAATCCTGAATTACCCTTATCAATTAATATAGAGTCGGATTATTATTTAACTACCTGTGAGTATCAGAATAAGTATTTGATTTCTGCTGCAGGAAAGGATCCGGGAGCAATTTATTGTCTGATTGATAACCTGAAATAGAAACGGGGATGAAGCTTCATATCCGTTTCCATCCACCCTTTGCCACTAAAAGGAGAAGGACAATTTTATTCAGTGGTGTAAACACAACCCCCACAATAAAAATAGTAATCCAATTCATCTTTTGAGAGGTACTTCAATTTTTTAAATCCGTACTTTTCAATAACCTCTTTATAGACTGCATTCAAATAAACAATCAGGATTTTCCTTGGATTTGTGTCCAATGACCGGACAATATTTTGAAAAACCTTCTCCATGATGAACCCATCAAAAGGATTGAAAAAATAAAAACAATCCGCCTCTGGTGGAATATCATATTGGGAAGCATCGATATTAACAATTTCAAAATCTACTTTTACCCCTTTCTGAGCGGAGAATTTCTTTAGATTTTCGGAGGCCAGCTGAGCTAAATTTGGTGAAAACTCAACGCCTATCATTTTTTTGAATCCAAATTCATAGGCATAGATTAGAGCAGCACCTTTCCCGCATCCGAAATCAACAAAAGTGCTGGTTTGAAACTGCCAATCCACTTTATCCAGGAGTTTCTTAAAAAAAATCTGGTTTGAAGCCTCATATTTCACAGCATGCTTTTTCAGTTCCTCCGGGCCATCCAAATCAGTAGGGTAAATCAAACCCCAAAAATCGTATTTCCGATACTGAAGTCTGTGAATTGATTTCTGTAAAATCAATAGGATCGTGCTAAATATCCCTCTTCCATTTAAACTTCGATGCAATTTTCCACCATATTTTTTAAAAATATTCATAAGCAAACCCCCTGTCAGGTTAATTTAATTGTTTTATCGCCTTGGAAATACATTCGCCCTAAAATTGTTTAATGCATTTGTTGGGTAATCCTTAATTTCATGAATAAAATCCCACGAAGTAAATACCTGGATATTAGCAATTTAATTATTGGTAAAAACATAACCACCGCCGAAATAATAGATATCCAGCTCCTTGGGCGAAATATACCTGATCTGATTAAAATTATATTTTCTTATAACGTCAACATGAACAGCATGCAAATAAACAATCAATATTTTGCGCTGTCTGATATCCAACGATTTGACGATATTTCGTAAAACCAGATCCAGGATTACAGCATCAAAAGGGTTAAAAAAATAAAAACAGTCGGCATCAAGTGGAATTTCAAACTGACTGGCATCGATATTAAATACTTCAAAACTTACCTTTTTGTCTTTGAGTTTCGCATATTTATTCATGTTTTCGGAAGCAATCCGGGCTAATTTTGTTGCAAATTCAACGCCAATAACCTTTTTAAATCCCATATCTGCAGCGTAAACCAATGATGCCCCTTTGCCGCATCCAAAATCAATATAGGTGCTGTTTTGAAATGGCCAATCAAGGTTCTGAAACATCTTTTTGAAAAAGATCAGGTTTGAAGCTTCATATTTAGTTGCATGCTTCTTAACCTCTTCAGCGCCATCCATTTCCTGAGTTTCGACAAGACCCCAAAGGTCAAAACTTCGAAATTTGTATCTTTGAATATATCGCTTCGGAATGAGTATAACCGAGCTCACAATTCCGCGTCCTTTTAAACTTCTCCGGACTTTAGTCATAAAATTAAGAACAACATTCATAATTGTTAAGATTTTAAAATTAAGTAGTGCTTCAAAACTAAAAAAAAATTGCCCCGAAAGCTTAATATTAAACAAATAATTTTTATTTATTTTAAATTAGACCAATCTTCGAAAATTGAACATAATTAATTGATATTTACCTAAATACCCGAATTTCTATGACAATGCTTAAGATTATATTTTGGATTTTGGTTTTCGTAGTGTTTTACGCCTACATCGGTTACGGAATTTTACTCTATCTCCTGGTAAGGATTAAACGATTAACCCGGGCATCCCGCAAAAAAGAGGCTGATTATGATTATGAACCCGATGTAACCTTATTTATCGCTGCCTATAATGAGAAGGATTTCGTGGCTGAAAAGGTTAAAAACTCGCGGGAGCTTGATTATCCGGCAGATAAACTTCATATGGTGTGGGTCACTGACGGATCTGACGACGGTACTCCCGAAATCCTGAGGAAGATGGAGGGTGTTGAGGTTCACCATCTGCCACAGCGAAGCGGCAAGATCGGTGCGATGAATCGGGGTATGAAACTGGTTAAAACGCCAATTGTCGTCTTCTGCGATGCCAATACCATGTTAGGCAGGGAGTCGATTCGCCGAATTGTAAACCTTTTCAGTAATCCAAAAGTAGGGTGTGTTTCGGGTGAAAAAAGGATCTATGGCAAGGACAGAGACACTGCAGCCGGCGCTGGTGAAGGCCTCTACTGGAAATATGAATCCGCGCTTAAAAAATGGGATGCTGAACTATATTCCGTG
>Ga0265327_10005768_pt1 | contig 10200 bp, 7 predicted proteins | sample 41621metaG_FD_202089 | JGI IMG/M metagenome (GOLD analysis project Ga0265327, IMG submission 202089) | Rhizosphere microbial communities from Carex aquatilis grown in University of Washington, Seatle, WA, United States - 4-16-21 metaG | ecosystem: Host-associated > Plants > Roots > Rhizosphere >... | reverse complement strand
CTCGCAGCCCGCGAAGTGGGACACGACCCGCGGCCAGCTCGCCTACCGCCTCGACCTGACCGACAACACCAGCCAGCTGCTGCGTTATCTCGGCTGGTTCCAGTTCACCGGCTACGGCGAGTACAAGTACCGCGTCAACCGCCAGTACTCCTACCGCGACGCGATCACCTCCGCCCCGTGGATCACGCCCGGCACCTACGTCGGCTTCCAGGCCGCGCCCACCGGCACGCCCGCCGCCATCAACCTCACGCAGGGCCTGTACCGCTACTACGTCGGCGACAACAGCGGCAACAACGTCGACTATGCGCCGGGCAACTTCCGGTACGGCAACTATCCGTTCAGCTGGGGCAACGTCGCCTCCGGCTCCTTCCACACCGATAACCTGAACCTTGGCCAGGTTGCCGCCGACAAGTCCGGCGGCACCTTCAACACCAAGGTGGTGCTGAAGACGATCGGCGGTGTCATGCAGAACCACCTGTGGGGCGACCGCCTGGTCACCACGCTCGGCGCCCGCTACGACCAGACCTATTCCAAGTTCGGCAATGTGGGCAACCCCGCGAACGTGCTCCTCAACTCGGACGGCGAGACCTTCAACTCATCCCTCGTCGACGCCTGGTCCCCGACCCAGTACAAGAACGGCGGCCGCACCACGAACGTCCAGTTCGTCCTCCGGCCCCTGTCGGAATCGGCGGTGACCAAGAACCTCGGCCGCGACTCCTTCCTGGGCAGCCTGCTGAACGGCCTGTCGTTGACCTACAACCGCTCGAACAGCTTCCTGCCCCTGAATCCCGCGCAGGACCTCAACCAGAAGCTGCTGCCCAACCCCACCGGCGCGGACAAGAGCTACGGCCTCGGCATCAACCTGTTTGACGGCAAGCTGGTCATCCGCGCGTCGCACTACGACGACTACCAGCGGAACTCCCAGAACGGCGACGCCAGCACGATGGCGCAGCGCGTCACGCGCACGGACGTGGCCATCAGCGGCGCCACCCCGGCCACCCCGCCGATCAACCTTCAGCCCAATGTCATCCGCTGGGTCACGGCCGCCAACCCGACCTGGACCACGGACCAGATCAACGCCGAGGTCTCCCGCCAGATGGGCCTGACCCAGGACCAGCTGAGCTTCCTGTACTTGCCGAACGTCCCGATCGGCACGACGAATGACATCCACTCCTACGGCAATGAGATCGAGGTGTACGTCAACCCGTCGCAGTACTGGACGGTCGCGGGCTCGGTGACCGACACGCAGTCGACCAACCTGAACGTCTCCAAGACCCTCGCCGACTGGATCAACCAGCGCATGGCGATCTGGACGACCATCAAGGACCCGACCATCGACCCGGTGGCCGAGCCGGCCCAGCTGTGGTGGACACACCGGTACTCGGCCACGGGCCAGACCCCGCAGGAAAACTTCCAGGCCTTCGTCGCGGCGCCCTACGCCGTCATCAAGGCCCTCGAGGGCAAGTCCAGCCCCGAGATCCGGCGCTACGCCTTCCGCGCCAGCACGAGCTTCCAGCTCGCCGGCCTGAGCACGAACAAGATCCTGCAGAAGACCACGGTCGGCGGCGCCCTCCGCTGGGAGGACAAGGGCGCGATCGGCTACTATGGCGTGCAGACGCTGCCCGCGATCATCACCGACCTGGATCCCAACCGGCCGATCTATGACAAGGCCCACTACTACGTGGACCTGTTCGTCGCCTACAAGACGTCGTTCTGGAGCGACCGCATCCTCGCGACCTTCCGGTTCAACGTCACCAACCTGGGCGAGCAGGGCCGCCTGCAGCCGGTCGGAGCCTTCCCCGACGGATCGATCTCCACGTACCGCATCATCACTCCGCAGCAGTTCTCCCTGACCTCGAGCTTCGACATGTAGTCGGGCCCGACGCGTCCGGCGCTGCGCGCCTGCTGCCAACATCGCCGCCATTCCCACCGGGATGGCGGCGATTTTTTCTCCCTCCGTCCAATCTGGATTAGCATCGCGCGCGTTCTCGCCGGTGGTTTTGTCTTCCCCCCGCATGACCCGCCGTTCCGGTATCCTCCCCTCGGCGCCCGACCCGGCGGCCGCCGACCGCGCCCCCGGGCCGACGGGCTGGAACTGCGCGCTGGTCCTGCTGGCGGTCGCCCTGGCCTACCTGCCGGTGCTGTCGGCCGGATTCATCTGGGACGACGACGGCCATGTCACGAGACCGGAGCTGCAGTCCCTGGGCGGCCTGGCGCGGATCTGGACCGAGGTCGGCGCCACGCAGCAGTATTATCCCCTGCTGCACTCGGCCTTCTGGCTGGAGCACCTTGCCTGGGGCGACGCGCCGCTGGGCTACCATCTCGTGAACGTGCTGCTCCACGCCCTCGCGGCCTGCCTGTTCGGCGTGCTGCTGCGCCGGCTGGCGGTTCCGGGCGCCTGGTTTGCCGCCCTGCTGTTCGCGCTGCACCCCGTGGCGGTCGAATCCGTCGCCTGGGTCTCCGAGCAGAAGAACACGCTCTCGGCCGTGTGCTACCTCGCCGCCGCCCTCGCCTACCTGCGCTTCGACGAGCAGCGCCGGTGGTCCGGCTATGCGCTGGCCTCCGGCCTGTTCATGCTCGCGCTGCTGACCAAGACCGTCACGGCCACGCTGCCCGCGGCCCTGTGGGTGGTGATCTGGTGGCGGCGCGGCCGCCTGGACGCGCGCCGGGATGTCCTGCCGCTGCTGCCCTGGCTGGCGCTGGGCGCGGCGGGCGGACTCGTGACGGCCCATTTCGAGCGGGTGCTGATCGGCGCCCAGGGCGCGGATTTCAACCTGAGCGCGGTCCAGCGCGTGCTGCTGGCCGGGCGGGTGTTCTGGTTCTACCTCGGGAAACTGGCCTGGCCGGATGACCTCATGTTCATCTACCCGCGCTGGACCGTGGAGGCGTCCGGGGCCGGCTGGTGGATTTCCCTCTTGGGTGCCGTGGCCCTGGTCGGCGCGCTGTTTGCCTGGCGGCGGCGCTCGCGCGCCCCGCTGGCGGCCGCGCTGCTCTTCGGCGGCTCGCTGTTTCCCGTCCTGGGGTTCTTCAACGTCTTCCCGTTTCTCTTCTCCTATGTGGCCGACCATTTCCAGTACCTCGCCAGCCTGGCGGTCTTCGCCCTGGTCGCGGCGGGACTGACCCAGGCCGCGGCCCGGGTGCCCCGCTGGCTGCGGACCGGCGGCGCGGCCGGCGTGCTGGCGGTGCTGGGCATCCTGACCTATGCGCAGGCCGGCACCTATCACGACGCCACGACGCTTTACCAAACGACGCTGGCGCGAAATCCCGGCTGCTGGCTGGCCCACCACAACCTCGCGATCACGCTCGCCGGCGCGGGACACGTCGAGGAGGCCATCCCGCACCTCGAGAGCGTCCTGCAACTCCACCCCGACTACGCCCCGGCCGAAAACAACCTCGGTGACGACCTGTCCCGCCTCGGGCGCCACCAGGAGGCGATCCCGCACCTGGAGCGGGCGCTGCGGCTGCAGCCCAACTACGACGTCGCCCACAACAACCTGGGCAGCACGCTCGTGGCGCTCGGGCAGCCGGCCCAGGGGATTCCGCATTTCGAGCAGGCCCTGCGGATCCGGCCCAACTTTCCCGAGGCGGAGCGCAACCTCGGCATGGCGCTGGCCCTCCTGAACCGGACGGCCGAGGCGCTGCCGCACTTCGAGCGGGCCGTGCAGCTTCGGCCGAGCTACGCCGAGGCGGAGCTGAACCGGGCGATCGCCGTGATGCTCCTGCAGGGGCTGGCCGCCGCCACCCCCCATTTTGAACGGGCCTTGGTGCTCGATCCGGACTCGACCGAAGCCCACGACACCTATGCCCGGGCCCTGATGCAGGCCGGGCGCTTCGAGGCGGCCCTGCGGGAATGCCAGGAGGTCGTGCGTCTCGCCCCCCGCCAAGCCTCGGCCCAGATGAACCTGGCCCTGGTGTGCCGCCAGCTCGGCCGCCGCGAGGAGGCGATGCAGCATTACCTTGAGGCGGTCCGGCTCGATCCCCGCCTGGCCCGCTGAACCTGGATTTCACTAATGAATTTGTATCCCCCTGCCACCCCACTAGGTTTCACCCGATCGCCTTTTCCGCTCCCTTCATGAAGAAGCCACTCGCCCGCTCCGGCCAGGACACCACCTCCCTCGAGCGCTACGTCGTCCCCAATTTGCGCAACGCGTGCCGCATCCTCAAGCTGCTCGGCCGCCAGCTGGACGGGCTCAAGGCGGCCGAGATCGCCCGCGAGCTCGACATCCCCGTCACCACGACGCTGCGGATCATGACCACGCTCCACCTCGAGGGCCTCGCGCGCAAGGTCGGGGGCCGCTACGAGCTCGGCCCCGTCCTGATCCAGCTCGGCAACTCCGCGCTCGCCGGCACCGAGATCCGCGAGCAGGCCCTGCCGCTGCTGCTGAAGCTGACGACCCTCACCGACGAGACCTCCCACCTCGCGATCCCCTGCGACGACCGCGCGCTGATCGTGGCGGTGCAGGACAGCCCCCACCCGCTCCGCGCCGCGTCGCGGCCCGGCTTCCTCGCGGAGCTGCACTGCTCTTCCACCGGCAAGGTCTTCCTCGCCTACCTGCACCGCGCGCGCATCGCGGAGATCCTGGTGGCGAACGCGCCCACCGCCCGCACCCCGCAGACGCAGACGTCGCTCGGCGCCATCCGCCGCGAGGCCGACCTCACCCGCAAGCGCGGCTTCAGCCTCGACAACGAGGAGTTCAACCCCGGCGTCCGCTGCCTCGCCGCGCCCGTCTTCGGCTCCGACGGCACCGTGGTCGCCGCCATCGGCATCACCGCCGCCACCGTGCGCCTCACGAAGGAGCGCATCCCGGAGATGTCCGCCAAGGTCCGCGGCGTCGCCGGCGAGCTCTCGCGGCTGATGGGCTACACTGAGCCCCGCGCCTGACCGCCATGGCCGCCCCCGCCTCGCTGCTCGCGCCCCCGGGCGGTTCGCTCACCGCCGCGCAGGCCGCCGCGCTCATCGCGCGCGCCGCCCCGGCCGCCGACTTCCGCGGCCAGCGCGTGATCCTCATCATCCCGGACGGCACCCGCACCGCCCCCGTGGGCCTGATGTTCAAGGCCCTCCACGCCCACCTCGCGCCGGTGGTGCAGCGGCTCGACGTGATGATCGCGCTGGGCACGCACCCGGCGATGACGGACGAGGCGATCAACGCCCGCGTCGAGCTCACCGCCGCCGAGCGCGCCGGACTCTACCGCGACGTCGCGTTCATCAACCACGAGTGGGACAACCCCGCCGCGCTCCGCGACCTCGGCGTGATCCCGGCCGAGGAGATCCGCGCGCTGTCCGGCGGGCTCTTCGCGATGGACGTGCCGGTCCATATCAACCGGCGCCTGTTCGACTACGACCGCATCATCATCTGCGGCCCGGTGTTCCCGCACGAGGTCGTCGGCTTCTCCGGCGGCAACAAGTACCTCTTCCCCGGCGTGGCCGGCCCGGGCATCCTGAACTTCTTCCACTGGCTCGGCGCGGTCGTCACCAACCCGATGATCATCGGGAACAAGTGGACGCCGGTGCGCCGCGTCGTGGACCGCGCCGGCGCGATGGTGACGGTGCCGAAGCTGTGCTTCAGCCTCGTGGTCGGCGACGGCGGCGCGTTCTCCGGGCTCTTCGCCGGCACGCCCGAGGCGGCGTGGGACGCCGCGAGCGAGCTGTCGCGCGACCTCCACATCACCTACAAGGACCGGCCGTTCTCCACCGTGCTGTCGTGCGCGCCGGCGATGTACGACGAGCTGTGGGTCGCGGGCAAGTGCATGTACAAGCTCGAGCCGGTCGTCGCCGACGGCGGCGAGCTGATCATCTACGCGCCACACCTCCACGAGATCTCCGTCACGCACGGCGAGCACATCCGCCGGATCGGCTACCACTGCCGCGACTACTTCCTGAAGCAGTGGGACAAGTTCAAGGACGAGCCCTGGGGGACGCTGGCGCACTCCACGCACGTCCACGGGATCGGCACCTACGACGCGCAGACCGGGATCGAGACGCCGCGCGTGCGCGTGACGTTGGCCACCGGCCTCAGCGAGGCGCAGTGCCGGGAGATCAACCTCGGCTACCGCGACTGGCGCACCATCCGCCCGGAGGACTACGCCAACCGCGAGGCCGAGGGCGTGCTGTACGTGCCGAAGGCCGGCGAACGCCTCTACCACCTGCGCAACAAGCCCAAGTGGGCGGGCGGCTGAGCCGGCCCGCCGCGGATCAAGTCACCGGGGCCGCAGGCTTCGGATCCAGTTTGACCAGGGCGAAATTGATGGCCGTCAGCACGGCCAGGCCCGCCGCGCCGCCGACAAAGGATGTGACGAGGGAATGCCGCAGCGCCGCGAAGCCGCCGAAGCCGAACGCGATCAGCTGGAGCAGCGTCACGACCAGCTTGGCCGCAAGATAACCGAGCGGCGCGAGGATCCACCAGCGCGGCGCCCGGCGCACGGCCCAGGCGACGACCAGCGTGAAGACGGCGAGCTCAAGGGCCATCAGGCCGAGCGCCTTGCCGGACGGCAGGCCGGTCAGCAGCAGGTTGACCGCCGGCGCAAACAGGCCGACCAGCAGCCCGGTCCCCGCCCCGTAAAGGTACACCGCGGCAAACGTCGCCCAGAATACCGGCAGCAGATACGCGCCGAGCGGCCGCGCGCCCGCCCAGGGCACGAGGTGCACGAGGAAGGGGACGAGCCAGGCCAGCGCGAGCAGGATGACGGTCTCGCGTGCCGTGACCTTCCGGAAGGCGCCGTCCACAGGGGTCGCAAAGGAGCTCATGGTTGTCCAACTTAGGACGCGACTCCGCTGGCGCAACCCACAATCCTTTTCCCGCGTGAACCTCATCCTGTTCGCCCCCGCCGAGCTCGCCGCGCCGCTCCCGCGGGGCGATCCCCGGGCCGCGCACCTGCTCGGCGTGCTGCGACGGCAGCCGGGCGACACCTTTGATGCCGGCGTGATCAACGGGCCGCGCGGCCGGGGCACGCTGGTCGCCGTCGGAACGGAGGCGCTGACGCTGACCTTCACCTGGGGTCCGCCGCCCCCGCCGCCCGTGCCGCTCACGCTGCTGGTCGGACTGCCGCGACCGCAGACGGCGCGCGACATCCTGCGGGAGGCGACCGCGCTGGGCGTGGGCGCGCTGCATTTCGTTCGCGCCGACAAAGGCGAGCCGGGCTATGCGCGGAGCACGCTTTGGTCCTCGGGCGAGTGGCGGCGCCACGTGATCGCCGGCGCGGAGCAGGCGTTCGACACGCGCCTGCCCGAGGTCACGCACGGGCGGACGCTGTCCGAGGTCCTGGCGGAGATTCCACCGGACGCCACGCGCCTCGCGCTCGACAACTATGAGTCGCCGCAGCCGCTGTCCGCCGCCGCGCTCGCGCCTGCCGTGGCGCTCGCCCTCGGCCCCGAGCGCGGCTGGTCGCCGGCCGAGCGGGACCTGCTGCGCGCATCCCGCTTCACCCTCGTCCACCTCGGGTCGCGGGTGCTCCGCACCGAGACCGCCGTGATCGCCGCGCTCGCGGTGGTCAGGTCGCGGCAGGGTTGGGCCTGATAGAGAGGTGGGCGCGAGCTGGCTCGCGATCCTCCGGACCGGCGGCGGCCCATGGGTGACTAGCACGCGGGAGTCGCGGGCAGGCTCGCTCCCACAAATTCACTAGCCCCGGCTCCTGCCCAGCCCAATGGATCGCCTATTCTCGCCGAAAAAAGGCTGCCGTCGGCTGGCGGATGCCCTTGCCCAGGCGTTTCAGCAATTTCCAGCCCGGCGGTGCGAGCTCCAGTTCGCCCGGCAGCTCGAAGACGACGAGCGCGTCGGGCGTGGCGGCGAGGGACTCGCTCAGGCGAGAAAACAGGATGGGCGCCACGGCGGGGATGATCTCATAGGGCGGATCGATGAACACGAGGTCCGGCACGCCGTCCGTCGGCACGGTCAGCGCATCCGCCTGGAACACCTCGGCCACGGACGCATCGCAGCCAAGGCTCTTGCAGACCGCGGCCAGGTTGCGGCGCAGGCACGCGGCGGCCTTGGCATTGTGCTCCACGAACACGCCGCCCGCCGCGCCGCGGCTCAGGGCCTCGAGGCCGTAGGCGCCGCTGCCGGCGAACAGGTCGAGAAACCGGGCGCCCACGACGAGCCCGCCCAGGCTGGAGAACACCGCCTGCCGCATGCCGTCGGTGGCCGGCCGCACGGCGTCGCCCTTCGGCACCGCCAGCGGGATGCCCCGCGCCGTGCCGCCGCTTATGCGCATGACTCGCCTCCCCGCCGGGAGGACTCCCTGCGGCACCGCTGGAAAATTTGCGCTGGGACCGAAAGCGGTTTCATAACCACGCACCCATGACACCGCCGGCCTCGGATCACTTCAACGGGAAAACTTTTTTCAACCCGGGCCCGCGCGCCGACCGCGGCCTGCTCGACGTGCTGCGCTGGCAGCTCACGAGCCGCGCGGCCCGCTGGCCCCGCTGGGTGGACATCGCGCCGCCGCCCCTGCCGCCGGCCCCGGCCAAGAGTGCCGTGGCCGTGACGTGGGTGAACCACGCGACGTTCCTGCTGCAGACGCCCTGGGGCAACCTGCTGACCGACCCCGTTTTTTCCGACCGCGTGAGTCCGGTCAGCTGGGCGGGGCCGCGGCGGGTCCACGCGCCCGGCGTGGCGCTGGACGCGCTGCCGCGGATCGACGTGGTGCTCGTGAGCCACGACCACTACGACCACTGCGACCTGCCGTCGCTGCGGCGCCTCGCGCAGCGGCACCCGGCGCTGTTCGTGGCCCCGCTGCGCCACCACGCGCTCCTCGCCGCCGCGGGCGCGCAACGCATCGTCGAGCTCGACTGGTGGCAGACGCATCAACTCGGGCCGGAGACCGCCGTGACCCTCACCCCCTCGCGCCACTGGAGCCGCCGGCACATTGGCGGCACGAATCACCGGCTCTGGGGCGGATTCCACCTGCGCCTCGGTCCGCACCGCGTCTGGTTTGTGGGCGACTCGGGTTACGACCAGGAACTCTTCCGCGAGATCGGGCGCCGCGCCGGCCCGCCGGACCTCGCGCTCGTGCCCATCGGGGCCTACGAGCCGAGGTGGTTCATGAGCGCAGCGCACATGAACCCGGCGGAGGCGGTGCGCACGCACCAGGACTCCGGCGCGCGGCGCAGCGTGGCGATGCACTGGGGCGCGTTCCAGCTGACCGACGAAAGCCGCGACGAGCCCGTGCGCGCGCTGGGACAGGCCCGCACCTCGGCCGGGCTCGCGGCCGAGGAGTTTCTGGTCCTGCAGCCCGGGGAGAGCGTGACGGTGTGAAGCGGTGTAAAATTGCTTGGCCAACATAGAAATTGCCCCACTTCGCTTTTCCTCTAGCGTAGGCCGTTAAATATCATCGCGTTCGGGGGAACCGTCCCCGCCTGCCCATGCTCTAACCCGAACGCGTGTGTTGTTTCTGTCTCTCATGAACCGTTTCCGTCACCTCGCCCTGCTCGGCGTCCTGGCCGCGCTTTGCGTGCGCGCCGGCGCGGAGGAGCGCAATGCGTGGCCGGTGCGGGTGGCGCAGCTGGACGAGTCCGGCGCGGTCATTTCGTGGGAAGGGCTCGGGCCGCTGCTGTTTGGACAAACGACGGAGGAAGGTGGCACCGTGGGGGGCTTCCGGCCGTTTTATGTGCGCCGCGCGGACGCCACGGGCCTGACCACCCGGATGACCGTGCTATACCCGGTGTTCATCTATCGGGCGGACAGCGAGCGGTACAAATGGACCATACTCAACCTCATCACCGGGAGCAGACCCCAGCCGGGAGCCGTGGCGAAGGCGGCGGACCCGACGAAGGCCTTTGATTTCTGGATCTTTTGGTTCTCGCGCGAGACCGGTTCGCCCGAGACCTCCTACCACGCGTTCTTCCCCGTCGCCGGCACGATCAAGTACCGCTTCGGCTTCGACCGGCTCACGTGGGTGCTCTGGCCGGTTTATCTGCGGTCGGAGAGCAAGGGTACCGTCACGACCTCCGTCCCCTGGCCGTTCATCCGGGTCACGCAGGGCACCGAGCAGGGCTTCGCGCTGTGGCCGCTGCTGGGCTGGCGCGACCGGCCGGAACGCTTCCATCGGACATTCTTCCTCTGGCCGCTGGGCTGGAACAACACGATCCAGCCGGCGGAGGACGCCCCGGCCGGGACGGCGCCGGAACACCAGGTGGGCTTCATCCCCTTCTACACCCGCCAGCAGCGTCCCGGTTATCTCAATGAAAACGTGGTCTGGCCGTTC
>Ga0265327_10005767_pt1 | contig 10200 bp, 8 predicted proteins | sample 41621metaG_FD_202089 | JGI IMG/M metagenome (GOLD analysis project Ga0265327, IMG submission 202089) | Rhizosphere microbial communities from Carex aquatilis grown in University of Washington, Seatle, WA, United States - 4-16-21 metaG | ecosystem: Host-associated > Plants > Roots > Rhizosphere >... | reverse complement strand
TGTGACGTCGGGCACCTGGATGTTGCCGTTGGAGACATAGACAGTGACCTTGGTGTGCAGCGGGAAGCCGTTGCCGGGGCTGGGGTGGGTGGACACAACCAGCCCGGACTTCAGCTGCGAGGCGACGAACACCGGTCCAACGGGCTCAAAGCCGGCATCCGAGAGCTTGGTCTGGGCCTGATTGAAGGTCTCCCCGCGGACGTTGGGCAGCGTGATCGAGGTGACACTCCCCACCTTCATGGTCACCGTCGAGCCCTTCTTCACCGATGAGCCGGCGGCCGGCGATGTGCTCAGCACGATCCCGTCCTGCGAGATGCTGGGGGCCGGCACCTTCTGCACCTTGGTCTTGAAACCGTCGCCCTCGAGCTGCGCCTTGGCCTGACCCACCTTCAACGTCTTGACGTTCGGCACCGTGACGAGGTCGGGGCCCTGAAGCTGCTGGTACACGATGTAGCCGACCGCCGTGCTCGCCGCCAGCAGCAGGATGACCACGATCCACGGCAGCACGCTGCGCTTGGCCTGCGGCACCTCCGGCGGCTGCGTCGGGCCGGCGGGCTGGGGGAGCACCCGGGTCGGCTCGGCCTGCGCCGCCGACATCACCATCGTCGCCTGCTGTGTGCCCTGCGACACGCCCAGCCCGCGGCGCACCCGCTCCAGCTCGTCGGCCATCTCCCGGGCCGACCGGAACCGCAGCGCCGGGTCCTTGGCCAGCGCGCGCATGATGACCTGCTCCAGCGCCGGCGAGAGGAGGCGGTTCTTGCGCGTCGGCGGCGGCGGCGGGTCGTTGACCTGCTTCATCGCGATCTCCACGGCGGAGCCGCCGTTGAACGGCAGCTCGCCGGTGACCATCTCGTACAGCACGATCCCCATCGAGTAGATGTCGGACTGCGGGCCCACGGGCTGGCCGCGCGCCTGCTCGGGGGACAGGTACTGGGCGGTACCAACGATCGAGCCGACCTCGGTCATCTCCACCGTATTGGCGGCACGGGCGATGCCGAAGTCGGTCATCTTCAGCATGCCTTCGGGGGTGATCATCATGTTGTGCGGCTTGACGTCGCGGTGGATGACGCCGCGCCGGTGGGCGAACTCGAGCGCCTGCAGCGCCTGCTGGGCGTACGTGATCGCGTCCGCCTCGGGGAGCGGGGCGCGGGCCGTGATCTCCTGCTTCAGCGTCGGCCCGTCGACGTACTCCATGGCGATGTAGTACGTCCCCTCCGCCTGTCCGCGGTCGTAGATCGCCACGATGTTGGGGTGGTTGAGGCCGGCGGCCGCGGTCGCCTCGCGCCGGAACCGCTCCACGAACCCCTCGTCCTGGGTGTAGCGGTCGGCGAGGATCTTGATCGCGACCTGTCGGTTCAGCGATCCGTCCTCGGCAAGCCAGACGTCCGCCATGCCGCCGGAGCCGATCCGGCGCTCGAGGCGGTAACGGCCGTCGTACAGCTCGCCCGTCATCGTATCCATGCCCACGTTCCCACTACTTTGCCACGCCCGACGGCAGATAGGCCTCGATCACGCTCTTCGCGATCGGGGCAGCGGCAGTCGCGCCGAACTCCGGAGTATGCTCGACGACCACCGCAATTGCGATCTTTGGCGCGGTCGCGGGCGCGAACGCGATGAACCAGGCGTCGTTCAGGTTCCCGACTCCGATCTCGGCTGTGCCCGTCTTGCCGGCTACGGGTAGAGACCCAAGATTCGCCGTCTGGCCGGTGCCTTCCTCCACGACCTTGCGCATCATCAGGGTCATCTCTGCCGCGACCACCGGCTTGACGACCCGTTCGATCGCCTCGGGATGGTTGGTGAGAACCGCGTGTCCGGATGGCGACACCACCCGGTCGACGATCGTCGGACGCATCCGCACGCCCTTGTTGGCGATGGTGGCGGCGACCTCGGCCATCTGCAGCGGTGTCGACAGCAGCCGCTCCTGGCCGATCGCGAGGCGGGCGACGTCCACCGGGGCCGACGGCGACAGGAGGTTGCCTCGCTGGTACAGCCCGCTGGTCGCCATCTCGTTGGATGGGTAGTCGAGCGGCGGAGGCTGGAAGAAGCCGAACCGCTGCATGTAGTCGTAGAGAACGGCCTTGCCCAGCTTCTGGCCGACCTGGGCGAACACCGTGTTGTACGAGTAGGTGAGGGCTGTCGACAGCGACACGTCTCCCGCGGACTCGCCCCCGGCGTTGCACAGGAGCGTGAACACCGTGATGCAGCTGCCGTGGCCGTTGATGACCGTTGCCGGCGTGTACTGACCGGTGTTCAGCGCCGCTGCGGTCGTCACCACCTTGAAGGTCGACCCGGGCGGGTAGAGGCCCTGGGTGCCGCGGTTGAGCAGCGGCGCGCCGGCGGTCGTTGCAAGCTTGCCGAAGTCGGCGCCCACCGTGTTGGGGTTGAACCCGGGGGTGGAGGCCATGGCGAGGATCTGGCCGGTGGTCGGGTTGAGGGCGACGACCGCCCCGACCTTCCCCTGCAGCCCGGTGACGGCCGCCCGTTGGGCGGGCACCGACAGGCTGGTGACGACGTTGTTGCCGGTGACCGTCTGGCCCTGGAGCTGGTCGGAGATCGACCCCAGCACCGTCGAGAGGTCGGCGTTCGAGGCGGTCAGGTAGTCGTTGTAGTAGAGCTCCGTGCCGGTCCGGCCCTGGCCGATCGTGTTGTAGCCGACCGCGTGGGCGAACAGCGGGCCGAGCGGATAGCGGCGCAGGTAGATGGTCTGGCCGTCGCGCTTCACCGGGTGGTTGGTCGCCAGAATGGTCGAGCCGTTGGCCGCGTAGATCAGCCCGCGCTTGATCTCGAGCTGGCGGTAGACCAGCCGGGCGTTGTCCTGGCGCACGGCGAGCGATGGCGCAGCCCAGATCTGCCAGTAGGCCGTCATCGTGATCAGCACGGCGATGCCGACTGCCGAGATCCGGAACAGGACGGCGATCTGGCGGTTCACAGGGTCGCCTTCCTGGTGTGCGACGACACCATCAGCAGCAGGGCGAGCAGCAGGAAGTTCGACACGATCGATGATCCGCCGTAGCTGACGAAGGGCAGCGTGATGCCGGTCAGCGGGATCAGCCGCGTGATGCCGCCGACGATCAGGAACGCCTGGAGCACGAACGAGAACGTCAGACCGGCGGCCAGCAGCTTGGAGTACCCGTCCGAGGCCATCGATGCGATCTTGAACCCGCGGTAGGCGAACATCAGGTACACGAGCAGCAGCCCGGCGGCGCCCGCCAGGCCGGTCTCGTCGGCCCAGACAGCGTAGATGCCGTCGGTCTGGGCGGCCGGGATCACCGTCACTCCGCCGTGGAGCAGCTGGAAGCTACGGCCCAGGCCGGTGCCGAAGACCCCGCCGTCGGCGATCGACTCGATCGACTGGATGATCTGATATCCGGTCGAGTGCGGGGATTTCCAGGGGTTCAGCCAGACGGTGAAGCGCTCCTGGACGTGCGGCGTGATTCGGTAGATCACCCACGATCCGACGGCGAACAGCCCCAGGCCGACCACGGTGTAGGCGGTGCGCCCGGTGGCGACGTAGATCATCGCCAGGAAGATCCCGAACAGCAGCAGAGCGGTGCCGAGATCGTTCATGATCGCGACCACGCCCAGCGCGATGCCCGTCATCGCCAGCAGCGGCCCCAGGTGGCGCACCGCCGGCACCCCCACCCCGAGGATCCGCCGGTGGGCCATGGCCAGCACCTCCCGGCGCTCGCGCAGGTAGCCGGCCAGGAAGATCACCAGCAGCAGCTTGGAGAACTCCCCCGGCTGCACCTGCACGCCGCCCACCCGGATCCACAGGCGGGCGCCGTTGATGGTGGTGCCGGCCAGCATCGTCACCACCAGCAGCAGGATCCCTGCGGCAGCCAGCGTGTACTTGTAGTTCTCCAGCCGGCGGTGGTCGCGGACGACGAAGATCAGGGCCAGGAAGCCGACCAGTCCGACCACGATCCAGACCGACTGGTCACGCGCCAGCACCGGGTCGAGGCGGTAGATCTCCGTCAGCCCCATCCCCGTCATCAGCGCCGCCAGCGGCAGCAGCCACGGGTCGGCGTCGGGGAGCCCCGCCCGCAGCCCCAGGTGAGCGACGCCGTAGAGGGCCAGGAAGAAGCCGGCATACACGAGCGACGTGCTCGAGATCTCCTGCTGACGGGCCGTGTAGACCGCCAGGAACCCGATCGCGGTCAGCACCGCAACCCACAGCAGGTTCCACAGCTCGCGGCCGCGGGGGGATCTCATCGCGGATCTCATGGCTGCTGTCGCTGCAGCGTGTGGACCACGGCCAGCGCTCCCCCGTAGGTGCGCAGGGTGTGGTCGAACAGCCGCTTGCGCTCCTTCTCGGGGAGCGACGCAAACGCGACGTGCGAGTCGTACACGCTGTGGTAGAGCGTGACGCCTCCCCACAGGTCGATCGGCAGGCCCTGGTAGACGACCACGTGCCCCGTCGTCTCGTCGGCGCCGACGAAGTGGCTCTCCCTCAGGCCGAGGAAGACGCCACCGGCCAGCAGCGCGATCACTGCGGCCACCAATACGGCCGCGGCCACCGTCCTGCGGCGCGACCGCGGCGGACGGGGCGGGATCGGGTCCTCGAGGTCGGGGTCGACCGTCAGCACCATCCGTGCGGTGTGCCGCTGTGTGTCCTGATCGGCGTCTTCGTCTCCCATCCGGAACACGATCGCCGTGACGTTGTCCTCGCCTCCGCCTGCCAGCGCCGCGCGGATCAGGTCGCGCGCGATCTGCTCGCACTCCTTGCCGGAGTCGAGCAGGGCGGCGACTTTCCCCTCGTCGATCATCCCGGTCAGCCCGTCGGTGCAGAGCAGGATCACGTCGCCGGCCTGGGCCGGCAGCGTGAACGAGTCGACCTGGACCGACGCTTCGGCTCCCAGCGCCCGCGTGATCACGCTCCGCTGCGGATGACGCTCCGCCTCCTCCTCGGTCAGCTGCCCGCTGGCGACCAGCTCGGCCACGACGGAGTGGTCCTCCGAGAGCCGCCGCAGCTCCCCCTCCCGCATCAGGTAGGCGCGGCTGTCTCCGACGTGGGCGAAGGCGATCGATCCATCCTCTGCGACCAGGGCGGCCGTGACGGTGGTGCCCATGCCGGACACCTCGAGATCCGTCGCCGCCCGCTCGTGGATGCGGGCGTTCGCGGTGCGGATGGCGGTGGTCAGCGCGTCCGTGCCACGCGTGCGGATGAGGTCGATCTCGGCGAACGCCTCGGCGCACATGCGCGAGGCGATCTCGCCGGCCGCCGCGCCGCCCATGCCGTCGGCGACCATGAACAGGGGCTCCCGCATCAGGTAGGAGTCCTCGTTGGATCGCCGGACGTGGCCTGTCTGGGTGTGTCCGGCGCGGTCGACGATGCGGGGCGTCACGGCGGTCACCTGGCGTGGTAGGTGAGCTGGGTCTGGCCGATGGCGATCAGATCGCCGTCTCGGAGCGGGCGAGTCCCGTTCAGACGCTCGCCGTTGACGAACGTGCCGTTCGTGGACATCAGGTCCTCAACCACGTCCGCATCGTCTCCGCGGAGGAAGCGGGCGTGATGGCCGGAAGCATATCCATCCGTTCCCAGTGCGATATCGGAGCCGTCTGCCCTGCCGGCGAGCAGCTGGTGCACCAACGGCAGCTCGCTCCCCTCGGCGAGCTGAGGGCTGGTGACGACCACCAGCCGGGCGGGGCGCCGCTTCTGCTGGCGCTCGGATCGCACCGGGGCCAGGATCATGCTCTCCTGCCCGACGTTCAGGTCGCGCGACGCCACGCGGATGACGCGCCAGACGAACAGGTACAGGACGACGACGAACGCGACCTTGAGGGCGAGCAGGACCTGCTCAACCAAGGCGCCGCTCGAACGTGATCTGGGTGGTCCCCACCTCGATCACGTCGCCGCTCATGAGAGCGGTTTCCTGGATGCGCTGGCCGTTGACCTCGGTGCCGTTCGTCGAGTCGAGGTCGACGAGCGAGTAGCCGTCGCCGATCCGGCGAACCTCGCAGTGGCGGCGCGAGACGTTCACATCCTCGACCGTGAGGTCACAGTCGCTCGCCCGTCCAATCACGGTCACGCGCTCCTCGATCGTGTAGACCCCGCCCGGGTACTCGAGGCTGGCGACCTCGACGGGGCGCTCCGGCTCGGGTGGCTGCTGGAAGACCATCGTGGCACCCAGCGCGGGGGCCGCGACGGGCGGTGCCAGGGGAACGGTGGCAGGCGCCGGCGGGATCGGCGGGTTCGGTCGCGCGACCGGCGGCACGGGCGGCGGGGGAGCGGCCGCCTGGTCCTCCTCGGCCGCGTCGTCGCCTCGCGTCGAGACGGCGATCCCGAAGGTGCCGACGGCCAGGTCCTCGTCGCTCTCCAGCAGCACCAGCGGCCGCGCCGGCATCGAGTAGCCCTCGCGCCTCGCGTGCTCGACCAGGTACTCGGCGAGCTCGCTGCGCATCTGCGTCTCGTAGGCCGCGAACTGCTCGCGGTCGGTGGGGTTGAGGTAGATCGTGTACTCGTCGGGCACGTAGACCCGGTGCACCGAGATGGTCTTGTGGTCGTCCATCTCCTTGGCCAGCTTGCGGGCCAGTTCGACCGGCTGCACGCTCGACTTGAACGTACGGCTGAACATCCCCTCGAACAGGCCGCCGATCTTCTGCTCGATGCTTCGGAGAACGCTCACAATAGGTGTGGTGTGTCGGGGGCCTGCCTTCGCGGAGGGTGCTATCCGCTGAACGCCAGACGCGGCGCTGCGAGTGCCCAAGCGGCGGGGATTATACCCGCCACAAACGCTGCTGCCGTAGCAGCGGGCACCGCCCCAGCTTGGCCACCGGCCAGTGTGGGAAGGGCCAGAGCGCACAGCGCGAAGCCCAGACCCCAGATCGCAAGCGCCTGCATCCTGCGGGTGTTCGGGTGGGTGTGCCAGGCAATCGGCAACAGCACGGCGAAGGCTGCCTGGGCCCCCAGCGCCCCCAAAAGCACGGGAGAGGCCGCGAGCGCGTGGGCGTACGCGAGAGGGTCGTTGGTGGCGGGCAGGCCGGCCGTCGCCCGAGCCGGGAGGGCGCCGGCCCAGAGGGTCGCGATCAGGCCGCCGGCAACCGCTTCCGCCGCTCGGCGACGGGTGTTCGGCGCGGTCGCGGCGATCAGCACGTACAGCGGCGCCAGGCCGACCAGCGCCATCGGCCCCGCCAGCAGCGGCGTCAGCATCCGGGCTCCCGACCGGCGAGAGGCCGCCAGCCAGACCCCGACTGCCACCGCGTAGACCACGGCGCCGCCTTCGGAGTAGTTCCAGAACGCGGGCAGGCACAGCAGCGCCGCCGACACGGCGCCGGTCAGCGGGGATCGCCAGGCAAGGGCGGCAATGACGACGGCGAGCGGTAGCGTCCACGACGCCGGATAGACGGGGAACGCCGTCAGCGTGTGGGCGAGCGCAAAGCCGAGCAGCACCGACTGCGCCGGCTGCTGCAGCCGCCCCAGCGAGGGCAGCGCCATCGGCGTCGGCGCGGCCGCTTCCGGCTCCTCCTCGTCGGTGCGGAGCAGGGCCAGCAGCTGGTCGCGGAACGTGGCCGCGTCGGGCCGCCGGCGAGGGTCGCGGTCGAGCGCGCGGTGGACGGTGCGTGCGACCGACTTGTGGAGGTCGGGCCGCCCGTGGGCGAGGGGCGGCGCGCCCTGGTCGAGTCGGGCCAGCAGGTCGGAGAGTGACTTCGTCCGGAACGGGTTGGCGCCGGTCAGCGCCTCGTACAGCGTCAGGGCCGCGGCCCAGACGTCGGTGGCGCCGGTCGCCTGGTCGCCGCGCGCCTGCTCGGGAGCCATGTAGGACAGCGTCCCCAGCACGCGCTCGTCGAGCGTGGCGTCGCGGGCGTCCTCGTCCCGGGCGATGCCGAAGTCGGTGAGAGTGACGTTGCCGTCGTCGCCGATCAGGATGTTCGACGGCTTGACGTCGCGGTGGACGACCCCGCACCCGTGAGCGTAGGCAAGCGCGTCGCAGACGGCGGCCACCGCCCGGATCGCCTGCTCGTCGTCGAGGTCGGAGCGGTCGAACCGCTCCCCGATCACCAGCCGCGAAACCAGGTAGGCGTGCTCGGAGTCCTGCTCGACCCCGATGCAGTGGTGAATGTTGGGATGGTCGAGCTTGCTGGCGGTGCGGGCCTCCCGCTCGGCGCGCGGCGCGAATCCCTCGGCCCGGCTGAACACCTTGACCGCCACCTCACCCTGGCCGCGGAGGTCGCGGCCGGCGTAGACGACGCCGAAACCGCCACGTCCGAGCAGGCCTGTCAGCAGGTACCGGTCGCCCACCGTCCTGCCGGTCAGGTCGGTGCTGGGGACTGCTTCGACCGGGACTGCCACGGGGGTCAGATTGGCCGCCCCGGCCAGGACTCCTGCACCCAATCTGTGTCGAATCTCCCATCCGCGGAGGGTGGTAGTGTCCGTTCGTGCCTGGGGACGACTTCTTCGACGGAGATTGGGAAGACACCGGGCGGCAGCAGGAAACGGCTCCCACGCGACCTGTCGAGCCCGGTGCCGACGACCCCGCGCGGCCGCCTCGCCGACCCCGCCCGGGGGCCGACGAGGAGGAGCCCTCCCGACCGTCCCGGCGCATGCCGCGGCGACCGCGGACGCCGCGTGAGGGCGGCGGCGGCGGGCCTTCGCTGCCTCCTCTCGAATGGGGCCGCATCGCTCTGGTCGCCGGTGTGGCGATCGTCGCCCTGCTCGTGCTGCTGTTCGTGGTTCGCTCCTGCACAGGGGGCAGCAGCTCACAGTCCAAGAGCGACACGTACTTCAAAGACGTCAACTCGGCGCTCAAGCTCTCGACCCTCTCGTCCAACCAGTTCCGTGACCTGATCCGGGCGAAGCGGCCGATGCCGGTGGGCAAGGCCGTCGCCAAGGTCAACCTGGCGCTGAAGGACGCTCGCGCGGCCGTCTCGGCAGCCGACTCGATCACGCCGACCAAGCAGCTCGAGCCCTACCACCGGTACCTGGAACAGGCTCTTGCCTATCGAGTAAACGGCCTCGAGTGCTGGGCGCAGAACCTGCCGACGGCCTACAAGGCGCGCAAGCTCGCCACCGGCGGGACGTTCCTGGTGCCTTGCAGCCAGCGGCTCCTGGCCAGCGATGTTGTCTACAACGACTCGTATGCAGAACAGGCATCGGCCGCGCTGAGGAGCGCTCATCTCCAGGGCCCGGTACCGACGTCCGTGTTCATGGGCCCCGAGATGCAGCCGCTCTTGTTGCCGGCCGGGTCGGCGCTCACCCTCGAGCGACTGAAGCCCGGTGCGGCCGTCCATGGTCTTCACGGAGTCAGCCTGGAGTCGGTGATCGCCCAGACCTCCAAGGGCAATATCACGCTCCAGCCCGACGCGGTCAACAGGGTCACGATGTCCGACAATCTGACGTTCGTGGCGAGCGTCAAGAACGGCGGGAACTTCGAGGAGTTCGACGTGGTGGTGCAGCTCACGCTGGGCACCGGGGCGAACCAGACGAAGAAGACCGCGACCATCACCCAGATCGCTCCGGGCGCCACGCAGACCGTGAGCATCACCGGCGTCGTCTCGAGCTCGACCAACCTGCCGTTCGGGCAGCCGATCCCGATGAAGGTCTACGCAGAGCCGGTTCCCGGTGAGCACACCACCAGCAACAACGCGCTGACGTTCAAGATCGCCTTCAGTCTTCAGTCTTGAGTAGGGTCGACATCGCGCTCGGAGTGGCAATCGCGGCGGCTGCGCTGGCCGTCATCCTCGCCGTGTTCGTCGTCTACCTGGCGGTTCAGCTGCGCCGGATCCGGCGCGGGCAGAAGGTGGTGCTCGGCTCCGACCAGAAGGACCTGGTCGAGTTCGCGGTCGGGCTGCTGGCCCGGGCGGAGAGCGTCGAGGGCCGCGCTGACGCCGTCGAGGCGGGGCTGGCGGCCATCGGGGCGCGGCTCGACAGCACGTTCCAGCGGCGCGGGCTGCTGCGGTACGATGCGCTCGAGGGCAGCGGGGGTCGGCAGTCGATCTCGGTCGCGCTGTTGGACGCGATGTCCTCGGGTGTGGTGCTGACCGCCATCCAGGACCGTGAGTACGCACGCATGTACGTCAAGCAGCTGGTGCGGGGTGAGAGCGATCTGGAGCTCTCGCCGGAGGAGCGGCGTGCCGTGGAGCTGGCTGCCGAGTAGGCGGCGCACGTGAGCCGCCTGGCCGTCCGGGAGGCTCGCAGCGAGGAGCTGCATCGGCTCGCGCGCAGCACGCTGGAGTCGCTGCCGCCGGAGGTCGCGTCTGCCG
>Ga0265327_10005766_pt1 | contig 10200 bp, 10 predicted proteins | sample 41621metaG_FD_202089 | JGI IMG/M metagenome (GOLD analysis project Ga0265327, IMG submission 202089) | Rhizosphere microbial communities from Carex aquatilis grown in University of Washington, Seatle, WA, United States - 4-16-21 metaG | ecosystem: Host-associated > Plants > Roots > Rhizosphere... | reverse complement strand
CCGAAGTACCGCTCTAGCGGTACGGGACGCAGGAGCGTCCCTCACTGCATTCCCACGCCGGAGCGTGGGAACGATAGCAGATCCTCTCCAGATTTTGTGTCGCTCTATTAATTCCAGGCTCTATAAGTGTTGTAGGAGCGGGCCATGCCCGCGATGAGGACACTACTACTTGGCCATACCGGTCAAAAGTCGCGGGCATGGCCCGCTTCTGCGGGTATCATTATGCTTAAATTAACAGCAGTGGCTCAATGGCCCCAACAAACAGGATAAAAAATGATTGAAAATCTACCGGCAACAAACAAAGCTAGCTACTGGCAACCGACGGCAGGCGAAACCATTGCCGGCGTCATTCAAGGCAGCGGCGCGTGTAAAGATTCACTCTACGACGAACAGAAAACCCTGCTTTTACAGAAGGCTAATGGCTCGCTTGTGAGCATCGGCCTTAATCGTTATTTGATACATAGCTTGAAACAAAATAACGCCGCATTAGGGGATTTAGTCACAGTCACTTTTCACGGCAAAGAGCAGAAAAACAACGGGCGTTCTTTCAATCGCTACACTTTGCTCGTTGATAAAATGACCCACTCGGCATAACAACAAAAAAGGGGGTAGTTTTTGTCAGTTAAGCATCATGCCCATTATGCTAAAGCCACGCGGTAAAATATTTTTAATATTCATTTGAGTTACCTTGAGTTAATAAAATCATATAAAAGAACGGAAAAACAGCGGAGGGCAAGTCTTGTATCGTTAGTTTTAGATAATTACACAAGGCAAAACCTGACTCGCTAAAGTTACACCGAACGCAAGCCGAAGCACAATCAAATTTCGCCAACTCATCAAAAGGTAAAACCCTGCTTGAGTAATGCCTCAAACTGTTCGGCCGGCACCGGCTTGCTGAATAGATAACCTTGCATCTCATCGCAACCTTGTTCACGCAGGAACGCCAATTGTCCTGTCGTTTCCACGCCTTCGGCAATGGTTCGCAAGCCCAGCCCTTTCGCCAAGTTGATAATGGCGCTGACGATAGCCTTGTCTTCCGGATCGGTACTGATGTCGCGGACAAAGGACTGGTCGATTTTGAGCTTGTACACCTTGAATTTCTTCAGGTAACTCAATGAAGAATAGCCGGTACCGAAATCATCGATCGACATGCGAATGCCGCGCTCGTGTAAATTATTCATCACGGTGATGACGGCTTGCGGGTTGTGCATCGCCAGCCCTTCGGTCAGCTCCAGCTCCAGATACTCCGGCGGCAAGCCCTCTTCGTCGAGTATGCGCGTAACCAGCTTGGGTAAATCGGGATGACGAAACTGCACGGCGGACAGGTTCACCGCCATAATCAACGGGGCGTAGCCGCCGTCAATCCAGGCTTTTGCTTGGCGCACGGCGCATCTTAAGACCCATTCGCCGATCGGCAGGATGAGGCCGCAGTATTCCGCAATCGGAATAAACTCGGCGGGCGAGACCATGCCAAATTCGGGATGTTGCCAGCGTAGCAAGGCCTCCGCTCCGATAATATGCCGACCGTGCATGTCGACTTGCGGCTGGTAATAGACCTGCAATTGCCGATATTCCAGCGCATGATGCAATGCATTCACCAATTGCAGATTGCGTTCCGAGCGTGACTGCATTTCCTGGGTAAAAAAACGGTAGCATTGGCGTCCTTCCAGTTTGGCGCGATACATCGCGGCATCCGCACTCTTGGACAGCGTTTCCAAATCTTCGCCATCGTCCGGATAAAGCGCCACTCCGATTGATGCGGTCAGCGTCAGGTCATGAAGCTCAATGCAATAGGACTCGCTAATGGTCTCCAGTAATTTTTCCGCCACCTGCGCAGCACCGGTTGCGTTCACTCCCGGCAACAAGAAAATGAATTCGTCTCCGCCCAGGCGCGAGACCATATCTTCTTTCCGCAGCAGCAAACGCAGACGTTCGGCCAACTTGACCAATAAGGCATCGCCGATACTATGGCCGAGTGCATCATTAATATCTTTGAAATGGTCGAGATCAAGGAACATCAAGGCTAGCTGTCCGCCTTTACGCTTGGTTAAACTAAGGACAAATTTAATATGATCATTCAATTGCGTGTAATTCGGCAATCCGGTCAACGGATCGAAATTCGCCAGATAATTAATGCGCTCCTGGAAATGTTTTTGCTCGGTTATATCTTCGTAAATGCCGAGTACGCCTATGATTTCGTTAGCCTCGTTTTTAAGCGGCACTTTAGATGAGCGTAAACAAATGGTACTACCGTCGAAGGTGGTCTGCGTTTCTTCATAGAACAGTTTTGGCATACCTGAATCGATGATGCTTCTGTCGTCAGCCCGATGCTGTTCCGCCTGCTCCTTCCAGACTAACTGATAGTCGTCTTTACCGATCACATCCTCTAGGAGCAATTCGCCGGCATCCTTGGCAAAAGCGGGATTGCAACCGACATAGCGTAAGTCCTTATCCTTCCAGAAAATACGCATGGGCGCCGTGTCGATGATCGTTTTCAGCAGATGATGCGACTCGGCGAGCGCGCTTTCGGCATGCTTACGCTGCGCTTCGCGTTCAAAGCTGTTCAGCGCATAGTCTATGTCCATCACCATTTCAATCAGCAAGTTGCGTGCAGCTTGATCAAAAGCATTGGTTTCGGCGGCGTATAGCGTAAGCACGCCTATGACCACGCCGTTTCTATGCAGCGGTAGCGCGGCGGAAGCCCCCCAGCCGAAGCTTTCGCCGCGCTCGTGCCAAGGCGCGGTGGCAGGGTCATGCTGAAAATCCTGACACCAGAAAGGATGGTCTTCGCGCATAGCGGTTCCGGTCGGCCCCCGCCCGGCCGCCACATGTTCGTCAATGGAAATTTGAATCCCTTCCAGATAGTCGGTACCGCTACCGTAAGACGCAACCGGCTTAAGCTGTTTGCTGTGTGCGTCCAGCAAGCCTATCCAGGTCATTTTCATGCCGCCGAAGGTTACCGCGTCACCGCAAATTTGCGCAAACAACGCCTCTTCGCTATTGCAGCGCACTATGGCCTGATTACACTGGCTTAACGCGGCATAAAGCTGGGTCATGCGCTGATTTTTCGTTTCGGCCTCTCTGCGCAGGGCATCGATCCGGGCAAGATTGACCTGCGTTTCCGACAGCCAGCCCAATATACTGTTTTCCAGGCCTGTGGCGACCGGAATGGCGGTTAAAAAGTCGCCGCGGCCTATGCCGAGAATACGTTCGTACAACTCGCTTAACGAAGAGCCCAAGGTGATATGCAGGAGCCGGTAAACGCGCCGGAGCATGAGCAATAACAGGAAACCGGATGAGACGAACGCTATGCGCAAAAGCATGGCCGTATTTTCCGCGGTATGGACGGCTATCAAGGTGCGTTGATCCAGCAATCGGTAGAATTCGCCGATCGGGCGCATGATATCCGCCTTGGCTTGAAGATAAGCGGCATCGCGCAACATCAGGCTTGCTTTGAGACGGTTGGCGTCAGTCGGCGTCGCGGTGGATTCGATCAACTTCATCGCGGCGAATTCAGTGACGACAAGTCCGTCCGAATTGGTTTTGGCTTCCGCCAACTTGGCAAGCTCTTCTCCGCTAAAACCGGCTTGCCGCATCAGCTCCAGCAAAGCGATTTTTTGCCCGCTGTCCGGCCTTGGCCGCCGGTCGTCGGCCAGCACCAGATCCCAATAGACATTGTGATAATCGACCGGGCGGGGCATCTTGCCGTCACGGATGTCCAGGATTTCCTGAAAGTGTTGTTTATAAATGGGGTTTCCGGTGAGGACATAACTCCGCACCATACGGGTGAGATCGTCCGAAGACTGGCGCAATTCGTCAGCCAGCAAGTAAGATTGAAGCCGTGCCTCATTGGCGCGATCAATCTGCTTTTCCGAACCGACGTAGATGGCAAAGAGAATGGCAAAAACGAAAAACATGCCCAGCGTCAGCCAGAGACTGCGCGAAAATCGAGATAAATTGTTGGGAGGCGTCATTATGTTCTTTCTTCGTGAGTCCTCATCAGGAGCCTTGTAGGGCGCGCACCGCGCAGCCTTTGCGGATTTCAGAATATCAATAATATTGGAAAGGGGCGCGATGCGCTACATGGCTAATCACGCCGCCCAAACATCGGAAAAAGGTTAGGGCGCAAGAATTTGTGTCTGTTCTTGTTTTATTGCGCCATAACCGCTTGAATGATAGTATCGAGTTTCCATTTATGAGGATTAAAAAAGGGGATTTCCATGACTGACATAGCATTATCCAGCCTATCAAGAAGTACGTTGTTAGCATTGTCTCAAAAAAAACCGCCACCCGTCTCATCTGCCAACGCATCTATCGCTACCGCTGCGCCTGCTGATAGGCTTACGTTGAGTTCTGAGGCCGTGGATCGCCTTAACGCGGAAAAAACCAATGCGCAGGCTTCGCCACAAGGATTCGGTAAACTGCCGTTAACGGATTTAAATGGAGAAGGCGCTAACTTAGTATCGTTGCAAACTAGACAACAACTGGGTACGCAGTCATTAAGTTTGGCTAATCAACAACAACAAGCGCTTTTGCGTTTGCTTGCCTGATTAGAAAGACTCTTCAGCCACCCCGGATTTTCTCGATTATAAGCCTTGTAGGGTGCGCACCGCGCATCATTATCGCATTGGAAAGGCGCGCTGCGCCCCTACACGGCTTGGAGGGCATTGGCTTGGATCATTTCCAAGCACAGACGGTGGCCCGTGTATTTTTCCAGCAAGCCCCCTCTCGGGTCAATTCTCCCAAATCGTCGTGTACGTTGGTTTCATCAACTTGCGCATCCCAAGATCCTAGTGCGGTATTGGCTTGTTCTGCGGCTGCGGGATCGATATCCGCGTTGTACAGCTTATTCCGGATTTGAAAACTACCCTCGCTGCCCAGTGAGCCTGCACAAGATCCCTTGATGTACGTAACACCCTTTACTTTGAGCAAACAGTTACTGAACACCACTTCTTTGTCTGCGAAGACTGGCGCGGCCCAGACCACGTAAAGCACACCGGCCACCATCAATTTTTTTGTCATTTTATACCTCGTTAATCATGTAGTGCGCATTGCACCATTTACGAATGCGCCGGAATGACTTTGAAATTTTAACGCATTCTGATGGACAAGCCATTACGATTGGGCTCTGCAATGGAGCGCGGTGCGTCCACTACCCGGCGTGCCCCGTTTGTAGGATGCGGTGAGGTACGAACCGCATCGTTCAGGGTTGATGGGGTTCCTATCGTCACCGCATCCTAAGGCCCTGTTACCGAAATTACCATGATCTCTCCAATATTTGTTTAAGCTATTCCTTCGTAGCTTATTTCAGCTGTATCTGCGCGCTTGTCCAGCACTTCTAAGATTTGTGGGCCTATTTCAAGTGCCCATTGAACAGCTGAAGGCTCAATTGAAGCCCCATGTACAGCCACATTCAGAAGATTAGCGAGGTCGGAAAGTAGAGATCGTTCATTACCGTTAATTAGTTGACTCTGGTTAAGAAGGCTAAGAATTTGGCTTAAGCCTACTCGAGTTATTTCTATTCCACGGGACTCCGCAAGCCGAATGACTCGACGTTCTAATTCTATTCGAAGCCCTGCAAGTGCCAAATTCGGATCGGAAGGCGCAATAATTTGAAATGAGTATTTATGCTGTGTAGATTGGGGCTCTTCGGCAAGAAAACCTGTCTCACGCGCGCGTTCCTCAATTTTTTCAAGCTCTTGGTACTCTACTTTTAGTCCGCCGGGAAATTCCACAGACTTAAATACTAAACTAAGCCACGGAAGTACCGAAATAGCAAATAGAGTTGCAGTTACTTCGTCAAATGCAAGATTCGGCCAAGCAACATGGATGCTCGCCAAAACAAGCGCCGCAATTGTTATAGTTATCTTAATGAAATGAGCACTCATAGGTATTGCCTAGTGTAAAGAACTAAGGGGCGCGTCTTTCACAGACGTTTGACTAAGCTCCGAAGTAGAAAAAATAACAGACTTACAAAACCGCCACCACCAAAGAACACCTTCATGTAGGATCACTTGCACACCTTATAAACTCTTTTCCCACAACCGTTAAGTACCAGCATTTTTCTATTTCTGCAATCAATCCAAGTTTCTCAAGATGAACATGATTAAAAGTCTTTTTGTCTCCGAAAATGCCTAAAGAATATGTAGACATTAATATTTTCAATACTTTTATAGAAAAAGACTGCGGATCATTTTCTGCAATACTGGCTAACAACAATGCGTCTTGGGATGTTATTTTTCCAAGGATTTTTGCTATCTCTGGATGAACATTACCTTCCATAAATTCGTTAGCTAAAAGATTAGCCCAAAGCTCCCGAATAGTTACATCTGTTTGATTTTCGGAATTTTCAAGTGCTTCGTATATTACTGCTGGTTTAATTGGTCTTTTTTCAACTACATTTCGTTTAGAGTTTTTAATTTTATTTGAAGCGTCTTCCATGCACTTGGAAGCTATAATCTTTTGTTCGTCATTTAGATTATTAAACCTACGCTCGATCAGACGGCCAATACCTTCTGTTGTGGCGGTTAATGGATATACAATTTTTACAAATGTTTCACACGCCGTGTCAACCAACTTTCCCCATGCTTCCTTTGGAATATTTGAAGCCATATTTTCTAAGTTATTAGAGTCCATAGTAATTATTGAAAGCTTAACGTTAAGTAGACAGCTAAGTAGGTGTATAACGCGACACCTACAATCCGTTAGGCAAGATACTCTAAATAGTGAAATGTTGATAGCAACCTTTTCGGTAAATCGGAAATACACCTAAAAACTCCTTGATTCAGCCGATTGATAAGATTCACCAACAACCTGAATCCATTCAATCGTCAGCAACCAGCGTCTCTATCCGGTATGAACCTTCGCCGTTATCGCCCAGCACATCGGCCAACCAAGGCAAAATCTGCTGCATTTCCGCCATCAAAGTCCACGGCGGATTGATCACGATCATGCCGCTGGCGGTCATGCCGTGTTCGTTGCTGTCGGCGCGTATGCCCAATTCGAATAATTGGATGTTTTTGATGCCGGTCGCTTGCAGGGCGCGCTCCAGCTTCCGGTTTCGGCTGCGCTCGATGACCGGATACCAGAGTGCATAAGTGCCGATGGCGAAACGTTTATGCATTGCAACCAAGGTTTCGACAACCTGTTGGTAATCGCTTTTGATTTCATAAGAAGGATCGATCAGTACCAATCCACGGCGTTCGAACGGCGGCAACAAAGTCAAACCGCTGGTTAAGCCGTCGGCATGAAACACCTTGATGCGCTTGTCTTTTTTGGCTTCGGCGGTTAATAATTTTATCTCGGTGTTATGCAGTTCGAATAAACACAAACGGTCTTTTTCCCGCAATAATTGTTTGGCGATTAACGGCGAACCGGGATAACGGGTTAATTGATCGGGCTTGTTAAAGCGTTTGATCAGGCTGACATAATGGGCAACGCTGTCCGGTAAATCGTCGCGCCGCCATAACTTGGCGATGCCGTTGTCGAATTCCCGGTTTTTTAATGCGTAGTCGCCGTCCAGCTCGTATTTTCCGGGACCGGCGTGGGTATCGATGCAACACCAGGGTTTGTCTTTTTTGTTTAAGTAATCCAGGCTTTGAACCAGGACGATGTGTTTTAAAACGTCGGCAAAATTGCCTGCGTGAAAGGAATGTCGGTAACTGAGCATGATGGGTTTAATTGTTTAAAAGACTTTATCGAAGATCATCATGCCGATTTCAACGGCAATCAGCCAGATAATGATCCATTCCAATATCGTTGAATGCCGGTGTTTTTGTTCGTCCGCCAGCATTTCGAACAGTTCGTGAATGGTTTCCAGTTTCTTCGATAAGACGCCGGTGCGCGGGGCTATTTCCAGATATTTTGCGGTGATGCCGTAAAAGGCTTCGTATTCCGGATACTCCCAAAAAAAATCGGGCGTATCCAGCAAGTCGTAATTCAAAATGATGTCGCTTTTGGTCAGAAACAGTTGGCCGCGAATTTTGGCGATTTTGTTACGGCTGAGTTTGATGGTGCCGTTTTCAGCCAAGGATTTGGGAATGTAGCTGGTATTGTTGATGGTGGTGATGGCATGGGTTTCGAAAGAGGCCAATTTAATCGATTGCGCCATGCCTTGGGATAAGGCGAAGATCAGGATGGGATCGGATGATTCGATTTCAATATGGTCTTCAATAATGCGGGTGCTCGGGCAATCGAGCGCGAAACTGAAGTGGTCTTCTTCCGGCGCTGTCATCGGGTTTTCCGCGTGTTGCAATAATAACTGATGCAGCTTGGCCTGTTGTTCCAAGCTGACATTCCAATGCACCACCGCGCCGTAAGCGAAAACAATCGACCAGGATTCATCGCTCTCAATCAGTAATGCGCTTTTGATAATCCTGATCAGTGAGGAGTCGGATAATACTCGGGCCAATTCACTGATGTCGAAACTTTGCGCCAAACAATAGGCGACACATTTTTTAATAGACTGATGTTCAGACATAAAGTGCTCCTAAAAGTTAAGGTCAGTGTAACGGCAAGATAAGTAAGGCGTGCCAGGAGGCCGAAGTGAAGCGACATCGTTCCCACGCTCCGGCGCTCCCAAACCTCGAAATGCCGGAAACGCCAGTCCTGCGCTAAGGCGCGGACCGGCTTATTCCGGCCTACATTGAGATGTGTATAACGATGAGCGCCGGAGCGATAGAAAACTTCGTGCTCTTCGTGTCTTCGTGGTGAAGTTTTTTTGTTTTGTTAAAAAATTATTGCTCGGAAATTTTAACCAGCCAGCCGTTTTCGCCGTTGCATCTTGGGATTTTTGCGTTCACCTTGATGTTGATTCTTGCCGTTGTGTTAACCAGTTCGGCAGGTAAGTTGCCTTTGACCAGAAAAAAGCTGTCTTTATCTTCCGTAGTCACTTCAACCGGGACGGTTTTTACTGTCACTTTAATTTGCTCGGGCTTTTCCACATTAAAAGCCCAAAAGGAAAAGGCCGACCCCGGTGCAACGGTGGCTAAATTCGCGGGCAGAAATTTGGTCAGTTGCGGTTTTAAGCAGCCGTTTTCGCCGGCGCCACCGCTACCGCTGCTCGCGCCGTGGCCGCTATGATGCTCGGCAGCATGGCTCGCGCCGATAGTAAAGCAGGAAAGCAAAAAAAAGATGGCGAGTAGTCTTGGTGTCTTCATAGGTTTAGCCTTCAATTATTATTTTTGTCGTAATCGGTAGGGCGAGCTTTCACTAAAGCCGGAAAGTTCGCAATTATATTCATAAATAAAGCGTCATCATAAAACATTGGAATAGTCCTGCTCTAATTGCCTGAAACTCATCGACGACATGAAGCGGCTGAAACTCAGCCAGGACGAAAGCCCCATCAGGTCTTTAAACTGCGGCGGCAGAAACAGTGGCGCGATGACGGTGCCTTCTTCCACCAGGTCGGCTAATACCTTCATGTCTTCGATCATGGTTTTGCCGCAAAACAGCAACGGGATACGATCCGGTTTGCCCTTGTTGACCGCCAGGCGCATGAAGTTATAGGTCAGCACAAAGCCTTTGATGTAAGTCAGGTCTTTGGTGAACGGCATGCCGTCGGAACAGCTGCCCCTGAATACCCGGCTGCTGAGCATATAGCTTTCTTCATTGTCCAAGCCCTTGTCTTTAAAGAAATAAAAGATGTCCATGAAGTCCGCGCCTTCTTCGGCCAAAGTGATCGCGCGCACTCGATTGATCAGGCGTATCAGCCGGTTGGGCGTGGAACTGAAGGTTAATATTTCCATTAATACCGCCAGCCCTTCTTGAGTGATGGTTGCGGACGGCGGCCCTTTGCCCAGAAAAGTGCAATACGGTTGGGCCAAGCCGTTTAGCGTCGTGCCCAGATGCACCCATATTTCATGGACTTCAAGCACCCGCAAATCGCGCATATTGAACAATGCATCGGCGCGCAGTTTGATGTAGTCGGTCCCGGCGGCGGCATCGGCAACGATTCCGTCGCTGAGCATCGCGCGCAGGCCCGCACCGGGAAAGACGGCTTCTATCTTTTCGTTAAGAATGGCTACCGCATCGGTGGCGCTGATGGTTTTGGCTTCTTCGTTCAGAAAATCCAGTTTCAGCAGTTGCGACAAGGTCGCTTCCATCATGCTGCCCAAATCGGCAATGGTCGGGTCGCCGACATGAAAAACATCCTGGGACGAGCCGTATAATTCTTGGGAAATATTGGAAAAAGTCGGCTTG
>Ga0265327_10005764_pt1 | contig 10202 bp, 9 predicted proteins | sample 41621metaG_FD_202089 | JGI IMG/M metagenome (GOLD analysis project Ga0265327, IMG submission 202089) | Rhizosphere microbial communities from Carex aquatilis grown in University of Washington, Seatle, WA, United States - 4-16-21 metaG | ecosystem: Host-associated > Plants > Roots > Rhizosphere >... | reverse complement strand
GTGATGCAAAGATCTTGCCCGACCAGGATTCGAACCTGGACAAACAGAACCAAAATCTGTTGTGCTACCGTTACACTATCGGGCATCCCGGTCGGTCGTAATTTATCGCATGGCCTGCGTTTCTGGCAAGGTTCAGGCGAACGGACTGCCGAGATTCTTTGAATCTGCGAAGTTTGATCGCTGGCGTCGATCAGGTCAGGCCGCGGATTGGTTCGCCGTGATAGATGTGGTGCGGGCGGCCCAGGTCGTCCTGCCAGGCAATTTCGCTCGGTAGACCCAAGGCGTCATAAATCGTCGCGGCAAGGTTTTCCGGGGTTTGTGGGTCTGAGGCCGGGAACGCGCCGATCTTGTCTGAGGATCCGATCACCCGGCCACCCACTACACCGCCACCCGCCAGCCAAACGGTTTGAACTGCTCCCCAATGATCGCGGCCAGGGAGCTTGTAATGTTGCGGCAGGCCGAAGACTTTCGGAGTCCGGCCGAATTCTCCGGCCATGACAATCAGCGTGCGATCCAGCTCACCGCTCGCCGCCAGGTCATCCAGCAGCGCGGAAAGACACTGGTCCGTTGGCGGAAACAAGTAGTCCTTCAGGCTGGGGAAGGCATTGCCATGCGTGTCCCAGGATTCGTTGTTGCCCAAGTTGACCTGGACAAGGTTTACTCCCGCCTGCACCAGGCGACGGGCCATCAGCACGGACCATCCGAACGTATTGCGACCGTATCGATCCAACTCAGCATCAGAGGCGAGTGTGACATCGAAGGCGCGTCGGACCTGCTGGTCCATCAGCAGCGAGATCGCCGATTGTCGATGACGGTCAAATTTCTCGGACGTCGCCGCGGTTTCGAGTTGAGACCGCTGATGATCAAGATCTTTCAGCAGGTCCAGGCGATTCGTCAGACGCCCTTTTGAAAGGCCTTGAGGGAGCGAAAGACTGGGGGCCTGAAACAGCAGAGACTTGGTCTTCTCGCCTCCGCGGGCATGGTGGAACTCGTATTCGGGAAACGCGCCGTAGGTCTCACTGTTGAATGGCGACGCTTCAATGAACCATGGGTCGCGGCGCGGTCCCATTTCCCCGGCGAACTGACCGGGGATGACTCGGCCGGTCCGGTGGATCAGTCGTTCGGGAAGTACGACGGCGGGGGGCAGGTTATTCCGACGCGCGGTCAGGTCTCCCGCGATGGCAGCGATGGAGGGCCAGTCGCCGGGCATGGGCTTGTTGGCGTTGAATGTCGGCGGGGCGGTGCTTCGCCCGGTGAGCATGATGTGATGCCCGAGCGAATGGTCGTTGGAGGGATGAGTCAGTGAGCGGACGAGCGACCACAGTTGACTTCGCTCGGCCAGTCGGGGCAGGTGTTCGCAGATGTCGATCCCCGGTGTGCGGGTGACGATTGGATGAAATTCGCCCCGGATGTTCTCGGGGGCCATCGGCTTCAGGTCGAAGCTGTCGTGCTGCCCCAGGCCGCCGGAAAGGAAAACGAAGATGACCGATCGCGGCGGCGTCGCGCTCGCGGAGTTTGCGGCGGTGGCTTCGCGGATCGCGGTCAGATGATTGCTGCCAAGCCCCAGTAACCCGATCGACCCCGCTTGAATCGCGGTGCGTCGGGAAAACGCGGGATGGAGGTACGGCTGGGCCGGCATCGCAGTCTCCGAGGCAGCGGCTCGAATTAATCAACTGGCACTGTTGGGTGAGACTACCGGGATCTGGAAGAGCGTACAAGCGGGGTTGATTCCGATCGCCTGGATTCTGGTATCGGAACCGAGGTCCAGAATCGGCCAGTGAGATTTCCGTTCCGCACAGCAACTCGCGTAACGACTGTTGCGAATGATGCTTGTGGCGAGTCTATAAAAAATCGCAGAGGGGATCAGAGCCCCTCTGCGACCTCGATTCGGATTTCCGAGCATTCTGAACGATCGAATTGCCAGTGGCAGTCGATGCGTCAGTTCAGGCGCTTGACTCGGATGTTCTTGAAGTGGACCCGGCTACCGGGGTCATGAGCCTGCAGGGCGAAGGTCCCCTGGTCAATCTTGCGAGTAAAATCTTCGCCAGCCTTCTTGTCGGCTGGTTCGTCGTAGTCGACGACGACTTCGTCGTTGATCTTGATTTTGACGTTCTTCCCTTTGACGATGATGGTTTCGGTGTACCAGACATTGTCATCGACATGCTTCTTCAGGACCGACTTGACGGCATACAGGCTGCCGGTCTTTTGCGGATCCTTTTCGTAGGTATTATTGACCTGGGCTTCGAAACCGTACTTGGGCCAGCCCTGTTCCTGGTACTTGGTGTGGAAGTAGATGCCGCCGTTGCTGTTCGGTTCGGTCATCACGTCGACGCGCAGTTCGAAATCGACGAACGGCTTGTCATCGCCGACATAGAACAGGTGGCTGCGGTTCCCCTTGGCGACGAATGCACCATCTTCAATCTTCCAGCTTTCGGGGCTTTCGTTGATCTTCCAGCCGTTGAAGGACTTCCCATCGAACAGCTGAACAAAGCCTTCTTCCTTGTCGGCCGCCGAGGCGACTCCGAAGCTGGCTAGGCAGACGACAGCGAGACATTTCACGACGCGATTCATGTGGGGTCCTTCAGGGATGCGTGGGCTTGGCCGATTCCGGCGAACTGATGTGCGGGGCCAACTGTAGAACGGGAGTAGTGTGCCGAAGAGTTGATGCGATGTAAATCGTGCTCAAGGAAAGTGCGGGAAAGGGGGCCGGGAGACGAACATCAATCGCAGGCAAGTCGTTTGTCATACGCGATTTCATGGCGGACCAGCACTGTGGACCAGTCCGCCAGAGTCGGTGGCATCTTGCTCTCTTCCATTGACGGAACCCTTTCAGGGTACAGGAATTGTATGGCTTTCGACCCAGGGTAGCCGCGAAGCGCGGCAACCCTGGGCTGCATGGCGGAACTCCTACGGAGTACTTGCAGCGCTCCAGCCAACTCCAGTCCGCGCCAGCCTTGGCCACCCCGGTCTGAAAAAGGAGATGGCCCCGGGTGCGGCGGGGCAGCGACCGTTGCAACTTTCGACCGGAGTGGTAAACTCTGCTCCGTTGTAGAGTGTCATGAGAAGCGGCTGGCGAAAAAGGCGGCTGGAGTATTGCAGGGCATTCTCCCGAACGCATTTGTCAGCAAGAAGTTGAAGCTAGGACTTGAGATGTCAATCACGAAAGAGCGAAAGACAGAGTTGATTCAGGAGTATCGACGCGGAGACGTTGATACCGGTTCTCCGGAAGTTCAGATTGCGGTGCTGTCGTCGCGGATTGCCCAGTTGACGGAGCATTTGAAGGGCCACGTCAAGGATCACGCTGGCCGCCGCGGATTGCTGATGCTGGTCAGCAAGCGTCGCAAGCTGTTGAACTATCTCGAGAGCCATGCCAAGAGCCGGTACACGGAAGTGATCGGCCGGCTGGGCTTGCGTAAGTAGCAATAGCCAAAAAGATTGCGGCGACGGCACACAAGGCCGTCGCCCGGCGTGGCCCACGAACCGAACTGGCCCGTCGCCCGAACCGGCCATGGTGGCTGTTGAGGGGTAGCCTGCCAGTTCACACCTTTGGTTGCGAACGCGAATTGCGAGCAGCCCTTTTTCCATTCTTTGCAGGAAAACAACAGTGAAAGTTATTGTAGAACGAGATTTTGCCGGGCGGAAATTGAGCCTGACGACGGGTGAGATGGCCAAGCAGGCCGCCGGTGCTGTGCTGGTTCAATTTGGTGACACGGTCGTGTTTGTGGCCGCTCAAAACGGTCCCTCCCGTCCCGGGACCGATTTCTTCCCATTGACCTGTGATTACCGCGAGCGTTCCGCCGCCGCCGGGAAGTTTCCCGGTGGTTTCATCAAGCGGGAAGGTCGACCGACCACCAAGGAAATCCTGACGAGCCGCCTGACCGACCGTCCCATCCGCCCTCTCTTCCCGGAAGGGTACGTGGAAGAGGTCCAGGTGATGTCGAACGTGCTCGCCGTGGATTCTGAAAACGATCCGGACGTACTTTCAATTATCGGGGCGAGTGCCGCATTGAGCATCGCCCCGGTTCCATTTCAGGGGCCGATTGCGGCCGTACGAGTCGGCTTGCTGGAAGAGCAATTTGTGCTGATGCCGACCCGCAAGGAACTGGAAACCAGCAAGCTGGACCTGATCGTTGCCGGCAGCCGTGATTCGGTGCTGATGATTGAAGGCTTCGGGCATCAGCTTCCCGAAGATCAGATGGCCGATGCCATCATGTTTGCTCATCGCGCCATCGCCGAACTCTGCCAGATGCAGGCCGAGTTCGTGCAGAAGGTGGGACGTCCAAAGTTCGAACTTCCCGCTGCCGCCGTCAACCCGTTCGACGCCGCGTTGCGTGAAAAGGCCTATCAGCGGATGGAAGACGCCAAGGTCGCTGGAATCAAGGCAGAACGCCGCGATGCCCGCAGCGAACTGAAGGCGGCTTTGATCGCCGAGTTCTTCCCCGCTGATGCCACCACGACACCGGAAGGCTGGACGCGCGATCAATTCAGCACCGCATTTTCGAATCTGGAATCGCGCGTTGTGCGTGATCTGATCCTGAACAAGAAGCAGCGACTTGACGGACGTCGTCCGGACGACCTGCGTGCTGTCTCGTGCGAAGTCGGGGTCCTGCCTCGCGTGCATGGTTCCGCTCTGTTTACCCGTGGCGAAACCCAGTCGCTCGCGACGATCACACTGGGAACCGCCCGCGACACGCAACGCGTGGATGGGTTGTTCGACGAGTACCAGAAGCGATTCATGCTCGACTACAACTTCCCCCCCTACTCGGTGGGGGAATGTCGTCCGATTCGTGGTCCCGGCCGACGAGAAATCGGGCACGGCGCTCTGGCCGAGCGATCTGTGCAGTCGGTGATTCCGACCGAAGAAAAGTTCCCGTACACGATCCGCGTGATCTCGGACATCATGGAATCGAACGGCAGCAGTTCGATGGCTTCGGTCTGCAGCGCGACACTGTCGTTGATGGATGCCGGTGTGCCGATCACTCAGCCCGTGGCCGGGATTTCGATCGGCCTCGTGAAAGAGCAGGATCGGTTTGAACTGCTGACCGACATCATGGGTGACGAAGATCATTTCGGGGACATGGACTTCAAGGTGGCAGGAACCCAAAAGGGTGTCACCGGGATCCAGCTGGACCTGAAGATCGCCGGGATCAACGAAGAAATCATCCGGAAGACACTGGAGCAGGCTCGCCGGGCTCGAATTGAGCTTCTCAAGACGATGCTGACCGGCATTCGTCGTCCCCGGTCCGAGATTTCGGCCAACGCCCCGCGACTGTTGCGAACGAAGATCGACCCCGCCAAGATTGGTCTCCTGATCGGTCCTGGCGGCAAGACGATTCGTGCCATCCAGGAAGAAACGGGCGCCACGATCGACATTTCGGATGACGGCACGGTCATGATCTCGTGCGAAAAGAGCGAAGGGGCCGAAGACGCCCTGGCCCGTGTCGAAGCGATGACCGAGGAAATCAAGGTCGGTCGCATCTACAACGGAACCGTCAGCTCGATCAAGGACTTTGGCGCATTCATCGAAATCGCTCCTGGTAAGGACGGACTCTGTCACGTCAGCGAACTGGACACCGGCTTCGTGAAGTCCGTTGCCGACATCTGCAAAGTCGGTGAGCGGATCCAGGTCAAGGTGATTGCGATCGACGAACAGAACCGCGTCAAGCTGTCGCGCAAGGCCGTCTTGGCCGAGCAGGCCGCTCCGGAAGGCGAGCCGGTTGAAGAATAGTGCGATGGTGAGACCCGCAAGAGTCTCACTGTCTTGCAGGTGAAGGCAATGAAGAGTCAGCCCGGCATCGATGATGCCGGGCTGTTTTTGCAAGTGTCGGTTCCGCAATGAGACGAACATGACCGACGTGCCAACCAGTCTCGATCGCAGCCTGGCAGACGACCACGAGCGATTGCGGGCTCAATATGCTGAGATTGCCACGCTGGCCGGGGGGCTGGCCCACGAGATTCGCAATCCGCTGTCGACCATGGGCCTGAACCTGGACCTGGCATCGGAGGAGCTACGCGAGTGTGACTCGCCTCGAGATCGCCGGATCCTGAACAAGCTGACGGTCGTCAAGCGGCAATGCGAACAGCTCAATCGCATCCTGGACGATTTTCTGCAGTTTGCACGCGTGGGAACCCTGACGCTCAGGACCGTCGATTTGAACAAGACCGTCGTCGAGTTCATGGAGTTCTACGCGGCTCAGGCTGCCGAGCAGGGAATCGACATCAGTCCGCATCTGGCTGCCAATCTGCCCCCTGTGGAACTCGATGTGAACCTGTGGCGTCAGGTGCTGATGAATCTTTCGAGGAATGCCCAGCAGGCGATGCCGAACGGCGGGGTGCTTGAGCTTCAGACGTATCAGCGCGAGGGATGGGTCGTCCTGGAGATCATCGATAACGGTGGCGGGATGAGTGTGGAAACGCAGTCACGGATGTTCGACGCGTTTTACTCGACGAAACGTGATGGAAGTGGGCTCGGCCTGCCGACCGTGCGCAAGATTGTCGAAGCCCATCACGGCAAGATCTCGTGCCAGAGCGAACTGGGCCGGGGCACTCGATTTCGGATTGAACTCCCTGCGACGAATGACGACGTGATGCCGGAAAGGGCTCGCGTTGATTGACCGTCGCGGGCAGAAATCGCAGACTGCACCCAGTGTGACGGATCGATCCTGGCTTGCAGGAAGGTGATTGGGTGCGGAATCGAGGCGACCGGATCAGAGCACAGCTCATCGGCTTCGTCGGAGTTGTTCTGACAAGCCTTGCTTGTGCTTGCGCCGACGATCGTGCTTTCAAGGACGGTACGGCGACGAAGCCTGAGCTGGTCAAGTCCTCGGTTCTACGGGATCCGTTTGAATCGCCAATCCAGTATCTGCGAGAACAGTGCCTGATTTCCCTGATTCAGCAGGGTGCGGGCCTCGCGCCGTCGAATCTGAGCCTCTCGGAAATGGGGCGCGTCTCCCGATCATCCAGTCCGCTACGACAGATCACGCTGCTGGGCGGTGAGCGATTCCTGGCCGAGATCGTGCGATGGAAGGATCAGGAGGCTGTCGAACTGCGATTGCCGGGGGGGCAGTCTGTCCGCCTGGCACTTACCGCGATTGAATCGATTGGCGTTCCACCGGGGGAATTGGAACTCGTGTATGAACCATTCGACCAGGCGGTGCCTGGGGCCGTGACGGCGGACGTGGACAAACCCTCGACTGAGACTGGATCTCTCGATGCGGGTTGCGCGGCGGGCGGGGACGCCAGTCTGAGACTCGCTTCCGTTCCGGATCCAGTCGTCTACCGATTTCCCGGATTGCCGGATGCGGCCCGCGTGCAATTCTGGTTTCGCGTCGGTGATCGATCGAACTCTGATGACGGGAAGAACGCGACGGTTCCCGATGATTCCTCATCCCTGGGTGTGGAATTTGATTTTCAGAGGGATGCGGAATCGACATGGCGGATGGACGCGGGACGGGATCAGGTCACGATGGGACTGATTGGGCCTTCCGCGGCATCAGCAACGCGGCAGACAGTTCGTCACAAGCCGGGCTGGCATTGCCTGACTGCGGTCTTCTGGAAGGATCATGCCTTTTGCGTGGTGGACGACACGTTGCTCGTCTCCACAATTCATTCACCCGGTCTGCTTCGTTCCATCCGGTTTACCAACGTTGGCAGTGCCTGGATTGATGATCTGCAGGTGAGTCAATTGAAGTCAGTCGGGGATCTCAAACGAGTCCGTGCGTCGACTCAGGATGATTGCCTGGAGACCACGAATGGCGACGAGTGGTTTGGGCGCGTCAATCAGGTGACAGCCGATTCCGTGTGGCTCAAGTCTGGGGCAGGGGATCGTCGCTTCCCCTGGCCCGACGTGAATCAGGTCGTCCGATGTCAGTCGGATCTGCAAGTCGCATCATCGCAATGGAATCGCGGAACGTGGGCGCGAATCACACAACGACGGTACCTGGACCGACCTCAGGAATCGGATCGATTCGTGGCGGCGATCACACGCGTTGATCAGGGCGCGATCGTTGTCCTGCATCCCTGGCTGGGTCGTTTGGCTTTCCCGTGGAATCAGATTGCACGGATTGAGCGGTTGTTTCAGGGGGATGCGATGACGATTGATGCCAGGACGATCCACCTGGGGGATTCCATCCGCGAAGATTTTGATCGGCCGGTTCCGGATGGAACGGAATGGACGGCCGAATTCGAATTGCCGATGGCCCCGGCCGAATCAACAGAGGTCTGGTTGTCGCTGGATGCCGTCGATCTGGAGCCAGCGGGGGCGGGGACTCCCCCGGGAAGTCCGTTTCTGAAGGACCTTCGTTCAGGACGGCTGTTGACCGAAATCACTGTGAATGAGCAGCCCGCCGGGGACCTGAACCGCTGGATCCGGTTCCGTGCCTCGCCTGGTCATCCGGATCGCGTGCGGTGCCGGATCCCCGCAGGAGTGCTGAAGCCAGGACGGAACGGGTTGAGTCTGCGACAGCTTCCCCTCAAGCCATCGGGAACCGGGTTCGACAATTGCCAGTTGTCGAACTTTCGCCTGGAATTCACGACGCCAGTGAATCCTGCCGGCACGAACTGACCGGCCACCACGTGGTCAGTTGGTCTCTTCAGCGCGGGTCACAACGGCCAGTCGTGGCGATTCCCCGCGAGGCATCCAGGGGGCCAGGCGTGCTTCCAGCTCGCCAAACTGTTGACGCAACTGTTCCGCGCGGGTCAGGCAGGTTTCCTGCCATTCCCCATAAACTCGGCACAGCCGCGATTCGCGATCGATGTGGTTGGTGACACGCTGCTTGAGGGTTCTCAGGGCTTCTTCGGCCCGGATCACGAAGGGAGATTGTTGAGTCGGTTCACTCAAGCTGACGGACATGGGGGGCTCCCGTGGTGAATGAAAGTGGTCACTCGTAGCAACGTGACACCAGCAATCGACCTGGACGGTTGCGTAGCTTGAATCGTTTACAAAGCGCCTGCGGTGAGGCGCTGTCTCCATCACAACGATTACAATCGGATCAGGCAGGCTTATAGGCAACGACGGTCCAATGCCTGTCACTCGTCGCGCGTGCGCATCCGGAAGGAATCGCAATTTGAGTCAGCAGTGCCTGGATTTCGTCCAGGGTGAGAGCCGCGTGAAGCGAGTCGCGGAACATCTGCTGCTGATGAGAATTCGCAGTGCCGGCGTATGTCGTCACGATCTGGTCCAGACGGACCTGGTCTGCAGGACGCATCAGATCTCGCACAAACAGCAGGCCGCCAGGCTTCAGTATCCGCCACATTTCTTTCAGCGTGAGCAGTGGTTCGGGGATGTGATGGATGATGCTGTTGGACATGACAGCGTCATAGCTGGACGCGGCATCGGGCAACTGCTTGCAGTCGGAGCGGACCAGTCGAATGGATTCGGTCTGACCGGCATCGCGAATGTTCCTGTCGGCGACGAGCAGCATCTGTTCCGCGAGATCGCTGGCGGTGATCCGGAGCGGAATGCCGCGCGTCATCAATTCCAGCGGAATCAATGCGGTCCCGGTCCCGGCGTCGAAGAGATGAGGCTGATCCACGTGGCGCATTCCCGTGGGAAATGCGCTGAGGAAGTCGTCCACGAACAGACGGTTGACGGCACTGTGGTCCATGCTGTTGTAGTCAACCGCCTCTGCCGCGGTATCCATGACTTCCGGTTCCAGGATTCGGACCAGCATCGCTCATTTCCCATGGTGTCGGTTACAGGATTGGTGAGAACATCATACAGAAGCTCTCTTTCAGCCGTTCCCAGGTGGAACGCTGCGACCAGCGCAGTTTCTCCACGTGCCAGGCATTCTGAATGTCCAGGTCGAACTGATGATCGATTTGTTCGGCCAGGCTGATGTCGTAAACAACGGCGCCCACTTCGAAGTTCAGATACAGGCTGCGGGCATCGAAATTGGCGGTTCCGACCAGCGACCAGCAGCCGTCGACCGCAATGACCTTGGGATGGAATTGCCCGACCTGGTATTCGTAGATCTCGACACCTGCGGCGAGCAGCGTGCTGAAATACCCTCGCGCCGCATGACGTGTGGCCCAGTAAGTCTTGGGCCCGGACATCATGACTCGCGTGCGAACCCCGCGCAAGGCGGCCGCTTCCAGCGCGCAAACCAGCGGTGGGGTTGGCACAAAATAGGACATGGCAAGCGTCAACTGCCGTTCGGCCCGGTTGATGGCGGCGAACATCAGGGAATGAAACGCCTCGGTAT